>Ga0315540_10000069_pt1 | contig 49090 bp, 44 predicted proteins | sample SalMarSW160110MG_FD_203677 | JGI IMG/M metagenome (GOLD analysis project Ga0315540, IMG submission 203677) | Salt marsh sediment microbial communities from the Plum Island Ecosystem LTER, Massachusetts, United States - Salt Marsh Sediment SW1601-10 ...
ATCGGCCCCGGTGGTCACGACGGCCACCTCGCGCGCGGCGGGTGAGTGGGCCAGCAGCGAGCGCATCGTGTCCTCGCCGAGCCGATAACACTCGCCCATCGCCCGCGTGGAGAAGCGGTAGTAGCACTGCGACGGGCCGGGCAGGTCCTGCTTCTTCGCGTCGTCCCACCAGACGAAGCGGTTCGGCAGCCGGAGCGCGAGCCGGGCCGCGAGCCCGGAGAGCCACGCCGGCTTCCAGGGCGGGGCGAGCGCCGGCGCGATCAAGACGGCGCGATCCGTGCCGGGCACGTTGGCGGCGGCCCAGGCGGCCGCCACACTGCTCGTCGAAAGGCCGCAGACGACGACCGTGTCGCCGAGGCCCCGCGCGATCCCCACGCACTCGGTGACAAGCGCCGCCAGTTCCTCGGCCTTCAGGTTCGCGAGGTCACGGGTCATCCGGTCCGCGAGTCCGTGGTGATCCACCCGCGGCACGATCACGTTGTCGCCTTCGGCCCGCAGCGACTCGGCGAGCGCGAGGAACTGGAGCGGGCAGTTCGTGATGCCGTGCAGGAGGACGAACGCGCGCGGGGACGGCCCGCCGGTCAGCAGCGCGGTGGTGCCGCAGCCCGGGTGAAGCGCGAGCGTGTCGCGGCCCATGAAATCGGCGAGACGGCCGACCGCGTCGTCGTAGGAATCCGAAGGGCGAAACTCCGGGGCGTGCACGGCGGCGGGGGGCCGCAGCAACACGGCGAGCGCGACGACGACGGCCAGCGCAAGGAGAGGGGCGATCCGGCGCATGGCGGGGCAGTCTAGGGGGCCCGCCGGGCCGACGGCCAGCGAATCCCGCACGTCCCGGCGCACGGCCCGGCTTCCCCGTCGACACCCGCGCCGGAGCCGTGCTAGATTGCCCTCCCGTGCTCACGGGAAAGACCGACGACCGCCGCGCCGTACTGGGCGTGATCCCCGCCCGCTACGGCGCGTCCCGTTTTCCGGGCAAGCCGCTCGCCATGCTGTGGGGCCGGCCCATGCTCCAGCACGTCTGGGAGCGCGCGCGCGCCGCGCGCGGCATCGACGAGCTGGTGATCGCGACCGACGACGACCGAATCGAGGCGACCGCGCGCGCGTTCGGCGCGGCGGTCGAGCGTACCCCGGCCGACTGCGCGAGCGGCACCGACCGCGCCGCCGAAGTCGCGCGGCGCCGGCCCGGGGCGGACATCGTGCTCAACCTGCAGGGCGACGAGCCCGAGCTCGAGACCGAGGCGGTCTCCCGGCTGGTCGAGGTGATGCGCGCCGACGCCTCCGTGCGCATGGGCACGATCGCGCACCACGAGCCCGACCTCGCGGCGATGGCGAACGAGAACGTGGTGAAGGTGGTCGTGGACGACGCGGGCTTCGCGCTCTACTTTTCGCGCGCGGACCTGGCCGGCGCCTCGAAGGGCGGGCCGGCCCTGCGGCACGCGGGTGTCTACGCCTTCCGGCGCGACCTGCTCCTCGAGTTCGCCTCGTGGCCGCCGGGCCGGCTCGAGCAGGCCGAGCGCCTTGAGCAGCTCCGCGCGGTCGAGCGGGGGGTGCGCATCCGCGTCGTGCTGGGCGAGCGGCCCTTCGCGGGGGTGGACACGCCCGAGCAGCTCGCGGTGCTCGAGGCGCGGGGGGCGCCGACCCGGTAGGCCGCCGGCGGGCGGACAGGTAAGGTAGGCTGGCACCGTCGATTTTGCGTCCCGTCATTGCAACAGGTTGCAGCGTTCATTTCGAGTTTCTTCGCAGGAGCGTCCGAAGCGAGCCGCGGGCGGGACCCGGGGCCGCAGGGAGGAAGGCTTCATGGCCAGGATCGTCGTCGTCACCGGTGGCGTGGTCTCGTCGCTCGGCAAGGGCATCGCTGCGGCCTCGCTCGGGCTGCTGCTCAAGGCCCGGGGCTTCCGCGTCACCATCCAGAAGCTCGACCCCTACCTGAACATCGACCCGGGCACGATGAGCCCGTTCCAGCACGGCGAGGTGTTCGTGACCGACGACGGCGCGGAGACGGACCTCGACCTCGGCCACTACGAACGCTTCACGAACGCCTCGGTGACCCGCAGCCACAACGTGACGGCCGGCCAGATCTACGACTCGATCCTGTCCCGCGAGCGGCGCGGCGACTACCTGGGGCGCACAGTCCAGGTGATCCCGCACGTGACGGACGAGATCAAGAAGCGCATCCAGTCGCTCTCGCTCACGACGCAGGCCGACGTCCACATCGTCGAGATCGGCGGGACGGTGGGCGACATCGAGTCGCTGCCGTTCCTCGAGGCCGTCCGCCAGCTCAAGCTCGAGCACCGGCGCGACGTGCTGTTCGTCCACGTGACGCTCGTGCCGTTCATCAAGGCGGCCGGCGAGGTGAAGACCAAGCCCACCCAGCACTCGGTCAAGGAACTGCGCGAGATCGGCATCCAGGCCGACGTCCTGCTGTGTCGCAGCGAGGCGCCCCTGGGTTCCGACGTGCGCGAGAAGATCGCGCTCTTCTGCAACGTCCCGACCGAGGCGGTGATCGCGGCGACCGACGTGAAGAGCATCTACGAGGTCCCGGGGGTGTTTCACGAGGGCGGGCTCGACTCGCTCGTCGTGGAGCGGCTGGGCCTGCCGGACGGCAACGCGCAGCCGCCCGACCTCGCCGCGTGGAACGACTACGTGCGCCGGGTCATGCACCCGGAGAAGTCGTGCGAGATCGCGGTCGTCGGCAAGTACACGCACGTGCGGGACGCCTACAAGAGCATCAGCGAGGCGTTCATCCACGGCGGCGCGGCGAACCGCGCGCGCGTGCACCTGCGCTGGGTCGAGAGCACCGACCTCGAGAAGGCCGGCGCCGCGGAACGGCTCGCGGGGGTGGACGGAGTCCTCGTCCCGGGCGGGTTCGGCGAGCGCGGGATCGCGGGCAAGATCGCGGCGGTCCGCTTCGCGCGCGAGAAGAGCATCCCGTTCTTCGGCATCTGCCTGGGCATGCAGGTCGCCACCGTCGAGTTCGCGCGCGACGTCGTCGGCTGGGCCGACGCGAACTCGAGCGAGTTCGACCCCTCGAGCGAGCACAAGGTGATCGACCTGCTCGCCGACCAGGCCGGTGTCACCGAGAAGGGCGGCACGATGCGCCTGGGCTCGTACCGCTGCGCCCTGCGCGACGGCAGCCTCGCGGCACGCGCGTATGGGCGGCCGGAGATCGAGGAGCGGCACCGCCACCGCTACGAGTTCAACAACCGCTACACGGCCCAGATGCAGTCGCGCGGCCTCGTGCTTTCCGGCAAGTGCGTTGGCCGCGAGCTCGTCGAGATCGTCGAGCTTCCGGACCACCCGTGGTTCCTCGCGGTGCAGTTCCACCCCGAGCTGAAGAGCCGGCCGTTCGAGCCGCACCCGCTGTTCACCGATTTCGTCCGCGCCTCGCTGGAGCGCCGCCGCGCGCGCCTCGGCGACGACGCGTACGCGCCCGAGCTCGAGGCGATCGAGACCGAGCCGGCCACGGAGGCACACCAGGGATGAACCGGTTCCGCATCGGCGACGCCGAGGCTGGCGGGCCCTCGCTGCTCGTCGTGGCCGGGCCGTGCGTGGTCGAGAGCGCGGACCTGTGCCTGAAGGTCGCCGAGCGCCTGAAGGCCCTGTGCGCCGCGCGCGGGCTGCCGTACGTGTTCAAGGCCTCGTACCGGAAGGCCAACCGCTCGAGCGGCCGCTCGTTCGCCGGCCTGCCGGTGGACGAGGCGCTGGGCGTACTCGCGCGCGTGAAGCGCGAGCTGGGCGTCCCGGTGCTGACCGACGTGCACGAGGAAGCCGAAGTCGCGCCCGCCGCCGAGGTGGCGGACATCCTGCAGATCCCGGCGTTCTTGTGCCGCCAGACGGGCCTGCTCGCCGCCGCCGCCCGGACGGGCCGCGCCGTGAACGTGAAGAAGGGGCAGTTCCTCGCGCCCGAGGACATGAAGAACGCGATCGAGAAGATCGCGGGCGCCGGCGGGTCGAAGGTGCTGCTCACGGAGCGCGGCACGACGTTCGGCTACGGCGACCTGGTCGTGGACATGCGCGGGCTCGTCGTCATGCGCGAGCTGGGCTGGCCCGTGCTCTTCGACGCGACGCACAGCCTGCAGCGGCGGGGCACCCACCCGGAGGGCGGGTCCGGCTCCGAGACCGGCGGCGACCGGCGCTTCGCCTTCCCGCTCATGCGCGCCGCGGTGGCCTGCGGCGTGGACGGGCTGTTCTTCGAGTCCCACCCCGACCCCGCGCGGGCGCTGAGCGATGCGGCGACGCAGCTGCCGCTCGAGCAGGCCGCGAGCTTCCTCGACGAGGCGCGGCGCGTGCGCGAGGCGGTGACGGAGGTGCCCCGTGCCTGACGCGCCGATCGCGGCGCCGGTCCGCATCCTGTTCCTCGACCTCGACGGCACGCTGACCGACGGGGTCATCGGCTTCTCGCGCGACGGCGACTTCCGCAACTTCTGGGTGCGCGACGGTCTCTCGCTCGAGTGGGCGCGCGACCTCGGCGTGCTGCCCGTGGTGATCTCCGGCCGCATGTCGCTCGCGGGCCAGGCGCGCATGCACGACCTGAAGCTCGAGCACTACCTCGGCGCGCGCAACAAGGTGGCGGTGGCCGAGAAGGTGCTGGCGCGCGAGGGCGTCGCGTGGGAGGAGTGCGCGATGATCGGCGACGACCTGCCGGACGTGCCGCTCATGCGCCGCGTGGGCTGGCCCATCGCGGTCGCCGACGCGAGCCCCGAGGTGCTGCCGTTCGCGAAGACGGTGACGGCGGCCCGCGCCGGCGCGGGAGCCGTGCGCGAGGCCGTCGAGACGATCCTGCGCCACAACGGCGTCTGGTCGAAGATCCTCGCGCGCTACGAGGTCTCCTGATGGCCGCGGACCTGCTGTCGCTGGCCCGCCAGGTCGTCCGCATCGAGGCCCAGGCGGTCGCGGCGCTCGAGCAGCGGCTCGGGCCCGAGTTCGAGAAGGCCGTGGCCACGCTCGCCGCGTGCCGCGGCAAGGTGATCGTCTCCGGCGTTGGCAAGAGCGGCCTCATCGGCCAGAAAATCGCCGCCACGCTCACGAGCACGGGCACGCCGGCGGTCTTCCTGCACCCGGCCGACGCGATGCACGGCGACGCGGGGTTGTTCGCGCCCGGAGAGGTGGCCCTGTTCGTCTCGAAGAGCGGGGCCACGGAGGAACTGCTGGCGCTGATGCCCTACCTCGAGCGCCACGGGATCCCGATGGTGAGCATCGTCGCGGCGCCCGGTTCGCCGATCGAGCGGCACAGCGCCGCCTGCCTCGTACTGGGCCCGCTCGTCGAGGCCTGCCCGATGGACCTGACGCCGACGACGAGCGTGACGCTGACCCAGGTGATGGGCGACTGCCTCGCCGTGGCGCTGATGGAGCTGCGCGGCTTCGCCCCGGAGGACTTCCGCTTCCTGCACCCGGGCGGCGTGATCGGCCGCGCCGCCGCGCGCCGCGTGCGCGAGCTGATGCACGCGGGGGAGGCCCTGCCGAGCGTGAAACGCGGAACGGGGCTGCGCGACGTGATGCTCGAGATCATGAACAAGCGCCTCGGCATCACGGCGGTCGTCGACGACGGGGGGCGGCTCGCCGGCGTCGTCACCGACGGCGACTTCAAGCGCATCCTCATGCAGCACCGCGACCCGTGGCCGCTGACCGCCGGCGACGTGATGTCGGGAGCCCCGAGCACGATCGGCCCCGACGCGCTCGTGGCGAGCGCGGTGCGCGCGATGGAGGAGCGCCCCCAGGGCCCGATCACCGCGCTGGTCGTGATCGACGAGCAGCGCCGCCCGCTGGGCATCCTGCACCTGCACGACTGCCTGCGGGGCTGAGCGGCCGGGCGGAGCTCCCGGACCGGACCTAGCGCTTCAGGAACGCGAGCACCTTCGGGTTCACGAGGTCCGGACGCTCGATCATCGCGCCGTGCGAGGCGCCCGGCACGATCCACTCCTCGGCGTGCGGGATCGCGCGGGCAAGCGCGTCGGTGTGCTCGCGGCGGATCAGGTCGTGCTCGCCGGCGCAGATCAGGCACTTCGCCCGGATGCGCCCGAGGTCCGCGGCGGTCCAGCGCGGCAGCGTGCGCCACATCACGAGGATCTTGTCCATCGCCTCGGCGTAGTGCTCCGGCTGCGGGTTGAGCTTCGTCCAGCCCTCGCGCATCCCGGGGCCGAAGCTGTCGGCGGTCGCGGACGCGTTCCACGCCATGTCCTGGGGGCTCACCCCGTCCGGCCGGAAATTCGCCCCGAAGGTGACGAGGTGCGAGACCCGGTCCGGGTGGTGCATGGCCATGTCGAGCCCGATGTTCCCGCCGTCGCTCCAGCCCATGACGTCCACGCGCTTCAGGTGCAGCGCATCGAGCAGCGCGATCATGTCCTCGGCCATTCCGTGGTAGGTGAGCGGCCCGGGCCGGTCGTTCGTGCGGCCCTGGGCGCGGCAGTCGGGCACGATCAGCGTGTGGGTCTTCTCGAAGTCCGGCACCTGGTGCTCGAACTGCATGCCGTTCCCCGCCCCGCCGTGGATCAGCAGCAGCGGCGGACCCGAGCCGTGCAGCTCGTAGTACATCCGCAGCCCGTTCACGTCCGCGTAATGCCCGGCCGGCGTCGCCGCACCGCGCGCGGCCGTCGCGGACACGAACACGAGCACGATCGGCAGGAGGAAGGCGAGAGCCCGTCGGGCTGGGTCGAGCATGACCGGCACGATATCATGCGCGCATGTCCGCCACGCGCCTGCTCACGGTCGGCCACTCGAGCCGCGGCTTCACCGACTTCCTCGCGATCCTGCACGCGCACGGCGTGGCGCACGTCGCCGACGTGCGCGCATTCCCGCGCTCGCGCCGGCACCCGCAGTACGACGGGGCCGCGCTCGCGGCGGCGCTCCGGGAAGCGGGGATCGCCTGCACGCACCTGCCCGAGCTGGGCGGGCACCGCACGCCGCGGCCGGATTCGCCGCACGTCGGACTGGCCGACGGCGCCTTCCGCGGCTATGCCGACTACATGGAGACGGCGGCGTTCGCGGCCGGCCTCGAGCGGTTGCTCGCGCTCGAACCCGCCGGCGCGGTGGCCGCGATGTGCGCCGAGGCGCGGCCCGCGGACTGCCACCGCTCGATGCTCGCCGACGCGCTCGTGGCGCGGGGCGTGGCCGTGGAACACCTGCTCGACGCGGCGACGCGGGCGCCACACGCAATGAGCCCGCTCGTGCGGCGCGAAGGCGCACGGCTCGTCTACGCCGGCCCGCAGGAACGCCTCGGGCTCTGACGCGGTCGCCGGTGCGGGCACTGGGCGCGTGGAGGGGCCCGCCGCGGACCGCCGGCGCACCGGCCCGCGCTGCGCGGCATCCGAGTGGGCGAGACGCCGACGGCGGAGTCACTCGGTGTTCAAGTTCCGGCGGCCAGCGCCCGATAAACCCAAGGTGGGGGCCGGGATCACCGATGGCACACACCGTGCTTGCCACCTCGAGACCCGCTTGCTAGCGTGGCTCGAACGCAACAGGGAAGCACGCGTCGTTGCCCCGATGCAGACCGGACGACCCATGAGATTTCGCCACCGAATCCTGCCCCGAGCGGCCGTGGTCCTGGCCGCCGCCCTCGCCGCCTTCGCGGGGGCGGGGTGCAACGATCTTCCCAAGGCGAGCGTCACGGGCAGCAGCGGGGAGATGCCCGACCAGGAGGTCACGGACTTCGTGCTGACGGAAACGGACGCCGGACGGCCGCAGTGGACGCTCTACGCGAAGTGGGCGGCCACCTACACCGCGAAGAACCTCGTCATCGCGCGCGACATCCGCGTGGACTTCTTCGACGAGCAGGGCAAGCGCACGTCCGAGCTGAACGCCCGCGAGGGCGAGATCCAGCAGCTGACGCGCGACATGACCGCGCGGGGGGACGTCGTGCTGACCACGACCGAGGGCACCCGGATGACCACCGAGGAGCTGCACTTCGGCAACCGCGAGCAGCTCATCACCTCGGACCGGCTCGTGCGCGTCGAGCGCGCCGGCGACACCCTCGAGGGCATCGGCTTCCAGGGCGACCCCGAGCTGAAGCACTTCGAGTTCCGTTCGCGGGTGAACGCGACCGTGAAGGGCAAGTCGGGCGAGCTCCTCGAGCCGAAGCCGGAGGGACAGTGAGCCAGGTCGAGATCGAGGCTCCCGTAGAGCCGACCGTGGACACCCCGGTGTCCACCGACGGGCTGCTGGCCGAGGGACTCGAGCGCTACTACGGCCGCTGGCGCGTCGTGACCGACGTCTCGCTGGCCGTGCGGCGCGGCGAGGTCGTGGGCCTGCTGGGGCCGAACGGCGCGGGCAAGTCCACGACGTTCCACATGATCGTCGGGCTGCTGACGCCCAACGCCGGCCGGATCCTGCTCGACGGACGCGACATCACGAGCGAGCCGGTCTACCGGCGGGCCCGGCTCGGCCTGGGCTACCTCGCGCAGGAGCCGAGCATCTTCCGGCGGCTCACCGTGCGCGAGAACGTGCTCGCCGTCCTCGAGACCATGAAGATGACGAAGGCCGATCGCGAGGAGCGGCTGGCGGGACTTCTCGACGACCTCAACCTGACCCACCTGGCCGACCGCCAGGCCCACAAGCTCTCGGGCGGCGAGCGCCGGCGGGTCGAGATCACGCGCGCGCTCGCGCGACAGCCGTCGTTCATGCTGCTCGACGAGCCGTTCGTCGGGATCGACCCGATCGCGGTGGAGGAGATCCAGGAGATCATCCACCGCCTGCGCGACCGCGGGCTCGGCGTGCTCATCACCGACCACAACGTCCGGGTGACGCTCAACACCACGGACCGCTCGTACATCATGTTCGACGGCCGCATCCAGCTCGCAGGCTCCCCGCAGGAACTCGCGGACAATCCGCTGGCCCGGCAGTACTATCTCGGCGAAGGCTTCACCCTCTAGGGACGGTCCTTCCATGGAAATGAAGCATTCCCTGCACCTGCAGCAGAAGCAGTCGCTCATCATGACGCCGCGGCTGCAGCAGGCGCTGAAGCTGCTCCAGGTCCCGACGCTCGAGCTCCAGCAGATCCTCAAGCAGGAGGTCCTCCAGAACCCCCTGCTCGAGGAGGTGGACGAGGTCACCGAGCAGGAGGACATCGAGAAGGAGAATTCGGCCGACGAGCAGAACAACGAGGAGGCCGAGGAGCCGGGCGAGGAGGACGCGATCGACTGGTCGGAGTACATGCAGGACGGCCTCGACCGCACCTACGTGCCCCAGAGCGAGACCAGCGTCGAGTTCCTCGAGAAGGTGCCGGTGACGCGCGCGACGCTCGCCGAGAGCCTGCTCGAGCAGCTCCACTTCCTGAACCTGCCGGCCGAACAGATGACGATCGCCGAGTTCCTCGTGGGCTCGATGGACGAGCGCGGCTGGCTGGTCACGCCGGTGGAGGCCATCGTCGAGGCGCTGGGCCGCCCGCAGGAAGAGATCGAGCGCGTGCTGGCCCTCGTGCAGGCGCTCGAGCCGGCCGGCGTCGGCGCGCGGGACCTGCGTGAGTGCCTCCTCATCCAGCTCGACGCCCGCGGCGACAAGGACACGATGCCGTGGCAGCTCATCCACGACCACTTCGACCACCTCGTGAACCGCCGTTTCCCGGAGATCGCGCGGCTGCTCAAAGTCTCGGTCGAGGAGGTGCAGTACGCGGCCGACGAGATCGCCACGCTCAACCCCCGACCGGGCACGGCCGTGTCGGCCGACGACCCGAAGTACGTGACGCCCGACCTCCTCGTGGAACGGGTGGACGACGAATACCTCGTGATGCTGAACGACCGGAACGTGCCGCGGCTGCGGATCTCCGCGGCGTACGAGACCGTGATCCGGGAGAAGAAGAGACCGGACGCCACGCCGGAGCAGAAGCAGACCCGCGACTACATCCAGGGCAAGCTCGCGTCCGCGAGGTGGCTCATCCAGACCATCGAGCAGCGGCGCCGCACGATGATCAAGGTCATGAACTGCATCGTCCGCGAGCAACGGGAGTTCTTCGACAAGGGCATCGCGTTTCTCCGGCCGCTGACGCTGGCCCAGGTCGCGCGCCAGATCGACATGCACGAGTCCACGGTGAGCCGCGTCTGCAGCGGCAAGTACGTGCAGACGCCCCGGGGCGTCTTCGAGCTCAAGTTCTTCTTCTCGAGCGGTCTCGAGACGGACGACGGCGAAGACGTGTCGGCGCGCACCGCCAAGGACATCATCAAGACGCTCATCGACGAGGAGGACAAGAAGGACCCGCTGTCCGACCAGCGCATCGCGGAGCTGCTCCACGAGCGCGGGCTGCGGATCGCCCGGCGCACGGTGGCGAAGTACCGCGAGCAGCTGAACATCCTGCCGGCGCGCTTCCGCCGGCGGGTGGCCTGAGTCCCGACCGCATCGCGACGTCGCATCCGTCCCAGAGTAAGGAGGAGCGCCGTGCAGATCACCCTCACCGCACGCCATTTCGAACTGACCCCCGGGCTGCGGCAGTTCACGCAACAGCGGCTCGAGAAGCTCCAGAAGTTCGCGAACGACATCCACGGCGTCCACGTGGTGGTCGTGCAGGAGAAGGCCCGTTACGAAGCCGAGATCACGATGAGCCTGAACGGAAGCAGCCTCGTGTGCACGGAAACGCACGGGGAGCCGGGCGCCGCCATCGAGCGCGCGGCCGCACGGCTTGAGCGGAAGCTGCGGCGGCTCAAGGATCGCCGGACGGATCACAAGGCGCCCAAGCCCGGCGCCGCCGGCGCCGCCCAGTCGGCGGCGGACGTCGACGACGACGCCTTCGCCGACGAGGACTGACCCGCCCGTGAAAGCGCTCGGCGTCGCCCGCCTCTTCGAAGACCAGCGCGAGGATCTCCAGCTGGAGCAGCTGACCGATTCCCTCGCCTCGAAGTGCGAGATCACGGTCAGCGACATCAACCGGCCCGGCATGGCGCTCATGGGGTTCGTCGAGAACTTCCTGCCCGAGCGCATCCAGATCATCGCGCAGACCGAGCTGACCTACCTCGCCACGCTCTCGCCGTCCGCGGTGCGCGAGGCGCTGGACCGGTTCTTCTCGTTCACGATGCCGCTTGTCGTCATCTGCAAGGCCCTCGAGGTGCCGCCCTACCTCGTCCAGCGGGCGAACGAGGTGGGCGTGCCGGTCCTGCGCACCCCGCAGAGCACCACGCCGTTCATCCACTCGCTCACGAGCTACCTCGATCACATGTTCGCGCCCTCGGTGAGCGTGCACGGTTCGCTCGTGGACGTGTACGGCTGCGGCCTGCTCTTCACCGGGCGCAGCGCGATCGGCAAGTCGGAAACCGCGCTTGACCTCGTCGAGCGCGGCCACCGGCTCGTGGCCGACGACATCGTGACGATCACGCGCCGCCACGGCGACCTGCTCATCGGCACCGGCAACCAGCTCCTGCGGCACCACATGGAGATCCGGGGCCTGGGCATCATCGACGTGCAGAGCATCTTCGGCATCCGCTCGATCCGCCTGCAAAAGCGGGTCGAGGTCGAGGTCAACCTGCGCGAGTGGTCCGACGACGAGGACTACGAGCGCATCGGACTCGACGAGCGTCGGACCGAGATCCTGGGCATCAGCATCCCGCTCGTGCAGGTCCCGATCACGCCCGGCAAGAACATCACGGTGATCGCCGAGGTCATCGCGCTGCACTACCTCGTGAAGGTGGTGGGCGGCTTCTCGCCGGCCGAGCGGCTGAACCAGCACATGCTCGAGGTGATGAAGCGCAAGAGCGCCGCGCGGGCCTGGGTCCGGGAGGACACCGAGTGAGCGCTTCGGCGGGCGGGCCGGCCGCGGGGAACGGGCGGGCGGCGGGAGGTCGGGTGCCGGCGCTGCTCGTGACGCACGCGGGCCTGGCCCCGGCGCTGCTCGAAGCGGCGAAGCGCGTCTACGGCCCGTTCGAGGGCGTGGAGATGATCTCGAACGAGGGCCTCTCGCGCGACGCGTTGCAGGAACGCATCGTCTCCATCGCCGGCGGCTGGCCCGCCGGCGGGCTCGTGCTGACCGACTTCTGGGGCGGCTCCTGCCACACCAGCGGCCTCGCCGCCGCCGGCTCTTGCCACGGGGTCGTTATCCTCTCGGGCGTCAACCTGCCCATGCTGCTCGACTACCTCCACAATCGCGACACGATGGACATCTCCACGCTCGCCGAGCGCCTGCAGCAGAAGGGGCGCGACAGCATCCGCGTGCAGCGCGGCCCCGGCGCATGAGCTGGCTGCTCCACCGCATCGACGATCGCCTCATCCACGGGCAGGTGCTCGTGGCCTGGGGGGCGCGGCTCTCGCCGGTTCGCATGTGGCTCGTGGACGACGCCGTGGCGGCGAACGACTGGGAGCGCCAGGTGTACGAAGCGGCCGCCCCCGGCATCGAGGTGCACGTGGTGGGCGTGGCCGAGGCGGCCGCGGCGTGGGCTGGCGAGGCGGCGGCGGCCGGCGGCGCGTTCCTGATCGTCCGCGACCTCGCGACCGCGCGGCGGCTCGTCGAGGCGGGCGCCCCGGTGGGCGAATTCAACGTCGGCGGCCTGCACTACGCGCCCGGGAAGACGAAGGTGGCCGAGTACGTCTACCTCGACGACGCCGATCGCGCCGACGCCCGCGCGCTGCTCGCCCGCGGCGTCACGCTCGAGGTGCGCGACGTCCCTGCCTCGCGGCGTCACGGCCTGCAGGAGATGGACCCCGGGGTCCGGCCGTGATCGGACGGGTCGCGGCCACCGCGCTTCTGGGGGGCATTGCCACGCTGGACGCCACGCCGGTGGGGCAGACGCTCCTCTCGCAACCGCTCGTGACGGCGACGCTGCTCGGGTGGCTGTGGGGCGACTGGGCGACCGCGCTGGCCGTCGGCGTCGTGCTCCAGATCCTGGCGGCCAGCACGCTGCCGATCGGCGCCCGGACGCCGGAGGACTACGCCTCGGGCGGCGTCGTCGGTGCCGGCGTGGCGCTGCTGCTCGCGCCGCATGGCGACCTGCAGCCGTGGCGCGAGGCGGCGCAGCTCGTCGGCGTCCTCACGGGCCTCGTCGCGGCGGCCACCGGCGTCCCGCTCATCCGCTGGCAGCGGCGGCGCAACGAGGGACTCGCGCGCTGGTGCGAGGCCGAGGTGCGTGCCGGGCGCGAGAACGCGCCGGGCATCGCGAACGCGGCCGGTGCGACGCTGTCATTCGGCGTCGGCGTCGCGTTCTGCGCGCTGTGGATCGCCGTGGCGGCGCTCGCGCTGCGGGGCGTCGTGGAGAACGAGTCGCTGCGGCTCTCGCGGGCCTGGACCCTCGCGCAGCCGCTCTGGATGGGGTTCGGCCTCGCGCAGCTCCTTCACGCCTTCGTGCAGCGCCGCCTGACCCGCGCCGGCGTCTTCGCGGCGGCGATGATCGGCGCGTGGCTCACGCTCGTGATGGGCATGCCGTGAGCGGACGCCTCGGATTCCGGGTGTTCTGGCGCATGGCGATGCGCGCGAACCTGCTGCAGGCGACGTGGAACTTCGAGCGCCAGCAGGGGGTGGGCTGGGCCTACGCGCTGCAGCCGGCCCTGCGGGCGCTGTACGCGGACGCCGACGAGCGCCGGGAGCGGCTCGCGGAGCACACGGCCTACTTCAACACCCAGCCGACACTCGCGTCGCTGGCGCTCGGCGCGGTGGCGCAGCTCGAGGAGCAGCGCGCGGCCGGCACCGGCCCCGACGCGGCGGCGATGGTGCGCATCAAGGCGGCGCTGGGCTCGACGCTGGCCGCGCTCGGCGACCGGCTGTTCTGGTTCTCGCTGCGGCCGCTGGCGGCGGTGGTGGGCGTGCTCTTCGCCCTGGCCCGCCCGGACACCGCGTGGGGTGCCGTCGCGCTCTGGCTCTGCTACGCCTCGGTGCACCTCGGGGTGCGCTTCGCGGGCGTGGGCCTCGGCTATCGCGGCGGACCCGCCGTACTGGGCGGGTCGCTTCGCTCTCGGCTCGAGAAGTCCGTCGTGTTCCTCGCGTACGTCGGCTGCATCGTCGTGGGCGTTGCGGTCGCGTGGGCGCTGGCGCCGGGAGGCGCGCCGAGGCCGATCGCGGTACAGTCCGCGCTCGCTGGCGGCCTCGGCCTGGGCCTGCTCTCCGCGCAGCGCGCCCGTCCCTCGCCCACGCAGTGGGCGCTCGGCATCGGGGTGCTCGTGGTGATCGCCGCCTGGCTGCACCGCTTCTAGAAGGGTCAGGGAGGACCGAATTGCCCGATCTGCAACTCGTGATCCGCAACCAGCTGGGGCTTCACGCACGCGCCTGTGCGCTCTTCGTGAAGACCGCGTCCCGCTTCCGCTCCGAGATCTTCGTCTCGCGCGACGACCTCGAAGTGAACGGCAAGAGCATCATGGGCGTCATGATGCTGGCCGCCGAGGAGGGCGCGACCATCACCGTGCGCACGGCGGGACCGGACGAGAAGGAGGCCCTCGTGGCCATCCGCGACCTGGTGGACGGCAAATTCGGAGGCGAACCGTGAGGCTCGCCGGCATCCCCGCGTCGCCCGGGCTCGCGAGCGGCCCGATCTTCCGCTTCGAGCGCGAGGAGCTCGCCGTGCGCGAATCCGCCATCGCACCCGGGGACGTGAACCGTGCACTCGAGCGCTTCCACGAGGCGCTGGCCGTCGCGCGCCGGGACCTCGTCGCGATCCGCGACGGTATCGCGGCCGAGCTGGGCGAGCACGACGCGCGCATCTACGAGGCGCACCTGCTCATTCTCGACGATCCCGAACTGATCGACACGGTCGAGAAGGGCGTGCGCGAGATGCTGCTCGACCCGGCGTACGTCTTCCGCGCCTACATGTCGCGCGTCGCCGCGGCGTTCGACAAGCTCGAGGACGAGTACCTTCGCGACCGGCGGGCCGACATCGTGGACGTCGAGCGGCGCGTGCTGCGCGAGCTGCTGGGCTCGGGCACGCGCGAGATCGAGGGGCTGGACGCGCCGGCGATCGTGTTCGCGCACGACCTGGGACCGAGCGAGGTCGCGATGCTGCCGCGTGACCGCGTGCTCGCGTTCGTGGTCGAAGTCGGGGGTCGCACCTCGCACGGCGCCATCGTGGCGCGCGGGCGCGGCATCCCGGCCGTGGTCAGCGTCCGCGACGCGCTCTTCCACGCGAAGCGCGGCGACTACGCCGCGGTGGACGGGTACGAAGGGCTGATCGAGATCAATCCCGACGAGGGCCAGCGCGGGGAGTTCTCCGCACGCGTCGAGCGGCTGGTGCGGAAGTCGCAGGCGCTCGCCGAGCTGCGGGCCGAGCCCTGCGAGACGCGCGACGGGCGGGCGATCGAGCTGGGCGCGAACCTCGAGCTGCCCGAGGACGTGGACGGCGCGGTGCAGTTCGGCGCGCAGTCCATCGGGCTCTTCCGCACCGAGTTCTTCTACATGAACCGCGTGGACCTGCCCGGCGAGGAGGAGCAGTACCGCGCCTACCGGCGGGTGACCGAGGGCATGCAGGGGCGTCCGGTGCTCTTCCGCACGATGGACCTGGGGGGGGACAAGGTCGCCTCGTATCTCGGCATGACCCATGAGACGAACCCGTTCCTCGGGCTGCGCGGGATCCGGCTCGCGCTCTCGAGCCCCGAGATGTTCCGCACCCAGATCCGGGCGATCTACCGCGCGAGCGCGCACGGGCGGGTGCGGCTCATGTTCCCGATGGTCTCGAGCGTGGAGGAGTTGCTGCGCGCGCTGTCGCTGCGTGACTCGGCGCTCGAGGGGCTGCGTCGCGACGGCGTGCCGTTCGACCCGGACGTCGAGACCGGAATCATGATCGAGACGCCGAGCGCCGTGTGGATGGCCGACGCCCTGGCGAAGCACGCGCAGTTCTTCTCCATCGGCTCGAACGACCTCATCCAGTACACGCTCGCCATGGACCGCGACAACGAGCGGCTCTCGCACCTCTACGAGCCGCTCGACCCGGCCGTGCTGCGGAGCATCCAGCACACCGTCCAGGCCGCGCACGCCGCCGGGCGGTGGGTGGGCCTCTGCGGCGAGATGGCCAGCGACCCGCCCAACGCGGTCCTGCTGCTCGGCCTCGGCGTGGACGAGCTGTCCGTGCCGTCGCCGGACCTGCCGCGCGTGAAGCTCGCCATCCGCTCGGTGCGCTACGACGCCGCCCAGGCGATCGCGAGCGAGGCGCTCGCCTGCACGTCGGCCGCGAACGTGCGCCGGCTCGTGCGCCACCGCGTGGACTCGCTGCTGCCCAGCGTGCTCGTGCTGGACCGCGCCGGCGAGACCGCGGCCGGCGAACCGGCGGGAGGGGCCGGGGCGTGAGCCCCCCGAACGGCACGCTTGAACCGCCTTACGGGTCGCGCGACCCGCGCGGCATGGCGCCGCTCGTGGACGCGCTCCCCGAGCACGTCACCGAGGCGCTCGCCCGCACGGACGCGGCGCCCTGGGCGCTGCCGGTCGCCGATCCCGACCTTGTCGCCGTGGGGGGCATGGGCGGTTCCGCCATCGCTGCCGAGCTGACCGGGGCGCTCTACCGCGACACCCTGCCCCGGCCGTGGCTCGTCGTGCGCGACTACCGCTGGCCGGCCTGCGTGGGCCCGCGCTCGCTGGCGGTGCTCTCGAGCAACTCCGGCAACACGGAGGAGACGCTCGCGCTCGAGGCGCTCGCCGCCGGGCGGGGGGTGCCGTCGGTGGCGCTGACGAGCGGGGGAAAGCTGGGCGAGCGCGCCCGCGCGCGCGGCCTCCACGTCCAGGCCGTGCCCCCGGGCATGCCGCCGCGGGCGACGCTCTTCCACTCCTGGGTGCCGCTGACGCGGCTCGCGGGCGCTCTGGGCTGGGTGCCCGATCCCTCGCCGGCCTGGCGCGAGGCGGCGGCCCTGATGGCCGAAGCCCGCGGGCGGCTGGGCACGGCCGCGCCCGAAGCCGCCAACGAGGCCAAGCGGCTGGCGCGCGAATGCGACGGCCGGCTCGTGTTCCTGTATGCGACCACGGGGCCGGTCGAGGCCGTCGCGCTGAGGTGGCGACAGCAGCTCAACGAAAATGCTAAGCTTCCCGCCCATTCCGCGGCCGTGCCCGAGCTCAACCACAACGAGATCGTGGGCTGGCAGGCCGCCGGTCCGCTTCAGCGCGGCATCGCCGTCGTCGTGCTGAGGGACCGGGAGGACCCGGCTGAATCGGCCCGCCGGCTGGACCTCACCGCGGAATACGCGGCCCGCCAGGGTGCGGCCGTGCACGAAGTGCATTCGAGTGGCGAAAGCCGGCTGGCCCGGCTCGCGTCGCTGGTGCAGTTCGGCGACTACTTCAGTCTCTACCTCGCCCTTCTCGGCGGGGTGGACCCGGTGGACATTTCCAGTATCGACGAGTTCAAGCGCCGGCTGGCGGAGCACACCCCGTCCCGCTAGTCCGGTGCCGGCACGCCGGAAGCAGCCGCTCCGGCGCGTCGCAACCCCCAGAGGAGCCTTCGATGGCGTCGCGTCACCTCTTCACCTCCGAGTCCGTGACCGAGGGTCACCCGGACAAGATCGCCGACCAGATCTCCGACTCCGTTCTCGACGCCATGCTGGCGCAGGACCGGCGCAGCCGCGTGGCGTGCGAGACCCTGGTCACCACCGGCCTCGCCGTCGTCTCGGGCGAGATCACGACCCAGGCCTACGTCGAGATCCCGCAGCTCGTGCGCTCGGTGATCAAGGAGATCGGGTACCACGACGCCGAGTTCGGCTTCGACAGCCACACCTGCGCGGTCATGACCACGATCGACCAGCAGTCGCCCGACATCGCCATGGGCGTGGACACGGGCGGCGCCGGCGACCAGGGGCTCATGTTCGGCTACGCCTGCAACGAGACGCCCGAGCTGATGCCGCTGCCGATCATGCTCGCCCACAAGCTGGCCATGCGGCTCTCGCAGGTGCGCAAGAAGGGTGCGGTGGACTACCTGCGCCCCGACGGCAAGACCCAGGTCACGGTGGAGTACGAGGGCGACCGCCCGGTGCGGATCGACACCGTCGTGCTCTCGACCCAGCACTCGGACAAGGTCACGCAGGGGAAGATCCGCAAGGACATGATCGAGAAGGTCATCCTGCCCCTGCTGCCCAAGCGCCTGGTGAGCAGGAAGCAGCCCGTGAAGTTCCACGTCAACCCGACGGGCAAGTTCGTGATCGGCGGCCCGATGGGCGACTGCGGCCTGACGGGCCGCAAGATCATCGTGGACACCTACGGCGGCATGGGCCGCCACGGCGGCGGCGCGTTCTCGGGCAAGGACCCGAGCAAGGTGGACCGCTCGGCCTGCTACGCCGCGCGCTGGGTGGCGAAGAACCTCGTCGCCTCGGGCCTGTGCGACCGCTGCGAGGTACAGCTCGCGTACGCGATCGGCGTGGCCGAGCCCGTGAGCGTGGCCGTGGACAGCATGGGCACCGGCAAGGTGAGCGACGACAAGCTGACCTCGATCGTGCGCAAGAACTTCGACCTCTCGCCGAAGGGCATCATCGAGACCCTGAAGCTTCGCCGCCCGATCTACCGCGCCACCGCCGCGTACGGCCACTTCGGCCGCTCCGGCTTCGCGTGGGAGCAGACGAACCGGGCGCGGCTGCTGGCGCGGAGCGTGTAGGGACTTTTCTCGCATCATTCGTGAGGCGCCCCGATGGCGAACGCCGTCGGGGCGCCCGGCTTCCCGCTTCGCCCGCAAGGCGGAGCGGGACGTTCGGGACTGTCCGGGGGAGTTCGCGTCCTTGAATCCCGTCGTCGTCCTGGGGCTGGGCCTGCTGCTCGGCCTGCGCCACTCGACCGATCCCGACCACGTCGTCGCGGTGACCGCGCTGGCCGCGCGCACCGGCCGCGTTCGGCCCGCGACGGCGCTCGGCCTCGTGTGGGGGCTGGGGCATTCGCTGACGCTGTTCGCCGTGGGCGCGGGCATCATCCTCGGCAACTGGGTCGTGCCGCCCCGGCTGGGCCTCGCGATGGAGCTGTGCGTGGCGTTCGCGCTCGTCGCGGTCGGCCTGTACAACCTCCGGCGGCCGGACCACGCCCACGACGCGTCCGTGGCCGGTGCGGGCCGCCCGCCGGCCGGCCGCACGTTCGCCGTCGGGCTGGCGCACGGGCTCGCCGGCAGCGCGGCGGTCGCGCTGCTCGTGCTGGCGAGCGTGCGCGACCCGCGGCTGGCGTGCGGCTACCTCCTCGTCTTCGCGTTCGGCACGACGGCCGGCATGGCGCTCATTACGACGGGCTTCGCTCTCCCGGTGGTCTCCGCGACCCGGCGCTGGCGCGGCGCCGGCCGCTGGATCCGCCTCTCGACCGGGGCGCTCTCGCTCGCGTTCGGCCTCGTGCTCGCCTACCAGGTCGGGTGGCACGACGGGCTGTTCCGCGCCGTCGCGACCTGGTCGCCGCACTGAGCGGCGGACCGCAGGCGCCGGCAGGAGCCCCGGGGCAGCCGTCTCGCTCGCCGGACGCCCGACGGCCTGCCGGGAGACGGTTTGCCCGCCGGGGGACGGCTTCCCGTCCCGGCTGGCCACGGACCCGCCCCGGGACCTAGGTTCCGGGGCGGGCCGCGAGAAGCGTCGCGGAGGGGGGCCGTCGCCTGCGCGGGTTCGGCCGTGCTCCCCGCATCGGCCACGATCGCCACACCCGCCCGGTACCGGGCGGGCCGGACCTTCGCCGGGAGCCGCGCGGCGCGCAGCGGGCGACTCCCCGGGAGACGCCATGAGAGCGCGGAACCGCTTCCACGTCCGCCTGAGGTTTTCGTCCGTCGCGCTGGCGGCGGTGATCCTCCTTCCCGGACTCCTCGGGTGCCGGCCGTCGATCGCGCAGCTCGAGACGATCGACTACCGCCCCGTCGCCTCCGCCGACTGGCCTGTCTCGACCCCCGCGGCCGAGGGGCTCGACTCGCGCAAGGTCGCCGAGCTGTACTGGAACGCGACCCAGGCGCGGACGACGCGCTCGGTGCTCGTCGTGAAGAACGGCCGGCTGGTCGCGGAGAAGTACTTCCACGGCGCCTCGGCGTCGGACAAGGGGCGGCTCCAGTCGGTGACGAAGAGCTTCACCTCCGCGCTCACCGGCGTCGCGCTCGAGCGCGGCTGCCTCACGAGCCTGGACCAGCGGATGATGGAGTTCTTCCCCGAGCTCGCCTCCCGCGTTCGCGACCCGCGCAAGAACCAGATCACGATCCGCGAGCTTCTCCAGATGCGTGCGGGCTACCCTTGGGAGGAGAGCGGTCCGCAGCTGTTCGAACTGCTCTACCACGGCTTCCGGTCGTCCACGCTGCTCGACGTGCCGCTCGTCCGCGACCCCGGGACGGGGATGGAGTACAGCAACCTGAGCTCGCACCTGCTGGGCATCGTCGTCGCGCGGGCGTGCAGCACGAGTCTGCTCACGTTGGCGAGCGAGAGCCTGTTCCAGCCGCTCGGGATCGAGCCGGGCAAGTGGATCGCCGACTGGGAGGGCCACTTCAACGGCCACGCGGATCTGCACCTGACGCCGCGTGACATGGCGAAGTTCGGCCTGCTCTACCTGGACGGCGGCATCTACCGCGGCCGCCGGGTGCTGCCCGCCGAATGGGTGGACGAGTCCTTGCGCACGTACTCGACGAACGCCTGGCGCTACAAGATCGGTCCCAATTTCACGGATGTCGGCTACTGCTACCAGTGGTGGTCCGCGAACGCCGGCGGACAGCGGTTCAACTTCGCCTGGGGTCACGGCGGCCAGCAGATCGCGCTCGTGAAGGAGCGCAACCTCGTGATCGTGGTGACCTCCGATCCGCTCTACGGCCAGCACGGCGGCGGCCCGTGGGGACGCGAGAAGGAGAACCTCAACCTGGTCGGCAACTTCATCGCCTCGTTGTCAGACACGTGACCCGGGCCGGGCGCCGTCGGCGGATACTGCCGGGGCGGTGCGCCCGGCCGGCCGCGCACCCGGGCGGCACCCCGGCCGGCGATCCCGCATCAGACTTCCCGTTGTCCGGGCCGATCCGATCTCCATCCGTCCCCTTCGCCCAGGAGCCCCGATGAAGAAGATCCTGTTCGCCGTACTCGCCCTCGCGCTGACCGGTTCCGCGCTCGCGGCCACCGCCGAGCCCGTCCTGAAGGTCGGCGAGAAGGCACCCGGCTTCACGCTGCCGTACGCCACACGCGATTCGATCGCCCGCGTGCCGCTGTCGCTCTCCTCGCTCGAAGGTCAGCGCAACGTGGTGGTCGCGTTCTACCCGGCCGACTGGAGCGGCGGCTGCACGAAGGAAGTGTGCACGCTGCGCGACAACTTCGCCGACCTCGGCGCGCTCGACGCCGAGATCGTGGCGATCAGCGGCGACTACGTGTTCTCGCACCACGAGTGGGCCAAGTACCACAACCTGCCGTTCCGCCTGGCCTCGGACCACGACCACGCCGTGGCGAAGAAGTACGGCGTCTACAACCCCGCGACCGGCCACGACAACCGCACGATCTTCGTTGTGGGCAAGGACGGCAAGATCGCCTACGACGACTACCACTACAGCGTGGCCGACAGCGTCTCGTTCGACAAGCTCAAGACGGCGCTGGCGAAGCTGAAGTAGGGGAGAGGGCCCCCTCATCCCGCCCCGGGAGAGCGGTAGCTTCCCAAGCCGCCGCCCGTGCCGCGCCCCGCAGCGGCGCCTGTCATTCCCCTGACTTCCACACGCGCCGGGGCGTGTGACCTCGACGGCCCGTGCGGGCGCAGTCGGTTTGGGTCGCGGAGCCCCAATCACGGCTCACCGCGTCGCTGCTCCGGGCCCGCCACCGCCCCTTCGTCGCCCGTCCCGCCGCGCCCGTCGCCGTCGGGAGGGGGGAGCGTTGCCGGGGCACCTCGCGAGGCCCTATGGTCGCGCGGCTTCCGTACCTTTCCCCGTGAACCCCATGAAGTCCCCAAGGAGGACAGGCATGTCCACGCCTTTCCGCTCGCCGTGGCGCCCATGGCTCGCCGCGGCCTGCGCGTTCGCGATCGCCGTCCCGGCGCTCGCCGCCCCCGCGAAGACCGCGGCTGCGGCGCCCCGCACCGGGCTCGAGTCGATCGAGAAGCAGGTCGAGGAGTTCACGCTCCCGAACGGCCTGCGCTTCCTGGTGCTCGAGCGCCACCAGGCCCCGGTCTTCAGCTTCTTCGCCGTCGTCAACTCGGGCTCGGCCAACGACCAGATCGGCACCACGGGCCTCGCGCACATGATGGAGCACATGGCCTTCAAGGGCACGAGCCGCATCGGCACGACCGACTACGCGAAGGAGAAGGTCGCCCTCGACGCCACGGACGCCGCGTGGGCCGCCTACCTGAACGAGCGGCGCAAGGGCCGGCTCGCGGACTCGACGAAGCTCGCGACGCTCGACCAGGCGTTCAAGGACGCCCAGACGGCCTCGTCCAAGTACGTCGTCACCGACGAGTACTCGACCCTGATCGAGCAGGCCGGCGGTCAGAACGTGAACGCGTTCACGGCCGACGACATCACGGCCTACTTCTATTCGCTGCCGTCCAACCGCGTCGAACTCTGGGCGTCGCTGTTCGCGGGCATGCTGGTGGACCCGGTGTTCCGCGAGTTCTACAAGGAGCGCGACGTGGTCTACGAGGAGCGGCGCATGCGCGTCGAGTCCTCGCCGGTCGGCCGGCTCTACCAGGAGTTCATCACGACGGCGTTCCACGCCCACCCCTACGGCTTTGGCGGCATCGGCTACCCGTCGGACCTCAAGACGTTCAGCCGGCCGCAGGGCGAGGCCTACTTCAAGCGCAACTACGTCGCGAAGAACATCACGATCGCCGTGGTCGGCGACGTCACGCTGGACCAGGTCAGGAAGCTGGCGACGAAGTACTTCTCCGCCGTCTCCGACGCGCCGGCCCCGCCGCCGGTGGACACGGTCGAGCCGAAGCAGATCGGCGAGCGCCGCGTGACGATCGAGGACAAGGCCCAGCCGATCGTCCTCGTCGGCTGGCACATCCCGGCCGTCTCGGACCCGAGCTACGCGGCGTGGAAGGCGGCCGCCGACCTGCTCGGCGGTGGCCGCTGGTCGCGCCTCTACAAGACGCTCGTCAAGGAGAAGAAGATCGCCGTGCAGGTGGGCTGCAGCACGGGTGAGCCGGGCGAGAAGTACCCGAACCTGATGCTGATGTACCTCGTGCCCGCTTCGGGGCAGGACCCCGGGACGGTCGAACAGGCGGCCTACGACGTCATCGCCGAGGCGATGGGCGACAAGCCGTTCACGAACGAGGAGCTGGACGGCTACAAGGTCCGCGTGCGCGCCCAGAAGATCGGCTCGGCCGAGGACAACGGCGAGCTGGCCGGCGAGCTGGCGCAGGCGCAGGCGCTCTACGGCGGCTGGCGGCAGTTCTTCCGCGAGCAGGAGCGCGTGCAGGCGCTGACCCCCGACGATCTCACGACTGCGATGCGCGAGGGGCTCGTGAAGAGCAACCGCACCGTGGCCAGCATCGTCAACCCGCCGGCCGACGGCGAGAGCAAGAAGGGAGGGCGCTGACATGAAGCCCGCCATCCTGAACCGCCTCGTCCTCGCGGCGACGCTCTTCGCAGCCGCCACCGCGACCGCGGCGCCCGTGGACGTCTCCATCTACGATCCGCGCAACCTGACCGTCCCGCCCATCGGACGCATCCCGGCCGTGAAGCCCGAGCGATTCGTGCTGCCGAACGGCGTGGTCGTCTACCTGCTCGAGGACCACGAGCTGCCCGTCGTGAAGGGCACGGCCTATTTCCCCTCGAGTCCCTCGTTCGCTCCCGAAGACCGGGCCGGCCTGCTGGGCGTGACGGGCAACGTCATGCGTTCGGGCGGCACCGCGGCACACAGCGGTGACTGGCTGGACGACCGGCTGGGGGCCATCGGCGCGGCGATCAACTCGAACATCTCTTCGGATCTCGCGAACGCGGGGTTCCGCTGCCTCACCGAGAACACGTCCGAGGTCGTGGGCCTGTGGGCCGAGATCATCCGCAAGCCGGCGTTCCCCGACGACAAGATCGAGCTGGCCAAGGTCGGCCTGCGGCGGCAGATCGCGAGCCGCAACGACGAGATGATCCCGATGCTGATCCGGGTGGCCCGGCAGGCGGTCTACGGCAAGAACAGCCCGTGGGCGGAGGAGCCCGAGTACGCGACGGTCGAGCCGATTTCGCACGACGACTGCGTGAAGGTGCACGACGAGGTGTTCGTGCCCGAGCGGGCGATCCTCGCCCTCTACGGCGACTTCCGGTCGTCGGACATGAAGAAGCTGCTGCGCGAGAAGTTCGGCGACTGGAAGAAGAGCGGCACCCCGAAGCCGGAGCTGCCGCCGACTCCCGAGTCGGTCAAGGCCCGGATCGTGTTCGCCCCGAAGGAGGACGTGACGCAGTCCGGGATCATCGTGGCGCAGCCGGGGTCGCGCGCCGACGACCCGGACTACGCGGCCATGCAGGTGCTCGAGCAGGGCCTGGGCGGCGGCTTCTCGTCGCGCATGGTCCAGCACATCCGCACCCAGCGCGGCCTGGCGTATGCGGCCGGGGCGAACGCCGGGACGGACTACCAGAAGCCCGGCGTGTTCCTGGCCTACTCGCTCACCCGCAGCGATTCGACGATGGTCGCGCTCAATCTCGTGCGCGACGAGGTGAAGGCGGTCACCACCGCGCCGTTCACCGACGCCGAGCTGCAGGTCGCCAAGCAGGCGGTCGTGAACGGGTTCGTCTTCAACTTCGAGGACCCGAGCCAGGTCCTGTTCCGCGCCGCCTACTACGACGCGATCGGGTACCCGGCCGACTTCCTGCAGCGCTACCAGAAGGCGCTCGAACAGGTCACCAGCGCGAGCGTGCTGGCCGCGGCGAAGCGCAAGCTCACGCCCGAGAAGGAAGTGGCGGTCATCGTGGGCAAGGAGTCGGACTTCGACCGGCCGCTCACGAGCGCGGGGCTCCCGGTCGAGCGCGTGGACATCTCGATCCCGCCGCCGCCGTCGAAGCAGACGGGCGTCAACGACACGCCGGAGGCGCGCCGGCGCGGCAGCGAGTGGCTGGCCGCCGCGGCGAAGGCCGCGGGCGGGCCGGCCGCGTGGGCGAAGGTGAAGACCGTGAAGGTCACGACCGACGCGACGCTCAGCATGCAGGGCCAGTCCATCAACCTCTCGAACGAGGAGACCTGGGCGTTCCCGGACCGCAACGTGTCCGTCCAGAAGCTGCCGTTCGGCGAGGTCCGCCAGGGCTTCGACGGCCGGAGCGGCTGGATGAGCGGCATGGGCCAGTCGCGCGACAACCCCGGCGCGGCCGAGGGCGTCGCCAAGGACTACGAGCGCTCGCTGTGGCGGCTGTTCTCGGACCCCTCGAAGGTCGAGCTGATCGCGCTCGACGAGCCCGAGAAGGTCGGGGAAAGATCCTTCAAGGCCGCGGCCGTGAAGGGCGCGAAGTCGCAGGACCTCACGCTTCTCTTCGCGGACGACGGCACGCTGGCGGGCTGCGCCTACCAGGACCCGGGCAGCGGCCGGCTCGGCCCGGCGCGCGTCGTCGAGCTGTACGAGGGCTGGGGGCCCGAGAGCGGGATCCAGTACCCGCACCAGTACACCGTGCTGCGCGACGGCGAGACGTTCGTCTCCGGGAAGCTGACCGGGCTCGAGCTGAACCCGGCGGTGCCGGACTCGGCGTTCGAGAAGCCCTCGGACTAGCGAGCTCCCCGCGGGGGCGGGCGGTCCGCGGTGAACGGACTGCCCGCTTTCCCGTGCGGGGCGGGGAGGCCGCATGCGGCTGCTGGTCCTCGGGGGGACGCGTTTCTTCGGCAGGCACTTCGTCGAGGCGGCGCTCGCGCGCGGGCACCTGCTGACGCTCTTCAACCGCGGCCGCTCGGCGCCGGGGCTCTTCCCCGGGATCGAGACCCTCACCGGCGATCGCGACGGCGGCCTCGGCGCGCTGGAGGACCGCACGTGGGACGCGGTCTTCGACCCGAGCGGCTACGTGCCGCGCGTGGTCCGCGACTCCGTCTCCGCGCTCGCCGGGCGCGCCGGCCACTACACGTTCGTCTCGAGCCTCTCGGTCTACGCCTCGCCCATGGCGCCGGGCGCCGACGAGTCGGCGCCGCTGCTCACCCTCGACGACCCGGCGGTCGAGCAGGTGACGGGCGAGACCTACGGCGGGCTCAAGGCCGCCTGCGAGCGCGAGGCGAGGCAGGGCTTCGGCGACCGGGCGCTCGTCCTGCGGCCGGGCCTCATCGTCGGACCGCACGACACGACCGACCGGTTTCCCTACTGGCCGCGGCGGCTCGCGCGCGGGGGCGAGGTGCTGGCGCCTGGTTCTCCGGAGCAGCCCGTGCAGGTGATCGACGCCCGCGACCTCGCGGCGTGGATCCTCGCGATGATCGAGCGCGGCGCCGGGGGCACCTTCAACGCGACCGGCCCCGCCGAGCCCGTGACGATCGGCGACGTGCTCGAACGCACCGCGCAGGCGGTCGGGACGCCCTCGCGGCTGACGTGGGTGGCCGAGGCGTTCCTGCTCGGGCGGGGTGTCCAGCCCTGGACCGAGCTGCCCCTCTGGGTGCCGCGCGAGGAGGCGGGCCTCGACGAGGTCAGCATCGCCCGGGCGCTCGCCGAGGGCCTTGCGTTCCGCCCGCTCGACGAGACCGCCCGTGACACGCTCGCCTGGGACCGGGCGCGCCCGGACGAGGCGCGGGCCGCCTCGCCGGCCCTGAAGCCGGAGCGCGAGGCGGAGCTGCTGCGGGAGTGGCACGCGCGCTGAGCGGGCCCTCGGCATCGCGGGCGGGCGGGCGTCCGGCCCGGCGCGGCTAGAGTCCCTCGCGGGGGCTGTCGGCCCTGCCGTACGCGCGCTCCACGCGCGCGACGCGCACGCGGAAGTCGTCGTACCAGCGCTCGTGCCCGGCCCGCTGGGCGGCCAGGTGCGCGGCGACGCGCTTCCAGGCGGCGAGGTCGGCCTCGGTGCGCCAGTAGGAGAGCGTCACGCCGAGCCCCGAGGCGTCCCGGACGCTCTCGAAGCCGAGGTATCCGGGTTGCTCCGCCGCGAGCTTCTCCATGGCCTCGGCCATCCGGGCATAGCCGTCCGGGTCGGCGGCCGAGCGGCGGCTCGTGAAGACGACCACCCAGTAGGGCGGCTCGGGCGTGGGGGCGAAGCTCTCGCTCATCGGGCACTCCGGATCTCGGGTGGGAACGGGGCGGCATCGTGCCCGATTCGCGCCCGGGCCGCACCTGCCGGGAACATCAGCCGCGCGGGCGGCGGGTGAGGGTCCGGTACCGGCGCGCGGGGGGCTCGGCGGGCGTCCACAGCTCGCCGTGCACGGGGTCGCGCACGTCGAGGAAGCGGAAGCGGCGCATGCCGCGGTCGGAGGACAGCAGCTCGCGCACGCCGTGCTCGCGCAGCACGACGGCGGTTTCGAAGCCCGGCGGCCAGCCCGGCCCGCCGCCCGCGACCATCCCGAGCACCTCGGCCGCGACTTCGGCGTGGCGCTCCGTCGGACCCAGCCAGCGCAGCGAGGCGCTGCGGGCGAGCTCCTCGACGAACGTCCAGGCGTCGGCGGGCCGCAGCGCGCGCGCCACGGCGTGCGGGTGCGTGACCCGGGCGAGGAACTCGTGAACCGCGGGCCACGGCAGGGCCCAGGGCCGGTCGGCGTTGGCGATCTCCTCGAGCACCCCGGCCGCCCGCGCGTGCTCGGGCGCGTAGCGGTTCACGGCGTAGGCGAGCAGGCTCGCGTCCACGGCGCGCATCAGTCCTCCTCGATCGGCGGGCGACCCGGCAGCACGTCGCGCCGCGCGGGGTCGGCGAGGAACGGCCCGAGGTCATAGGAGGGAAGCTGCACGCGCGTGCGCCGCGACGACGCATGCGCCTCGAGCCCGAGCCGCAGCGTGCGCTCGACGACCTCGGTCAGCGTGCGGCCTTCCGCGGCGGCGCGCCGTCGCAGCTCCGCGTAGAGGGAGGGGTCGAGAACGAGAGTGGTCCGTTTCATATGCGCATACATACCAACGTCGGACGTGAACGGCAAGGGCTCAATTTCCGTTTGAGCCCGGCGCCGGAATCGGGCAACCTCTCCGCCGGTCGTAACCTCGTCCTCCCATTTCCCGTATCCACCAGGAGCGTCCCGTCCCATGGCGACTCGCAAGAAGGCCGTCACGAACGGCAGCACGACCCCCGGCCACGTGAAGGACCCGCGCCTCGCGCGCGCGGGCCGCGCCCGCATCGAGTGGGCCGACTCGAACATGCCCGTGCTGCGGGCCATCCGCGCACGTTTCGCGAAGGAGCGCCCGCTGCGCGGACTGCGCGTCGCGGCGTGCCTGCACGTGACGACCGAGACCGCGAACCTGGCCCGCACGCTCAAGGCCGGCGGCGCCGAGGTCTACCTGTGCGGCTCGAATCCGCTCAGCACCCAGGACGACGTGGCGGCCGCGCTCGTGGGCCACTACGGAATCCCGACGTTCGCGATCAAGGGTGAAGAGCACAAGACCTACTACTCGCACATCGTGTCGTGCATCGAGGCGCGCCCGCACGTCACGATGGACGACGGCTGTGACCTCGTGACCGTGCTGCACACGAAGAAGACCCAGTACCTCCGCGACGTGATCGCCGGCACGGAGGAGACCTCGACCGGCGTTACGCGCCTCCGCGCGATGGCGGCCGACCGGAAGCTCAAGTTCCCGGTCATCGCCATCAACGACGCCGACACGAAGCACTTCTTCGACAACCGCTACGGCACCGGCCAAAGCTCGATGGACGGCGTCCTGCGCGCGACGAATATGTTGGTCGCGGGGTCGACGGTCGTCGTCGCCGGCTACGGCTGGTGCGGCCGCGGCGTGGCCATGCGCGCGAAGGGCATGGGCGCCACGGTCATGGTCACCGAGGTCGATCCGGTGCGGGCGCTCGAGGCGCAGATGGACGGCTATATCAGCTGCTCGATGGCCGAGGCCGCCCCGAAGGGCGACCTGTTCATCACCGTGACGGGCAACAAGTCGGTCATCCGTCGCGAGCACTTCGCGGCCATGAAGGACGGCGCCATCGTCGCGAACAGCGGCCACTTCAACGTCGAGCTGGACATCCCCGCACTCGAACGCATGGCCGTCTCGAAGAAGGCCGCCCGGCCGTTCGTGGATCAGTACCGGCTCAAGGGCGGCAAGCGCATCAACCTGCTGGGCGAGGGCCGGCTCATCAACCTCGCCGCGGCCGAAGGCCACCCGGCGATGGTGATGGACATGTCGTTCGCGAACCAGTCGCTGAGCGTGGAGTTCCTGCGCAAGAACGCCCGCAAGATGAAGAAGGAAGTCCACATCGTGCCGAAGAAGATCGACCGCGAGGTGGCGCGCCTCAAGCTCAAGAGCATGGGCATCGACATCGACGTGATGACGCCCGAGCAGGTGAAGTACATGGCCACGTGGAGCGAGGGCACGTAGGCCGCACGCCCTTGCCGTCCCGGACGCCCCGGCGCGCTCGCGCCGGGGCGTTCCGCTTGCCCCGTCGGCCGGCCGGCCCGTAGCCTTTCCACATGCCGTCGCGCCGCGTTCCCGCCGCCCAGGAACCCAACGAGTGGACCCGCCGCCTCGCCGGCCGGCGCCGCGAGGGGCTTCCCGTGGCCGACCTGACCGCCTCGAACCCGACGCGCCTCGGCCTTTCGCCCCTCGCGGAGGCGGCCGAGATCCTCGCGGCTGCCTCCGCGGAGCCCTACGAGCCCGACCCGCTCGGCGCCCTGGCAGCGCGCGAGGCGATCGAGGGGTACTACGCCACACGCGGGCTCGCGGCCGATCCGGCCAGCATCGTGCTCACGGCGAGCACGAGCGAGAGCTACGCGCACCTGTTCCGCGTGCTCGCGGACCCGGGCGAGCGGATCGCCGTGCCCGCCCCGAGTTATCCGCTCTTCGAGCCGCTGGCCTGGGCGGAGGGACTCGAGCCACGACCCTATCGGCTCGCGTTCGACGGCACGTGGCACCTCGATCACGATTCGTTCGCGCGGGCGGCGTTCGGGGCGAAGGCGATGGTGGTGGTCGAGCCCAATCACCCGACCGGGACGTGCCTGGCACCCGCCGACCGCGCGTTCGTCGCCGCGACGGCCCGGCGGGAGGGCGCCTCCGTGATCGCCGACGAGGTCTTCGCCGACCACGCCTGGCCCGGACGCGGCCCGCTGCCTTCCTGGCTCGACGGGGACCCGGAGGCGTCGGTGTTCGTGCTCGGGGGCCTCTCGAAGCTCTGCGGCCTTCCGCACCTCAAGCTGGGCTGGATCGCCGCCGCCGGGCCGGCCGGCCCGAGGCGCGCGGCGCTGGCCGGTCTCGAGTGGATCTCGGACCTCTTCCTCGGCGTGGCCGGGCCCGTCCAGGTGGCGCTGCCGCGCCTGCTCGGCCTGCGCGCGGGCTTCGCCGCGCGGGTGCGCGGACGCGTGGCCGGAAACCTCGCGACGCTCGACGCGCTCGTCCGCGAGCGCCCCCGGCTCTCGCGGCTGCCGGGCGACGGCGGCTGGACCGCGGTGCTGCGGGTGCCCGCGGAGCGGACGGGCGAACGCTGGGCCCTGGCGCTCCTCGAGCGCGGTGTCGCCGTCCACCCGGGCGAGTTCTACGACCTCGAGGGCGGCGAGCACCTCGTCGTGAGCCTGGTCGCCGACCCGGCCCACGTGCGGGCCGGCTGCGGGGCGCTCGCCGCCGAGCTGTCCGGCGGGGACTAGCGCCGCCGCCGGTCGCGGTGCAGGTGCCGGAGCATCAGGATCTGGCCGCAGTGCCCGGCGAAGTGCTCGAGCAGGTGGTGGAGGATCCAGCGCACGTTGAAGCGCATCCGGCGGCCGTCGCGCAACGTCACCTCGACGACCCGTCCGAGGTCGCGCGCGCCGAAGCGGCGGGCGGCGCGCTTCGCGAACGAGCGCGCCTTGCGGTGCAACGCGCGGTAGTCCGCGAGCGTCCAGCCGCGCAGCGCCTCGGGCGGGGACCCGGAGGGCCCCAGCGGCATGCCGTCGTCGTCGGGACCGATCCCGAGCAGTCGGCGCATCGCCGCCGGATCGAGGCCCTTCGCCGTGCGCTGGATCCAGACCACCTCGACGATGGCCATGTGCGCGAGCAGCATGCCCGCACTGTTCGCGCCGGGACGCGGCTGCCAGGCCAGCTCGGCCGCGGTCATGCCGGCGAGGTCCTCCCACAGGTTCGCGCTCAGCTCGTCGAACTGGGCGAGGAAGAGGCCGCACTCGGCGTTCCGGTAGCCCGGCGGCCGGACGATGAGGTGCGACTCGAGCTTCTTCGACATGCGCGTTCCCCGGCGGTCCCGACGGTGAAGGTTGAGCGATTCCACGACGCGGCCGATACTGCGGGCCGGGTTCCGAAATAAGGGTAGGCCCGCGCATGCGTCAAGCCGTGCCCGCGTGCGTACGCCGGCGGGGGACGGTTCGCCGGCGCCACCTCCCGATCGCTTCCACGGAGTCGCGCCGCTTGAGCTCGTTGCCCGCCACCCCGAGTCCGGATGCCCCGCCGCCGCCCGGCGGCCGGGCCGCAGGCGCCCCCGGGGCACCCCCCGCCTACGGCGTCCACGGCGCCAACTTCCGATTCCCGCACGGTTTCCTCTGGGGCGCCTCCACTTCGGCCCACCAGGTCGAGGGCGGCAACGAACTCAACGACTGGTGGGACTGGGAGCAGGCCGGGCGCGTCCCCGAGAAGTCCGGGGACGCCGCCGACCACTACCGCCGTTACCGGGACGACTTCGACCTCGCGCAGGCGCTCGAGCACAACGCCCACCGGTTCTCGATCGAGTGGAGCCGGATCGAGCCGGAGCCCGGGCGCTGGTCGGACGAGGCGATGGCCCACTACCGAGACGTGCTCGAGGCGCTGCACGAGCGCGGCATGGAACCCGTCGTCACGCTCTACCACTACACGATGCCGCGCTGGATGGCGGCCAGGGGCGGGTGGGAGAGCCCGGAGATGGAGGGGGCGTTCGCGCGCTATGTGGACCGCGTCCTGGGCGAGCTGGGCCCGCTCGCGCGCTGGTGGATCACGCTGAACGAGCCGGTCGTGCAGGTCTTCAAGGGCTGGGTGATCGGCCAGTGGCCGCCCGGGAAGACCGACTGGAACGCCGCGCTCAAGGTCCTGCGCAACCTCGTGCGCGCCCACGCGCGGGCCTACGCGATCATCCACCGCCACCGGCCCGACGCCCGCGTGAGCATCGCCAAGCACGTCCTCGCGCTGTCGGCCTGCGACCCGAAGAGCTGGGGCGACCGCATGTCGGTCCGCGCCCGGAGCTGGCTCTTCAATCACCTGTTCGTGAACGCGCTCCACCGCGGCGTGCTGCACCTGCCGGGCGTCTTCTGGGAACGGCTGCCGTTCGGCCGCACGCTCGACTTCCTCGGGCTGAACTACTACACGCGCGACTTCGTCCACAACACCGGGCTGGACCTGCCGGGCTGGATGGGCGGCACCTGCAGCCTCGACAACCGCCAGTACGTCGGCAAGCTCAACGACCTCGGCTGGGAGGTGTATCCCGAGGGGCTCGCGCAGTACCTGCGCGAGTTCGGCCGGATCAGGCTCCCGATCCTGATCACGGAGAACGGCGTCCCCGCCCGCGAGGACGACGACCGCTGGGTGTTCCTGTTCATGCACCTCTGGCAGGTCGCCCGCGCGATCGCCGACGGGGTGGACGTCGTGGGCTACCTGCACTGGTCGCTGCTCGACAACTACGAGTGGGCGGACGGCTACCGGGCCCGCTTCGGGCTGGTCGAGGTGGACTTCGCCACGCAACTGCGGCGCATCCGGCCGAGCGCGTGGAAGTACGCCCACATCATCCGGCGCAACGAGCTCTAGAACGCGGCGTGGAACGCGCGAAGGGGCGCCGGCCTGCGGGCCGGCGCCCCTTCGCGGTTCGGGCCAGGCCTCAGCGGACGACGACGACCCTCCGCGAGGCATGCCTCGCGCCCTGCCGCGCGTCGAGCAGGTAGACGCCCGGCGCGAGCCCCGAGGGGTCGAAGCCGATCGTCGCCGTGCCGATGGCTGGAGCGGCGAACAGCGAGCGCGCCCGGCGTCCCGACAGGTCGTAGAGATCCACGCGGGCCGGACCGTCACCCGGCCAGTCCACACGCAGCGTCGTCGCGCCCCGGACCGGGTTCGCGGTCAGTGCGATGTGTGGAACGCGCGGCGCGCCGGCGCCGTCCACGGCGAGGAGCGTCGTCGGCTCGATCGCGATGCGCGATCCGTTCGGGACGACCGGAACGGCCGGCACCGTCAGCAGGTAGAGCGAGTCCGCCTGGAGCGTCCCGCTCTGCAGCACGTCGCCGCTCACGGCGTCCGTCACCGTGTAGCGGTACGACGTGCGGTCCGAGACGAGGAAGTTCTGCAGGCGGCGCGGGGTGACGTCCACCGTGATGTTCGACGGTGGGGACAGCGTCCCGTTCAGCGTCTGCAGGGTCACCGGGCGCAGCACGCACTCCCAGTGGTCCCGCAGGTCCACGGGCACCTCGTCCCAGCTCACGAACCCGTTGATGGTCCCGACGGAATCGCCCACGGCGGTCGTGCCGTCACCCGGGTTGCTGTTCGCGCTGCAGTTCGAGAGCGCCGGGAAGCTGCGGTCGAGGCGGTAGCGGTAGAGTCGCTCCCAGTCGAGCTGCTCCGGAGCCCACGTCGTGGTGGACTGGTTGTCGGTGTGCGTCCGGCCGTCCCAGAACCACGTCTCGCCCGCGCGGTACTCGTTGAGCGCCTGGAAGAGCGGGATCTTCTCCTGCCAACCGACCTCGTGGTCGTTGCGGCCCGCGAACCCGAAGACCGGGGCGGCGCCCCGGGCTTCGAAGCGCCGCGCCAGGTCGCGTCCGTCCATCCAATTGTAGACGGGAATGCCGTCCGCCGTGGTGCGCAGGTTGACCGAGATCGGCGACCAGACGCGCTCGAAAGTCTTCGTGAGGATGGAGTCCGTGTCGCCCGTGAAGCTCGTGCACGTCTTCGGGATGTTCGCGATGGCCGCGGCGACGCGCTCGGGGTGATGCCACGCGAGGAAGAAGGCGAAGGAGCCACCCATCGAGCTTCCCATCGCGTACACGCGCTCGGGGTCGTTGCCGAGGTTCGCCTGGGACCAGTCGATCAGGTACATCACGAACCGGTCGGTGTAGTCCACGACCCAGCCGCCGCTCACCGAGCCGTTCTTGCCGAGGTTTGGGTCGTAGCTCGAGTTGTAGCCCAGGTAGAACGAAGAGCGGTCCCACGACGGCAGGTAGTCGTCCGGAGCGATGACGTTCTCGCCGGGATGACCCGAGCCGACGATCGAGTTGAGGAAGCTGCCGCCGAGGCCGTGGCCGTTCAGCACCAGCGCGCCGCCCGGCTCGCCCCGGATCAGGCCGAAGTGCCTCGCGTGACCGTCCGACTGCCAGGTCGCCGGGAAGCCGGGGATGTCGCTGCCGCTCGAGAACAGGACGTAGTCCTCGCAGGCGGGGTAGTCGATGTGGCGCTGCCAGATCGGCCGGGGCCGGCCGAGCACCTCCCAGACGGGGGACGGCGTGATGTTCTGCCCCGGGAAGAAGCTGTAGTCGATCGGGAAGTTCGCGCTCTCGGCCAGGACCAGGTACCGGCGGATGCCCGTCTCGTAGGGAGTTGCGACGAAGAGCCCCTTGAGGAGGGGGAGCGCGGGGCCGCCGCTGTCCGTGTGAAACGTGAGCGTCGTGCCGAGCAGCGACGAGATGCGACGGTCGATGGCGCTGGAGTCGCCGACCGTTCCGAGTTCCCACGCGTAGTTGAAGAAGTCGGCGGAGTTCTGGATGTCGCCGACGCAGGCGTACACGTGGTACGTCCAGCCGGTCCCCGGCAGGTTGTTCCAGGTGACGAACGTCTGGCCGCGTTCGTTGACGGCGTCGATGCCGGTGACCTGGAGGGAGTGGGCGGGCCGCGCCATCAGCGCCATGGCGCCGACGAGGACGAGCGAGAATGCACGGGAGGAGGAAAGTCTCGGCATGGGGGAGCGTCTCGCGGGGGGTTAAGGGTCCTGCGCGATTTTACCCAAGCCCGGTCAAAGGCAAAACGATTTCTCGACGACCACCGGACATTTCAAGCGCGCGCCCGAAGCGCATGTTTCATCCCGTTTCACCGCGCCGACTCTGCTCCGGAGCGCGCGGGCCGGCCGGAGGAGCCGCGGGCTGCCGGACAGCGACCGGGGATCCGGCGATCAGGGCGTCCATCCGGCGGCGGTCGCGGGCGGTTGCCGAAAGCCCCGCCAGGTCTCCCCGGCGGGGCTTTCGCGTCGCGGTTCGGCGCCCGGCTCAGCTCTGGGCGATGCGCATGGCGTAGAACGAGCGCCACACGAACACGAGTGCCACGATCATGAACGCTCCGGCCGCGACCGGCGCGATGCCCGGGTTCGAGACGCCCATCTCGACCGCGAGCAGGCCGAAGAGCGTCGTGAACTTGATGATCGGGTTGAGCGCGACCGACGAGGTGTCCTTGTACGGGTCGCCGACCGTGTCCCCGACGACCGTCGCCGCGTGCAGGTCGGTTCCCTTCGCGTTCAGCTCGACCTCGACCACCTTCTTGGCGTTGTCCCACGCGCCGCCGGCGTTGGCCATGTAGACGGCCTGGAACAGGCCGACGACGGCGATCGCGATGAGGTAGGAGATGAAGAACGTGGGGTTGAAGAACGCGTAGGCGAGCGTGATGGCGAAGATCACGAGGAAGATGTTGAACATGCCCTTCTGCGCGTAGTCGGTGCAGATGCGCACGACCGTTTTCGAGGCCTCGATGTCGGCGGCCTCGGCGGAGTCGAGGTTCATGTTCTTCTTGATGAACTCGACCGCCCGATAAGCCCCGGTCGTTACGGCCTGCATCGACGCACCCGTGAACCAGTAGACCGTCCCGCCACCCATGATCAGGCCGAGCAGGACGTAGGGGTTCAGCAGGTCGAGCGAGAACTGCTGGCCCATCGCCTCGTAGTGCTTCTGGAGCACGAGGATGATCGAGAACACCATGGTCGTGGCGCCGGCCACGGCCGTGGCGATGAGCACGGGCTTCGCGGTCGCCTTGAACGTATTGCCCGCGCCGTCGTTGTCCTCGAGGAAGTGCTTGCCCTTCGCGAAGTCGGGCTTGAAGCCGAACTGCTTCTCGATCTCCTCCGAGGTGCCCGGCGTGGTCTCGATCTGGGAGAGCTCGAAGATCGACTGGGCGTTGTCCGTCACGGGGCCGTAGGAGTCGACCGCGATCGTGACCGGGCCCATGCCGAGCAGGCCGAACGCCACCAGTCCGAAAGCGAAGACGGCCGGATAACCCATGTACTCCGAAAGGCCCTGCTGCGAGTAGTGGTAGCTGATGAACAGCAGCACCGCGATCGTCAGCGCCTTCCAGAAGACCGAGAAGTTGCCGGCGACCATGCCCGAGAGGATGTTGAGCGAGGCGCCGCCCTCCTGCGAGGCCGCGACGATCTCCTTCACGTGGCGCGAGTGCGAGCTGGTGAAGACCTTGGTGAACTCGGGGATCAGGGCCGCCGCGATGGTGCCGCACGAGATGATGATCGAAAGCGTCAGCCACAGGTTCCCGCCGAGGCCGCTGAGCATCCAGTGCGAGACGAGGAACGTGACGACGATCGAGAGCAGGGAGCAGACCCAGACGAGGCTCGTCAGGGGCGCCTCGAAGTTGAGCTTGTCCTTGCCGGCGTTCTGCGCCCGCGCGACCGCGGCGTTCACGAGGTAGGACGCGATCGAGGTGAGGATCATGACGATGCGCATCACGAAGATCCACACGAGGAACGTGGCCTTGTGCTCGGGCTGCACGGCGAGGGCGATGAACGAGATGAGCGCCACGCCCGTCACGCCGTAGGTCTCGAAGCCGTCCGCCGTCGGCCCCACGGAGTCGCCGGCGTTGTCGCCGGTGCAGTCGGCGATGACGCCGGGGTTGCGGGGATCGTCCTCCTTGACCTTGAACACGACCTTCATGAGGTCGGATCCGATGTCGGCGATCTTCGTGAAGATGCCGCCCGCGATGCGAAGCGCCGAGGCGCCGAGCGACTCGCCGATGGCGAAGCCGAGGAAGCACGCCCCCGCGTTCTCGGGAGCGACGAACAGGAGGATCCCGAGCATCATGATCAGCTCGACGCAGATCAGCATGACGCCGATGCTCATGCCGGACTGGAGCGGGATCTCGTAGACGGGCATCGGTTTGCCCTTGAGGGACGCGAACGCGGCGCGGCTGTTCGCGAACGTGTTCATCCGAATGCCGAACCAGGCGACGCCGTACGAGCCCAGGATGCCGACGATCGAGAACAGGATGATCGTCAGGACCTTCATCACGTCGAGGTGCTGGAGCACCCCGAAGTAGTAGATGATGCAGGCCCCGATGAAGACCTCGAGCACGATGAGGAGCTGACCCTGCTTGAGCAGGTAGGCCTTGCAGGTCTCGTAGATGGTGTGCGAGACGTCGAGCATGAGCCGGTGCGCGGGCATGTTCCGCACCTGGTTGAACATGATCATGCCGAAGGCCATGCCGACGACGCAGACGCCGATACCGATGAAGAGCAGCTGCCGCTCCGGGGCATTGAGCGTCGGCAGCTGAAGGTCGAGTTCGCTCGCCGACGCGAGGGCGGGGAGCAGCGAGCCTGCGAGCAATGCCAGCAGGCCGGGCACGGTGAGTTTCCGCAGGGCGGTACCCGCGGTGCGGAACAGCTTCATCGGGTGCTCCTCAATGGGGTTGGGGCAGCCGGCCGCTGAGTGCCGGAGTCGCCCGCCGGGGTCGGGCTGCCGCGAGGTGCAGTCAGGGGATGCGGCCCGCTCGACGGGTGGGATGGTGCGCCCGCAGCCCGTCTGCCCGGGATGCGGAAGGCGCGGAAGAATAATCGAAACCGCGGGAGCGAAACAAGCACGCGGCGCGTTGCCGAGCCGCGAAGCCGCCCACCGGATCACGGCGACACGCCGCACGGCCGTTCCGGACCGCGAACCGCGCTCGCGAAGCAGAGTCCCGCGGGGAGCGGCAGCGGCTCGCCCGCCGGCACGGCGATCGGGAAGCGCGGCGGCCGCGACGAACTCCCCTCGCGCCGACGCAGGCGGGCCCGGAGGACTGCAGCCACCTGTCGGGGTGCGAGGCGGACGCCGGGAGCGCGCCCGGAGGGAAGTCCATCCGGAACTGGAGCGACGTGACACCCGGCCCCTCGGGACCGGGCGCCACCACCATCGGCACGATGACCGTCGCACGCGGCGGGGCGGTCACGGTCGGGAGCGAAGTCGCGAGATCGGCCGCGGCCGGCGGCGAAGCGACCAGGGGTACGCCGGCGAGCGGCGCGAGCAGCAGGAGGGCGTGATGGCCCGCGTGCCGGGAATCACAGTCGACGAGCACGGCACCGCGCGGCCCTCGCTCGCCTCGCCGCGGGCTCCTGCAGGTCTCGAGCGGGCTGGGTCGCGGGGCCGGTTGCGCGTGCCTCACCGGGTCAGACGTGGCTCCCAGCACGCTCTCGGAACGCATGCAAACCGAAGCCCCGGGCGATCGCGCCAGCGTCAGGATGTCAGTACTTCTACGGATCTTCCTGACGGTCTGGCATGGGCCGGTTCTTCCCGTCCGCGTCCACCGCCAGAAGTGACTGCAAACACACAACGTAACGTGTTGTGTTCACTTTCGGTTATGGCCCCAGTCGGAACCGCCCTCCCTTTGTGACGCATGGCACAAGCGTTGATGCGTCTTCCAGGGTCCGGGGCGGCGAGCCGCCGCGTCCCGAACCCCCAAGACCGACACGACCGCTCCGAAAGGCCCGCATGGACGTGAGACTTCTTCCCCCGATTCGCACCGTGCTGCGCGGCGCGCGGTGCAGGGCGTTCGTGCGCGCGGTTTCGCGCACCGCGCTGGTCGCGGGAATCGCGGCGGCGATCAGCGCTCACACCGCGGGAGCGGGCGCCGCCGGAGCCTCGACGGAGCCGACCATCGATTCGTCGCTCGTCTCCTACGTCGCGAATGGCTCGCGCGCCTTCGAGCAGCCGCTCGGCGTGGCGATCGACGCGGAGCACGAAGAGATCGTCGTGGCGAACACGGGCCTGGGGAGGATCGAGTTCTTCGCTCGCGACGGACGCCCCGCCGGCTACTTCGTCCACCGCGTCACGGACGAGCGCGGCGTCGAACGCGACGGCCTGCCCCGATGCGTGGCCACGACCGCCGACGGCCGCGTGCTCGTCAGCGACACGTACGCGTCCTACGTGGACGTCTGCGATTTCCGCGGCCGGAGCCTGTCGCGGATCACGCTGCCGGCTCCGGACGACCGGTTCGAGGGCGACGCCGGGCCGGGCGCGATCGCGGTCGCCCCGGACGGCCGGATCCTCGTCGCCTCGCGCGGCCGCGAGGGACGCATTCACGTCCTTTCGCCCGGGGGCGAGCCGCTCGCGACGTGGGGCGCAACCGGGACCGAGCCGGGCCAGCTCTCGTCCATCACGTCGCTCGCCGTGGCGCCGTCGGGGCAGGTCGTCGTGACCTGCGCCTCGACCGATCTCGCCGTGCAGGTGTTCGACGCGGACGGCCGGTACGATTTCGGGTTCGGGGTGCACGACATCGGCCCGGGCAACTTCTCCCTGCCCAACGGCGTCGTGGTGACCCCGGACTCCCGCATCTGGGTGACGGACGGCATCCGTCACCTCGTCCAGGTCTTCGATTTCACCGGGAAGCTGTTGGGTGTGCTGGGAGGCGGAGCGGGTCCCGGTGCGTTGTCCTACCCGAGTGCGCTGGCCAGCGACGGCCGGGGGATGTTCGCCCTGGTCGAGACGGGCGGAAAGCGGCTGCAGCTGTGGTGGGTCCGCTGAGCCGGCTGCGAAGAGGAGGTGATGTTGACTCGAGGCTGCACCCGTTTTCTCAGCCGTACTTCCTGACAGATGTCTCGATTTCCCCCGTTTCAGACACCTGGAGTCTCCTATGAAGAAACGCCTGACCCTCGTTCTCGCCGCCGTGATGGTGGTGGGGGCCGCTTCGGTGGCGGTCGCGGGCGACTTCCACTCGGGCGCTTCGCTGGTGTGCTCCGACTGTCATGTGGCGCACTACAGCCAGTCGCACGGGTACACGACCTCGGGCTCGTTCGTGCCGCTCGGCACCGCCGGCCCCTACAACGACCTGCTTCGCAACGACGAAGTGGACCTCTGCCTCTCGTGTCACAACGACCAGTCGTGGGCGCCGGACGTCTTCGGCGCGAACGGCGGCACGGCCCACCTGCGCGAAGCCGGCGGCCTCAACATCGACCCGGCGCACGGGACCAACGATCCCGGCTACTCGCCGATATCGGGGCACACCCTCAACTCGACCGCCCTGCCTCCCGGCATTGGCACCAGCGCGTACGCGCCCGGCGCCGAAGGCCTGGTGTGCACGAATTGCCACGCCCAGCACGGCACCACGAACTACCGGAACCTGCTGAACCGCGGCATCTTCACGGGCGCCAGCGTCACGTACGCGATCGGCACGAACGACCTGACCAAGGACGTATTCGAGCGTTCGGCTGCGGCCTATGCCGAGAGCGACGTGGATTTCAACGAGCCCGACACCCGCGCCAGCGCGTACGCGAACTGGTGCAAGAGCTGCCATCAGGACTTCCATGGCCAGGGCGGTGACCCGAACATGGGCGGCCAGATGGGAGGCGTCACCTCGACGAACACGAACCCGTGGAAGCGTCACCCCACGGCGGACGTGAACATCGGCACGACGGGCGCGACGTACATCTCGAGCCTGACGCAGTACGCGAGCCACACGAACAAGGTGAAGGTGCTGGACTCGCAGGGTCTGTGGACCGGCGCGACGGGCGACGAGACGGTCACCCCGTCGTGCATGAGCTGCCACAAGGCTCACGGCAACATGAATCCCTTCGGCCTGATCTTCATGACCGGCACCGGAACCCGGACGGAAGAGGGTGACGGTGGCGTGTACAAGGATCTGTGCCGGCAGTGTCACATCGAAGGCGCCTGATCCGGGCCTTCGAGCGGTTCCCCGCCGGGCCCGTCGGGGCCCGGCGGGATCGGGACGGGCGGTGTGGGCCCCCGGGTCCGCATCGCCCCCCGCGGTTCTTGAACCGAGGAGCGGAATCGTGAACGAGCCTCGCCATCCGGGCTTCGCCGGCGCGCCCTCCCCCCGTCGCACCCGACTCGGGGCTCCCGGCCTCGCCCTCCTCGTCCTCACGGCGGCCGTGCTCGTGGCCGCGGGCCCGCTCACGTTGCGGCCGCCCCGCCCCGAAGACCAGATCGCAAGAGCGCTCGCCGCGGGCCCGCACGCCGGCGACTGCGAGCAGTGCCACACGACGCACGGCGAGGAGTCCGGCATCGTCTATCCCAACGCCCTCATCGGGCCCGACGAGAACTCGCTCTGCCTGCGCTGCCACGACGTGCCGTGGGCGGGGGGGAGCTTCGGCGGCGACGCGCTCTACCGCGGCACGAGCCACGGCTCGAGCCCCGAGATGGTCTGGCCCGGCCCGGTGCCCGGACAGCGCATCGAGCCCGACGCCGCGACCAAGTGCGTGAACTGCCACGACCCGCACGGGTGGAGCGACGCCCAGGGCCTCATCCCGCACCTGACCGTGCAGCGCGAGGAGCGGTTGTGCCTCACGTGCCACGACGGCAACCCGGCCCCCGGCGATGTCTCCGCGGACCTCGCGAAGCCGTACCGCCACCCCACGGCCACCTGGTCGGGCCGTCACAGGAGCGCGGCCGAGAACCAGCCGTCCGACTTCGGGCTGCTCCCGCTCGACAACCGCCACGCCGAGTGCGGCGACTGCCACAACCCGCACGCGAGCCGCCCCGACGGCCCGATGGGCGCGACCGGGTCCGACGCCTCCAAGACGACGCTGGGCGTCAGCCGCGTCATGGTGCTCAACGGACCCGCCGGTGCGCCGCCGCTCTACACGTTCGTTCCCGGCAGCGACACGCTCTCCGCGCCGGTCGCCGAGTACCAGCTCTGCTTCAAGTGCCACTCCTCGTGGACGACGCAGCCCGCGGGGCAGACCGACTTCGCCCGGGTGCTCAACCCGGCGAACCCCTCGCACCACGCCGTCGAGGGGCCGGGCGCGAACCCGGGCATCGACCCGATGGCCTTCGTCGCGGGCTGGAGCGCGTCCTCGACCGTGCGCTGCGGCGACTGTCACGGCCCCGACTTCGGCAGCGTCCGGGGCCCGCACGGCTCGATCTACGAGCACCTGCTCGTGGCCGACTATCCGGCCAGCCCGGCTCCGCGGACCATGACCTCGAACGAACTCTGCTTCCGCTGCCACTCCTTCGACGTGTACGCGAACGACCAGTCGCCGGGCATGGTCCTGCACGCTTCGCGTTTCAACGGCTCGGGAGCCCAGCTGGGCCACGCGGGCCACGTCGCGGGCCAGAGCGTGCCCTGCTACGCCTGCCACACGACCCACGGCTCGACGACCCAGCCGTTCCTGCTGGTCACGGGACGCGCGCCGGGGCTGCTGTCCTATACCCGCACCGTGAGCGGCGGCACCTGCACGCCGACCTGCCACGGGACCGAGTCCTACCTCGTGAACTATGCGCGCTGATGGAAGGATTCTGCGTCTCGGCCTGCCGCTCCTGCTGCTCGCGGTTCCGGCGTCGCCGGCGCGAGCGCAGGTCTTCGGCAACGTCCAGCTCCAGTACCAGCACGTCGAGGACGTCCGGCAGTTCGTCCAGCCGGACGGGTCGGTGCGGATCCTCCGGAACTCGAGCGAGCTGCTGCTCAAGTCCATCGACGTGCGGCACCAGAACTACCTGAGGCAGAATCTGCTCATGGACACCGACCTGCAGTTCACCGAGCAGTCGGACCCCGGGACATCGAACCGGGTGCGGTCGCCGTCGGGCACGCTGCGGCTGATCCACCCGATGTTCCAGCTCACCGCGCAGCACCGGCCGACCACCACGCGCACGACCGGCAGCGGCGCCGCCTCGGTGTCCACCCTGGACACGGCCACGACCGTGGACACCCGAACGACCGACCAGACGATGCTCCTCGGCCACGCGAGCGTGCCGGGCGGCCTGCAGCTCAACGCGACCTGGCTGCGCCAGCGGCGCCTGGGCACGACGAGCTCCCCGAACGAGAGCAGCATCCTGCGCAACGCGCGCGCCTCCATGGACCGCCAGCGCTGGTCGCTCTACGCCTCCGCGGCCGACCAGAGGCAGAAAGGCGGGCCGGCCCAGCAGGTGCTCGGGCGCCAGGGCCAGTTCGGCTTCGGCGGCCTCGCGCGCCTCGCGCCGGCGCGCACCGTTTCCGCGACGCTGCAGTACGACTTCGGCCGCTCGCGAACGCGGCCGAGCGCGACCTACGCGACGACCTCCACGAACCAGAGCGCCCAGCTCTCGGGGGACTGGCGGCCGGCGCGTACGCTCACGGGCGCGCTCATGTACAGCTGGCGGCGCGTGGGCACCGAGTCCTCGCGGAGCACGCAACTCTCCGACCAGGAGGGGACGCTCATCGGCCGCTGGACGCCGACCCGCGGGGCGACGATCAGCTCGGGCGGCGGCATCCGCACCCAGCGCGCTCCCGACGGGCGCCCGCGCCTGCTCAAGTACGCCACCGCGATCGCGGCGGGCGAGGGCATGCTCCGGCCGAACTGGAACGTCACGGGGAACGTCTCGCACACGACCAACTGGGACCCGGACCGGGGCACGTACGGCACCGAGATGCTGTCCGGCGTCACGCGGATGGCGCTGAACCCGCGGCTCACGCTGGACGGCACGCTCTCGATTGCGGCGAACGGCGACACGGCGGCGGTCCAGCAGCGCTGGACGACCATCTGGACCACGCGCCTGCAGGCCCGGCCGTTGCGCTCGCTGCAGCTCGGTGCCGGCCTCAACTCGCAGCGCATCGGTTCCGGGCTGCTGCGACCCGCCTCGATGTCGCGGGGCGGCACGGTGGACGTCACCTGGAAACCGGTGCCGCGGGTGGACGCGATCGGCAACTACTCGATCAACCAGACCGTCTCGGCCCCCCGCCAGACGACCCGCACGTGGTCCTCGAACGTGCGGATGCAGCTCACCGACCGCTGGCAGCTCCAGGGCATCTGGACCCGGACCGCTACCCCCCGGCTCGCGGCAGGTCTCGAATCCATCGTCACGCGCGACCTCGCGACGGGGCGGCTGCTCTGGCAGCCCGTCCGCAACGCGGCGGCGAGCGTGTCCCTGACCAGCACCGACCCCGGGACCGAGCTGGAGGCCCGCCGGGTCGACGCGACCTTCACGTGGAGCTTCGGACGATGAGTGGTCTACCGATTGCGCGGCACGTGGCCCGCGGGGCGCTGGCGATCCTCGCCGTCGCGCTGGCCGGCGGTTGCGCCGCGTCGCCCCGCCTGTTCGTGAACCGCGAGGCGGACATGACGCTGTACCAGAAGATCGCGGTCCTGCCGTTCTACAACCTGTCGGGGGACGGCTTCGCGGCCGCGCGCGTCACGCGCGCCTTCACGACCGAGCTCATCATCTCGCAGCGCTTCCAGATCGTGGATCCCTCGCTGCTGAGCGGCCAGCTCGAGCGGCTGAACGCCGGGTTCGACGCCCAGGGGCAGATCCCCCTTCCCAAGCTGCGCGACGCCGCGACGGCACTCGGCGCGACCGCCGTGATCCGGGGCTCGGTGAACGAGTACGCGATGCGGCGCTCGGGCACGTCCGAGTATCCGGTCGTGAGCTTCGACGCCGAGATGGTGGACGTCGCGACCGGCATCGTGGTGTGGCGGATCTCGGTCACCGAGACCGGCCGCGGCCGCCTGCCGATCGTCGGCGGCACGGGCGAGCGCACGTTCGCCCGCGTCACGCAGGAGGCCTGCCGGCGCGCGGTGGCGGTCCTCCAGAAGAAGGCGCTGTGACGCGCCTCCTCCGGCATCCTCCCGCGCTCCTCGCGGCGCTCGCGCTGGCGGCCGCCGGCTGCGCCGCCCACGTGCCGCTGCCGGCGGTGACGCCCCCCGGCCCGCGGCCGCTCGTGGCGATGCTCCCCCTCGAAAACCTGTCCGGCCGCGCCGAGTACGGCGACCGGATGACGCACATCGTCTGGACCGAGCTCGGCTCCTCGCCGGCGTTCGAGGTGGTCGCACCCGGCGAGGTCGATGCCGCCCTCGCCGACGCGCGCGTCCGCTCGACGCTCGCGCTCACGCGCGAGCAGGTCGAGCGCATCGCGAAGAAGACCGGCGTCCGCTGGCTCGTGGCCGGGACGCTGCTCGAGTGCGGCCCGGTCCACACGCCCGACGGCGACGTGCCGTCGATCGCGCTCTCGCTGCGCCTGCTGGACGGCACCACGGGCCGCGTGCGCTGGACGGACATGCGCTCGCGCAGCGGGGAGGACCGTGAGACGGTGTTCGGTTGGGGACGCGTGACGAATCTGGACCGCCTCGCACAGGAAACGGCGCGCGAGCTGGTCGCGGCGATCCGCCTTCCGGCGGCGCCCGACAGCCTGGCGCCTGGAGGAATATCGAAATGAACCTCAGGACCGCCTGGAGCGGCGCCGTGATCGGCGCGGCGCTGGTCGTCGGAACTCCCGCGCTTTCGGCTCCGCCGACCTCGGCCGCCCCGAAGGTGAAGACCGTCACCCTCCACGTCTTCCACCGGATCTTCCGGAACTTCCAGGATCGCATCGTCACGCCGCTCGGGAAGGAGTTCCGCATCGGCGATTCGGACTACACGGGACGCGTCGTGGAGTTCGTGCCCGACTTCGCGATGGACCTGAAGACCCGCAAGGTGGTCTCGCGCAGCACGGAGCCGAAGAACCCCGCGTTCCGGATCATCGTCCGCAGGAACGGCGAGCCCCGGGACACGGTCTGGGCCTTCTTCGACCTGCCTCCGCACTTCGCGCCCAAGTCCGAGATCGGCTTCGTCGCCACCGAAATCGCGTTCACGAACCGCCCGGCGCTCGTCAACCGCGACTCGCTCGCGGTGAAGATGCGCCGGATGGAGAAGGAGGAGGCCCAGTGAGACGCCCGGCCGCCCTGCGCTGGCTCGTTCTGGGGCTCGTCGCCGCCCTGCCGCTCGTCGCGCTCTCCGCGCTCGCCGCCTCGAAGGGCCGCAGCGGCCCGGTGCGCGAGTGCTACGACTGCCACGGGAAGGCGAAGAAGGAGTTCAGGAGCAGGAAGTTCATCCACGAACCGGTGAAGAAGGGTCAGTGCGATCCGTGCCACCGCAGCCACGGCTTCGCGCAGCGCCTGGTGCTCGCGAAGCCCGCCGACCAGTTGTGCCTCGGCTGCCACGGGGACCTGCTCAAGGCCCCGGCGCAGGCCCACCAGCACCCGGCCTTCGCGAAGGGCGACTGCCTGGCCTGTCACGACCCGCACGCTTCGAACCGGCCGCACCTCCTTCGCGACGCGACGCCCGAGCAGCCGTGCCTGACGTGCCACACGGCGGTCCGCGAGCAGGCGAAGCTCGCCGTGGGCCACGCGCCGTTCACGAAGGGCGATTGCAGCGCCTGCCACGTGGCGCACCAGGGCCCGAACGCCATGCTGCTCAAGTCCCCCGACGACGGCCTGTGCACCGGCTGCCACTCGCTCGCGTCCGTGGACCCGAAGCACGCGAAGACGCCCCGGGCCGGCCTGAAGTGCCTCGATTGCCACGCGCCGCACGCGAGCGCCAAGCCGGGCCTGCTGCGGATGGACTCGCACGAGCCGGTCGCAAGCGGCGAGTGCGACGCCTGCCACACCGGCGGGGCGAAGGACGCCTCGAAGTCCAACCTGACCGAACCGGTGCCCCAGCTGTGCTTCGAGTGCCACGACGATCTTTCGAAGGTCGCCGATCGCGCGGACCCGCACCCGCCGGCGGCCGAGGGCGAGTGCCTCGACTGTCACGATCCGCACCGCGGCGGTTCGGCGGGTCACCTGCTCAAGGCGCGCCCGGCGGAGCTGTGCGCGGGCTGCCACGACGACCTGCCGTCCGAGCTGAAGAAGAAGACGGTCCACCCGGCCTTCGCCGAGGGCCGGTGCGTCGAGTGCCACGACCCGCACGGTTCCGCGAACCCCGGCCTGGCGCGCACGCCCGACGGCACGATGTGCCTGAAGTGCCACGACGGCGTGCAGGGCGAGATCACCGATGCGAAGTCCGCCCACCCGCCGGCCGTGAAGAAGGACTGCCTGCGCTGCCACCAGCCCCATTCGGGGGACGAGGTGGCCCTGCTGCGCAAGCCGCCGGCCCAGCTGTGTGCCTCGTGCCACGGCGACGCCGCGCGGAAGCTCCAGGGCAAGACGAAGCACCCGCCCTTCGTCAACGGGGCGTGCATCGAGTGCCACGCGCCGCACGGCTCGAAGCTCCCGAACCTGCTGCGCGCCCAGAACGCCGAGCTGTGCCTGGGTTGCCACGGTGACCTGAAGGCCGAGCTCGCCCTGCCGGTCGTCCACCCCCCCGCGAAGGACGGCGAGTGCCAGACCTGTCACGGCGCCCACGGCGGAGAGGGCAAGGGCATGCTGCTGCGCCCGGAGGTCGAGGTCTGCGGCGACTGTCACCAGGCGATCCTCCGCAAGGTCCAGGGGGCGGGCGCCCACACGATCGCCGGCCGCGGCGACTGCGCGGCCTGCCACGAACCGCACGCCGGCAAGCTGCAGCACCTGCTCAAAGCGCCCGTCAAGGAGCTCTGCGCGAAATGCCACGCCGACATTGCCCACGGCGACAACGTGCACCCGCCGGTGGCCGACGGCGACTGCCTGGCCTGTCACGACCCGCACGGCGGCAAGGTGGCCCCGGCCCTCGTGCAGCCGGCCCCGGCACTGTGCCTGGACTGCCACGACGCGGACACCAAGGACATGCGCACCGCGCACAAGGGCGCGAACGTCTCGACGGCGGATTGCGTGAGCTGCCACACACCGCACGCGTCGAAGACCGTCACGCTCATGGCCGCGCACACCCATCCGGGCTTCGCCGAGGGTGACTGCGCGCGCTGCCACGGCCCGGGCGTGCCCGGAGCCGCCAACCTCAAGGCGCCGCCGGCGAAGCTCTGCGTGCGGTGCCACGACGTGGCGAAGAAGCGGTCCGTCGGCGAGAAGGTCCACGCGCCCGTCGCCCAGGGCGAGTGCCTGACCTGCCACAGTCCGCACGGTTCGGACCAGGCCGGCCTGCTCGTGGATTCCCCGGAGCGCCTTTGCACGCGCTGCCACGCCGACGTCACGAAGGACGCGAACCTCTCGCACGGGCACCCGCCGGCGCGCGGGGGCGAGTGCACGAAGTGCCACGAGCCGCACCGTGCGACCGGGGTCGGCATGCTGAGGAAGAAGCCCGTCGAGTTGTGCGCGGAGTGCCACCAGGACGTGGTCAAGCGCATCGCCGCCGGCGACGCGCACGCCCCGGCCGGGCGCGGACAGTGCCTGACCTGCCACGCCAGTCACGGTTCCGACGAGCCGGGGATGGCGCGGCGCAAGGGGTCGGCGCTCTGCCTCTCGTGCCACGACGCGAAGAAGCCCTCCCTCGTGGCGAAGCACCCGGGCATGGACTTCGCGACCGTGCACTGCACGTCGTGCCACGACCCGCACGTCCAGCCGAAGGGGGCGAGAGGGCTGTTGCTGCCCGCGAAGCACATTCCGTTCTCGCGGGGGGACTGCACCTCGTGCCACACGGCCCGGGGCAGCTCGCAGCTCAAGAAGACCGGGGCCGAGCTGTGCATGACCTGCCACCCGAAGGGCGGGTGGACGGGGCGCAAGCACACGCACGCGCCGGTCACGGGCGCGAAGCAGTGCCTCTCGTGCCACGGTCCCCATGGCGGCGTCGCCGTGCCGAGCCTCAAGATGGCCGGGGACCGGCTGTGCTTCTCCTGCCACGACGCCCGGCAGTTCCAGGGCAGCGTCCGGCATGCGGCGCTGGAGGACGGCTGCACGACCTGCCACGACCCGCACGGTTCGGACGCCCCGATGCTCATGAAGGCGGCTTCGATCGCCGATCAATGCCGCGAGTGCCACGCCGACCTGAGCAAGCACCTGCACCCGGTCACGAGCGACAAGCTCACGCCGGACGGGAGCCCGCTGACCTGCACGAGCTGTCACAATCCACACGCGTCCAATCACGAGGGACTGCTTCGCTTCGACGGAAAGCGGGACCTGTGCGTACAGTGCCACGAGACGGGGATGACGAAGTAGGGGTCGCCGGACCGGCACCGGTCCGCCCGACGCACGATCCGGGGGAGTGGGGAGGATGACGAAAGGGATGCCGTCCGCGATCTCAGGGCCGACGCGCATGATCGCTGTCGTGGCCGGGCTGCTCCTGGGGGGCGTGCTGGTCGCCGGGGCCGCATCCGCCGCGCCCACGAACGACGAGTGCCTGACCTGCCACAAGGTGAAATCGCTCGCGCGCGACGTGGGGCGCTCGGGGTCGCTCACCGTGGACGCGTCGGTGCTCGCGCACTCGGCCCACGGGAAGCTGCGGTGCGTGACCTGCCACAAGGACGCGACCTCCGTGGAACACGCCTCGCACCTCGAGCGCGTGCGCTGCACGAGCTGCCACG
>Ga0315540_10000070_pt1 | contig 48710 bp, 41 predicted proteins | sample SalMarSW160110MG_FD_203677 | JGI IMG/M metagenome (GOLD analysis project Ga0315540, IMG submission 203677) | Salt marsh sediment microbial communities from the Plum Island Ecosystem LTER, Massachusetts, United States - Salt Marsh Sediment SW1601-10 ...
AGCCGGCGGCTCGGCCGGCTCGCAGATCACTGGCTTGGCCGGCTCGTTCCTCACTCGCTTGGCCGGCTCGTTCCTCACTCGCTTGGCCGGCTCGTTCCTCACTCGCTTGGCCGGCTCGTTCCTCACTCGCCGGCCACCTCCCGGAGCGCGTCCATGCCGGTGAGCCGGATCTTGCCGTAGCCGGCGTCGATGGCTCCCATGCGCACCAGCTCGCCGACCACCTTGGTGACGGTCTCGCGCACCGACCCGACCGCGGCGGCGAGCTCGTCGTGGGTGATGTGCACCACCCGCAAGCCGCTGTCGTCCACGGTTGCCAGATCGCTGGTGCCGAGCTCGAGCAGCTCCGCGGCGATGCGCGACCGCAGGCGCTTGCCCCCCAGCCGGTTGAGCGCGCGGTACAGGCCCTCGACCACGTGAACGAGGTGCTCGAGGACCTGCCGGGTCTGCTCGCGGGTCAGCGCGCCTGGCTGGAGCACGTCGATCTCGGTGTCGGTGACGGCCTCCGCGAAGTAGCGCCGGCTCTCGCCCGTGAGCGCCTCCTCGCCGAAGAAGCCGCCGGGCTTCACGTAACGCAGGGTGAGGCCGTTGCCTTCGTCGTCCACCATGTGGATGCGGACGAGACCGCTGCGGACGCGGAAGAGGTACTCCGGATCACCGGGGAAGAGCACCACCTCACCTGCCTGGTGCCCGCGAACGTCCACCAGGTCAGTGCTGCTGAAGGATCGACTCATGGTGTCCGCCTGCCTTCCCGTCTCCCCACGAACCCGCGGGCTTTGTGAGGCCCGCCCACAAATCGAGGATACCGCCACCTTGCCGGAGCGAAAAACGCATACGTTACGTGGGCTCCGGAGGCACGCCTCGGCTACAATGCACTCCCACGTCGCTCACCCGGTCGCCTGGAGGCCGTCATGCGCATCGAGGTACCTCGCGAGTCCGAGCGGCTCGGCGCCACCCTCTTCTACGGCGTCCAGCGCGTGTACGAGCTGGACGCGGGCATGGTGCGCGCGCCGCCGCAGGCCTTGGACCAGATCATCGCGCCCGTCGCCTTCGAGGCCATCGATGCGGTCTGCTGCGACATGGCCGTGGTGGTGCCGGTCCGAGGCGAGCGCATCAAGCTGCTCGAGGGCGTGCTCGCCGGCATCCCGCACCCGTGCCTGGTGATCGTGGTCTCCAACAGCGACCGCGAGCCGATCGACCGCTTCACCCTCGAGCTGAACGCGGTGGTCAGGTACCGGGGCTTCACCGGCAGGCGAATCGCGGTAGTCCACCAGAAGGATCCGGCCGTCGGCGAGGGGTTAGCCCGCAGCGGCCTGGACAGCCTGCTCGGCGAGGACGGCCGCGTCAAGGACGGCAAGGCCGAGGGGATGCTGGTCGCCACCGCCCTGGCGGCGCTGGCCGGCAGGCGCTTCATCGGCTTCATCGACGCCGACAACTACTTCCCCGGCGCTGTGCACGAGTACGTCCGCGAGTTCGCCGCGGGGCTGCTGGGGCGTCGGTCGGACTACGCCATGGTGCGCATCAACTGGCAGAGCAAGCCGAAGATCGTACGGGACGCGCTGTTCTTCGCCAAGCTCGGGCGAGCCACCGCGGTGACCAACCGCTTCCTCAATGCCCTCATCGGCTACTACACCGGCTTCGAGACAGAGGTCGTCCGGACCGGGAACGCCGGCGAGCACGCCATGACCATGGACCTGGCGCTCAAGCTCTCGACGGCGTCCGGCTACGCCGTCGAGACGCACCACTTCCTCGACCTGCTGGAACGCTACGGCAGCATCCTGGAGAACCCCAGCCGGGACGTCCTGGACAAGTACGTGGAGGTGTTCCAGATCGAGTCGCGCAACCCCCACCTGCACGACATCGCCAAGGGCGAGGCCCACATCGGTGCCATGGTGCTGGCGTCCTTGGGGGCGATCCACGCCTCTCCCATCTGCCCGCCCGAGCTGGCCGCCGAGATCACGGCCGAGCTGAGGCGCCGGCGGCTGCTGCCGGCGGGCGCCACGCCGCCGGCCCCGCTGGTCTACCCTCCGTTGGAGACGCTGTCGCTGACGAAGTTCTCGGAGGCCGTTGCCGACGCCCCGTTCATCAAGCCGCTGCTAGCATGAGCGCGGCCGCTGCCGGACGGCCGTCCAGGCGGCACCGCCGCAGGGGCGCGTGCGCTCACACGTTGAACAGGAAGTGCATGACGTCGCCGTCCTCGACCAGGTAGTCCTTGCCCTCCGTGCGCAGCTGGCCGCGGCTGCGAGCGGCGGCGATGGAGCCGGCCTCCACCAGCTCCTTCCAGCCGATGACCTCCGCGCGGATGAAGCCGCGCTCGAAGTCGCTGTGGATGACGCCCGCCGCCTCGGGCGCCCGGGCGCCGCGCCGCACGGTCCAGGCCCGTATCTCCTTCTCGCCGGCGGTCAGGAAGGTGATGAGCCCCAGCGTGTGGTAGCCCACGGCGATCAGGCGCTCCAGGCCGGGACGCTCCAGCCCCATGTCCGCGAGGAAGGCGAGGGCCTCCTCCTCGCCCAGCTCGGTCAGCTCCTCCTCGATGCGCGCCGAGATCACCACCACGTCGGCGCCCTCCCGTGCCGCCACGTCCCGCACCTCGTCGACGTAGACGTTGCCGTCCGGCAGGGCGTCCTCGGACACGTTGCAGACGTAGATGACGGGCTTGGCCGTGAGCAGGGCGAGCTCGGGTGGCAGGGTCACGCCGGTCGCCCGCGCCGGTGTGCCCTCCGACAACCTCGCCAGCAGGGTCTCGAGCTGAGGCAGCATGGCAGCGTCGTCGGGATCGCCCTTGGCGCTTCGCCGCACCTTCTCCAGGCGCTTGTCCAGCGTGGCGATGTCGGCGAGGGCCAGCTCGGTGGCGATGGTTTCGATGTCGGCGGCGGGCGAGACGGCACCCGCCACGTGAACCACGTTGGGGTCGTCGAAGCAGCGCACCACATGCGCGATGGCGGCCACCTCGCGGATGTTGGCCAGGAACTGGTTGCCCAGCCCCTCGCCGCGGCTCGCCCCCTTCACCAGGCCGGCGATGTCGACGAACTCCACGCTGGTGGGTACCAGTGGCGGCACCGAAGCGCCCTTGACGTAGAGCGGCTGCAGCGCCGCCAGGCGCGGATCGGGGACCGCCACCACGCCGACGTTCTTGTCGATGGTGGCGAACGGGTAGTTGGCGGCCTCCACGCGCGCACGTGTGATGGCGTTGAACAGCGTGCTCTTGCCGACATTCGGCAGTCCGACGATTCCGATGCCAAGCATGGCGTCTCCGTAACCGGCGCGTGCCCCGGGGGCGTCGTGCCGGGTCAGGATTGTAACGCATGGTGGTAGGATCGCCGCCATGACCGGCGCTGGAGCGCCGCGGCCCGCCACCCGGACGGCGCTCCGAGGGGGAGTAGGCGGCACGTGGCGGTGAGCTATCACAGCACGCGGGCGAGCGGCGAGGCAGCTGGCGTCGACTTCGAGACGGCGCTGATGCGAGGTCTCGCGCCCGATGGCGGCCTCTACCTTCCCAGGCCGGTGCTGCCCCTGCCTGCGGGCTGGCAGGCGTCCCGCTCGCTGCCCGATCTGGCCACGCTGGTGCTTCCGCCCTACCTGGGCGTCGAGCGGGAGGCGCTCGAGCCGCTGCTGCAGGCCGCCCTCGACTTCCCGCTGCCGCTCGTCCCGCTCGCCCGCGATCGTCACGTTCTGGAGCTGTTCCACGGGCCGACGATGGCCTTCAAGGATGTCGGCGCCCGCACCATGGCTCGCCTGACGGCCGCCGCCGCCGCACACCGCGGCCGCAGCGTGACGGTCCTGGTCGCAACCTCGGGAGACACCGGCAGCGCCGTGGCCGATGCCTTCAAGGGCCTCGCCCGGGTGCGTGTGGCGCTGCTCTACCCCGAGGACATGGTCAGCGAGATGCAGGAGCGGCAGCTCGTCACCGCCCGCCCGGGCGTGCAGGCCTTCCGCGTGAGAGGCACCTTCGACGACTGCCAGCGCCTGGTCAAGGGCGCCTTCTCGGACCCCGCCCTGGCGCAGCTGGGGCTCTCCAGCGCCAACTCCATCAACATCGGCCGGCTCCTGCCGCAAGCGCTCTACTACCTCTGGGGCGTCGCCAGGCTGGGTCGCTCGACGGGAGCGCCGGCGCCGGTGGTCACGGTGCCGAGCGGCAACCTCGGCAACCTCACGGGCGGGGTGCTGGCCGAGAAGATGGGCATGCCGGTCGGCCGCTTCGTCGCGGCGCACAACGTCAACGACTTCTTCCCGGAGTTCCTCGAGGGTCGTGCCGAGGCCTACGCCTTCCGGCCGACCAGGGCCACCCTGTCCAACGCCATGGACGTGGGCGCGCCCTCGAACTTCGAGCGCCTGCTGGCGCTCCTGGGGGATGCCCTGCCGGAGCGGGTGTGGGGCGTCAGCGTGGACGACGACGCCACCCTGGGGCGGATGCGCACCAGCGCCCGGGACGACGGCTACCTGCCCTGCCCGCACACCGCGGTGGCGCTGGAAGGGTTGGAGCGCTACCGCGCGGTCAGCGGCGATACCCGCCCCGCGATCGTCCTGGCGACCGCGCATCCCGCCAAGTTCCCGGATGCCGTGCGGCGCGCCACCGGCGAGCCCGCACCGCGCAGCCCCCAGCTCGAGGGGCTGGTCGACCGGCAGCGCAACGTTCTGCCCCTGGATGCCGAGCCGGCCGCCTTGCGTGCGGCACTCCTGGACTTCACCGCCGCCGCGTCCTGACGCCCCCTGAGCCCGAATGGCGGGCCGTGCGCTCGGAGCGGGCGTCAGCTCCGCAACGCGAAGGGGCTGTGTGGGTCGTCGCCCAGGTGCACGACGCGCATCTCATGCATGAGCTTGGCAAGGTGGGCCAGCAGGCTGCGCTCGGCCAGCTCGCGGGCGGCGTCGGGCAGCCCGGGGTAGACCTGGCGGCGCAACGCCGCCAGCCTCTGCGGCCCCTCCGCCAGGGCCGCCAGCAGCTGTCGCTCGCGTGCCAGCCGGTGCTCGGCGGCGGCCGCCAGCTTGGCGGCAGGATCTCGCACCAGCGGTCCGTGACCGGGGCCGAGGAGTGCCGGAGCCAGCCCGCGCAACCGCGACAGGCTGGCCAGGTAGGCGCTGACGTCCCCTTCCGGCGTGCCGACCCAGCTCGAGCCCTGCCCAGCCACTAGGTCGCCGGCGAGCGCGGTGCGATCGTCCTCCACCAGGAAGCTCAGGTGGCCGGGGCTGTGGCCGGGCGTATGCAGGGTGCGGATGACGGTGTCGCCGACGGTGAGACGATGCTCATCTGCAAGGAACATCCGGCCGGCGGCGCGGACGCGCTGCGCCTCCAAGGCGTGCAGATAGACCGGGCAGTCCGGATGGCTCTCGAGGAGCGCTGCCAGTCCCTCGACGTGATCGACGTGGCCGTGGGTGAGCAGCACCGCCTTGAGCAGGCGCACGCCCGCGGACGCCAGGGCCGCGTCGATGGCGTCGCGCGAGGCTTCGCCGGGCGATCCGGGGTCCACGACCACCCCCACGCCGCCGGCGGCGACCAGGTAGACGTTGACGTGATCGAACGGGGGAAGGGTTCGGCTGGGGAGTCGAAGGCGCCACACGTGCTCGGAGACGCGCTCGGGGGTAGCGGGTCGGCTCACCGCTTCGCCAGCAGCCCCTCGGCCACGTCGAGCGCGTCGGCGGGTGAGCTGGGGACGTCCGGCACCACGCCGCGGCCCTCCCACGTCGGCCCGCCGATGGGGGCCAGGACGCCGGTGGCGATCCAGGCCTGCGAGCCGTCGGCGAGGCAGAACGGCAGCACGGCCTCGACGTTGCCCGCCGTGCGCGCGCCGACCACGGTCGCACGGCCGGCCTTCTGAAGCGCGCCCGCCAGCCCTTCGGCGGCGCTGTTGACGTCGCCGTCGGTCAGCACCGCAAGGGGCAAGGTGGTCGCCACCGGCCCGATGGCGGGATAGGGCAGCGGCAGGGCCCACCGCGTCACGACTCGCCACAGGAAGCCACTGGTGAAGATGCCGGCCACCCGCATCATCGTCACCAGCCGCCCGCCGGGATTGCCGCGGAGGTCGAGCACCAGACCCTTGGCGCCGCTCGCCTGCAGCACCGTTACGGCCCCCCGTACGGCGTCGGGGATGCCGCCGGAGGCCAGGTCGGGCAGCCGGATGTAGCCGATGCCGTCCGGCAGCAGTCGGTAGCTCACGTGGCCGGCGTGTCCCTCGACCTGCGCCATGCCGAAGACGCCCAGGCACGGCAGGTCGCCATACTCGGCATGGATCTCCGCGACGCGTTTCGGCGGCACGAACACCGTGTGGCCATCGTTGATGCGCGCGTACATGGCCTGCAGCACCGCGTAGAACGCCGCGTCGTCCTTGGCTGCCAGCGCCTCGGGGCGGTACTCGCGGCGCATCGCCTGCCAGTCCACCTTGAGTCCGCCCACGTCCCAGTAGCGCTGATCGATCAGGCGCCAGGCGGTGTCGAAGCGCCTGCCGTAGTCCGATCCGCTGCCGGGCGCCGCCGCGGACGGTGGGGCCGTTGCCGGCGTTGAGGACGCCGTCGCCCAGGCCGCCACGGCGAGCAGCAGGAGCCGCGCGAGACGCCGCCCCGCGCGGCGCCCGGCCCGGCGCCGGATGCTCACGCGCTCAGCCGCTGGCACCCGCGAACGCCGAGGCGTGGCGCTCCAGCGTGTCGGCGTCGAGAAGCACGGTCTGGGCTCCCACGCGAGTGGTGTTGAGGGCGCCGGCGACGTTCCCCAGTCGGGCGGCGGCCAGCAGATCGTAGCCCTTCATGATGCCGTGAGCGAAGGCGGCGGTGTAGTAGTCGCCGGCCCCGGTGGAGTCGACGACGCCGTCGACGTCGTAGGCCTCAACGAGCTCGGTCAGCTCCGGCGTGATGACGATGCTCCCCATGGCACCCACCTTGACGATGAGCCGGTCGATGCCGTGCCGGTTGAGTCCCGAGACGGCGTCGGAGATCGACGACTCGCCGGTCAGGGTGTAGAGCTCCTGCTCGTTCATGAGCAGGTAGTCCACCTCGCGCACCAGCGAGATGAGCCGGTCGCGTAGGGCGTTCACGGCACCACTGCCGAGGTCGACGAAGGTCGTGACCTTGGCCTCGCGGGCATAGTCGAGCGCCTGCACGGCGTACTCGCGCTGGCGCCCGCCCACCAGGCTGTACGCGCTCATCACCAGCGCATCCGCCGAGGCGATGTCCTTCCGCTCCAGCTCGGCGGAGTCCAGGTGGCGGCTGGCGCCGGCCGCGCTGATCATGGTGCGTTGCGCGTCCGGCGTGATGATGAGGGTGACGCTGCTGGTCTGGAGATGCCCGTCCACCTGCACCATGCCGTCCCCGACGCCGGCGGCACGGACGTGCTTGAGGGCGAGCTTGGAGAACGGGCCGGTCCCCACCCGGGTGGCGATCTCGACGTCGTTGCCCAGGCGGCCGAGTACCGCTGCGATGGTGCCCCCGGCACCCCCGGGCTCCATGACGGCCCGGAGGGCGTTGACCTCCCCCCCTGGCTCCGGGAATTCCTTCACGAAGTACATCTGATCGACGGTCGCATCGCCGACCACAACGAATCGTCCCATCACACTCCAGACCCGGCCGCAGCCGGCAGGGTCGCTTTGTCGCTTAGGGCAGTATACCCAATCGGGCTAGGGCCAGTCGGTGCCGCCCGCCAGCGAGGCGAGAAGCCGCTCGAAGCTGGTCAGCTCCAGCGCCTCGGCGCGGACGCGGCCGTCGAGCCCGAGCTCGGCGAGAGCACGGTTGACGGCCTCGCGGTCGAATCCGGCGAGCGCCAGGTTCTTCGCCAGCGTCTTGCGCCGGTGAGCGAAGCCGAGGCGGATGAAGCGGAACAGCTCCGGGTCCGGTCGCGCGGCGCGGTCGACATCGATCCGCACCACGGCCGAGGTGACCTTGGGCGCCGGCAGGAACGCGCCCGGAGGCACTCGGCGCAGGCTGGCGGCGCGCCCGAAGTGGCGGACGAGCAGCGTCAGCGACCCGTACGCCGGCGTTCCAGGTGCCGCCGTGAGGCGGTCGGCGACCTCGCGTTGGACGAGGAACACCAGGCGGCGGAACCGCCTCGACGCCAGCGCCCGCGTCACCACGGCGGTCGCCACCCCGTACGGCAGGTTGGCCACCAGCAGCGTCCCCTCGGGGAGCGACGCGAAATCGTAGCGGGCGGCGTCGCCGAACACCAGCTCAACCGACCCCAGGCCGGACAGGGTCTCCGCCAGCACGCCCTGGAGGCGCCGGTCGAGCTCGACGCTCACCACCCTGGCCGCGCGCGACGCCAGCTCGCGCGTCAGGACGCCGAGACCGGGTCCCACCTCGAAGACGGTATCGGTGGGCTGCACCTCGGCCGCATCGACGATGACGGCCAGCGCGCCGGCGTCTACCAGGAAGTTCTGGGAGAAGCCTCGGTCGGGCGTGAGCCCGTGACGCTTGAGCAGGGCCGCCACCCGTGACGGGGCGGTCAGCGGGGCCTGTCGTCCCGAGGCGTCCACCCGACGTGGCTCGTCTGCGTCGGGGCCGGCCGAGCGCATCGCCGCCGGTGGGCCGGCCGCGCCGTGATCGACCTCGACGGCGCCCGGGCGACCCGCTCTCGTGGCGGATCGGAACGCCCGGTCGCCGGCGCTCACGTGATGCGATCGGAGATGAGGGCCTCCAGCTGGCCGGCTGCCTCGTCGAGGGTCACCTGCTGCACCACGGCCAGCTCGCTGGCGAGCATGCTCTTGGCGTGCTCCAGGACCTCGCGTTCTGTCGCCGCCAGGCCCTTCTCGAGGTCGCGCTTGGCGAGCACTCCGATGAGCCGTGCCAGGTCGTAGGCGCTGCCTCCCGCCAGGATGTCCTGCTCGGCGCGGTATCGGGGCGGCCACTGCGTCGGCAGCGACAGGTCGGCCTTCGCCAGCGCGTCGAACACCTGGGTGATCTCGTCGGCGCCGACGGTGTGGCGCAGCCCGACCTCCTGCCCCTTGCGTAGAGGCACCAGCACCTCCATGTCGCCACGAACGAAGACGATCTTGAGGTACTGCTGGGTTTCGCCCAGTACCGCGCGGGTGGTGAGTTCCTGAACGACACCCGCGCCCTGCGACGGGTAGACCACGTTGTCACCGACCTGGAATGTCACAGTAGCTACGAGGTTACCATAGCGCGCGCCAGGCGGCCGGAGTCGCCGCCACGCAGGCGCATCCGGCGTTCCGACCCGGCCGCCCCCAGCCCCGGCGCCGGCGTCGCGTCATGCGCGCGTCCGCTCGCCGTGCCCCGGGATGGTGGGAACCTCCACGCGTTTGCCCTCGAGTCGCGCCTCGATCTCGCGGATGCGATCCCGGATCTGCGCGGCGCGCTCGAAGTCGAGTTCTTCGGACGCCTTCCACATCTCGTTCTCCAGCTGCGACAGCTCCTGCTTGAGATCGTCGAACAGCAGCTCGCGCTCCCAGGGATCGAGCTCCTCGGCTTCGTCCCGGGCCTGCTCCTCGCCACGGATCACCTCGTGGATGCGCTTGCGGATCGTCTCGGGGGTGATGCCGTGCTCGCGGTTGAAGGCGAGCTGCTTGTCGCGGCGACGGTTGGTCTCCGCGATGGCGCCGTCCATCGCCTCGCTGACCTCGTCGGCGTAGAGGTACACCTCGCCCTTGACGTTGCGCGCCGCACGGCCGATGGTCTGGATGAGCGAGCGTTCGCTGCGCAGGAAGCCGGACTTGTCGGCGTCGAGGATGGCGACGAGGCTCACCTCGGGCAGGTCGAGTCCCTCGCGCAGCAGGTTGATGCCTACGAGGGCGTCGAAGTGGCCGAGGCGGAGGTCGCGGATGATCACCTGACGCTCGACCGCGTCGATGTCGGAGTGCATGTACCGTACCCGCTCCCCCTGCTCGGCGAGGTACTCGGTCAGGTCCTCCGCCATCTTCTTGGTGAGGGTGGTCACCAGCACCCGCTCGCCGCGCTTGGCCCGCTCGCGCACGGCGAAGACCAGGTCGTCGATCTGGCCGCGGCTGGGCTTGACGGTGAGCAGCGGGTCGACCAGACCCGTGGGCCGGATCACCTGCTCGACCGTCTTGTCGCTGAGCCGGGCTTCCTCCTCGGCCGGCGTGGCCGACACGAACACCGCCTGGCCGACCCGCTCGAAGAACTCCTCCTCCTTCAGGGGGCGGTTGTCGAGGGCCGCCGGCAGCCGGAAGCCGTAGTCCACCAGCGTCTGCTTGCGGGCGCGGTCGCCGTTGAACATGCCGCGGATCTGCGGCAGCATCACGTGCGACTCGTCCAGGAAGGTGATGAAGTCGTCTGGGAAGTAATCGAGGAGGGTGTTCGGCGGCTCGCCCGGCTTGCGGCCCTCCAGGTAGCGCGAGTAGTTCTCGATGCCGCTGCAGTAGCCGAGCGTGCGGAGCATCTCCAGGTCGTAGAGGGTGCGTTCTCGGAGGCGCTGCATCTCGACGAGCTTGCCGGCCTTCTCGAACAGCTTCAGGCGTTCCTCGAGGTCCGCCTGCATCTGCTCGATGGCCGGCTGCAGCTTCTCGAAGGGCGTGACGTAGTGGCGGGCGGGGAAGATCATGGCGCTGGGGAGCTCGCGTGTCTCGTCGCCGGTGACGGGATGGAGCATGGTGAGGCGGTCGACCTCGTCGCCCCACAGCTCGATGCGAAGCGGCTCCTCCTCGTAGGCGGCCCACACCTCGATGACGTCGCCACGGGCCCGGAAGCGGCCGGGGGCAAGCTCGATGTCGTTACGCTCGTACTGCTGGGTGACGAGCGTCTCCAGAATGGCGTCGCGACCGATGCCGGCGCCCACCTCCAGGATGAGGTGCATGCGCTGGTACTCCTCGGGCGACCCCAGGCCGTAGATGGCCGACACCGAGGCGACCACGATGACGTCCTTGCGCGTCAGCAAGCTGCGGGTGGTCGAGTGGCGCAGCCGCTCCAGCTCCATGTTGATGTTGGCGTCCTTCTCGATGAACAGGTCGCGAGCCGGCACGTATGCCTCGGGCTGGTAGTAGTCGTAGTAGCTGATGAAGAACTCGACCGCGGCGGTGGGGAAGAGGTCGCGGAACTCGGAGGCAAGCTGCGCGGTCAGGATCTTGTTCGGCGCCAGGATCAGCGCCGGGCGCTGGGCGCGCTCGATGACGCGGCCCATGGTGTGCGTCTTCCCAGAACCCGTCACTCCCAGGAGCGTCTGGAACCGGAGCCCGTCCTCGAGCCCCTCCACGATGCCGTCGATGGCGTGCGGCTGGTCGCCTCGCGGTTCGAAGGGGGAGTGCACCTCGAGCGGCATGTCCTAATAGTTTAAGGTATGCCCCCGCCAGCGGTGTGGCGCCGCGAGACGTTGGCAGCGCCGGCCGCGCGCGCCTGGCCGCTGCCGCCCAAGGAGGCGCTCCTTTGACGTTCAGGCCACGCTGGTTGCCCGCTCGAGGCTTCGGAACTGGCGCTCGAACAGCTCGCGGTAGAGCCCGCTTTCGGCCAGCAGGGTGCCGTGGGAGCCCCGCTGCACGATCCGTCCGCCGTCCAGGACGAGCACGGTGTCGGCGCCGATGACGGTGCTCAGCCGGTGGGCGATGACGAGGGTGGTGCGCCCCTGCATCAGCCGCTGCAGGGCGTCCTGCACCAGCGCCTCCGACTCGGCGTCGAGCGAGCTGGTGGCCTCGTCCAGGATCAAGATACGGGGGTCCTTGAGGAGCGCGCGGGCGATGGCGACGCGTTGCCGCTGCCCGCCCGAGAGCTTCACCCCGCGCTCGCCCACCAGGGTGTGGTAGCCGCCTTCGAAGGCGCCGATGAAGCCGTCGGCGTTGGCCGCGCGAGCCGCCTCGACCACGGATGCCTCGTCGGCGTCGGGGCGCCCGTAGCGGATGTTCTCCGCCACGCTGCCCGAGAAGAGCTGCGTCTCCTGCGGCACGATCCCGATGACCGCGCGGAGCTCCCGGATCGGCAGGCGACGCAGGTCGGTTCCGTCCAGCAGGACGCGCCCCGACGTGGGATCGAAGAAGCGCGGCACCAGCGACACCAGCGTGCTCTTGCCCGCGCCGCTGGGGCCCACCAACGCCACCACCCGGCCGGGTTCCGCCACCAGATCGACGCCGTCGAGCACCAGCGCCTGCCCCCGGTCCCCGTAGCGGAACGACACGCCCTCGAAGCGCAGCTCCCCCCGCGGCGCGGCGACGTGCACGGGCTCGTTGGACTCGGGCAGATCGCTCGCGGCGTCGAGCAGCTCGAAGATGCGCTTCGAGGCGCCCAGTGCCTCCTGGAGCTGCGAGTAGAGGCCGGTGAACGAGCCGATGGAGCCGGCGACGAACACGGTGATGAGCAGGAAGGCGATGAGGTCACCGCCCTGCAGCGCGCCGGAGAGCACCAGCCGGCCGCCGTACCAGAGCACCACGCCGATGCCGCTCGACATCGCCAGGATGACGGTGGGCACGAACAGCGCCCGCACGCGTAGGCGCCTGAGCGCCAGGCGGTAGGAGGTGTCGATGCCCGCCCCGTAGCGGCGACGCTCGAGGTCCTCGGCGGTGAAGGACTTGACCACGCGCACGCCCGTGATCGCCTCCTCGGCGCTGGCGTTGGCGTCGCCAACGGCGTCCTGGAAGCGGGTGCTGATGCGCCGCAGCTGCCGCCCGAAGTAGGCGGCCGCCAGCACCACGGCGGGCACGATCGCGAGCATCACCAGCGTGAGGCGCAGATCGAGCACCAGTAGCACGACGATGCCGCCGACCAGGGTGATGAGCTGGTTGACGAACTGCGCCAGTGCCTGGGAGACGGCGTTCTGGACCGTGCCGATGTCGGAGGTGAGGCGGGAGGTGATCTCGCCGGTCTTGCGCGTCTCGAAGAAGCGCACCGACAGCCCGATGACGTGGTCGAAGAGGGCCTTGCGCAGGTCGGCGACCAGCGCCTCACCTACCAGGCCCAGGTTGTAGGTGCGCAGGTAGTTGAAGACGGCCTGCGCCGCGAAGAGGGCGAAGAGCGTGATGGCGATGCCGGTGAGGCCGGCGCCCGTCCCGTGCTGGCCGAACGCCGTGTTGAAGAGGTCGCGGATGAGCAGCGGGAACGCCAGGCCGAAGGCGCTGGAGATCGCCACCGCCACGATGCCCACGATGAGCCGCGAGCGGTAGGGTGCGGTGAAGCCGAGCAAGCGGCGGAGCTGGGCGAGATCGAGCTTGCCGGTGTCGTCGCCGCGGTCAAGGGGCGGCCGCCGCCCAGGGCGCGCAGAGCGTCTCACGCCGCAGTGTACTCGAGGTCAGGCTACCGCCACGACGCGTCACAGGCGTCCACTTCGGCCCGGGCCGGCGCGGATGAAGCGGCGGTAGACTGACCCGGCCGAGACCGACCCAGCCGCGACCGGCGCGAGCCGCGACCGGCGCCACGTCCGCGAGGTGACGAGCATGGAGAGACCGCTGTGGGAGCCCTCGGAGGCACGCGTCGCGGCGGCGGCGATGACGGAGTTCCGGCGCCTGGCGCAGCAGCGCGCCGGCCGGGAGCTGCCCGGTTACGACGCTCTGCACGCATGGAGCGTGGCGGACACGGCTGCTTTCTGGAAGCTGTACGCGGAGCACGCCGGCATCCGCTTCGACCGACCGGCCGTGCGCGTCCGCTCGGACGACCCCATGCCCGGCACGCGCTGGTTCGAGGGGGCCACGCTCAGCTACGCACGGGAGCTGCTATACCCTAGCCGCGTCGACGGGGCCCACCCGCCGCAGGTGATCGGCGTGACGGAGGCCGGAGGGGAGACGAGGCTCGACCTGCCTGCCCTGCGCGGTCTCGTGCGCCGTATCCAGCAGAGCCTGCGATCGATCGGCGTGGCCCGCGGTGACGCCGTGGCGGCGTACGCAGCCAACGTGCCGGAAACGCTTGCCGTGCTGCTCGCGTGCTCTGGGCTGGGTGTCGTGTTTTCGTCCTGCTCGCCCGACTTCGGGGCCGAAGCGGCCGCCGCGCGCTTCGCACAGCTCGAGCCCAAGGCGTTGTTCGCCTCGCCCAGGTACCGCTACGGCGGGCGGAGCTTCGACACCGGCGAGGCGGTGCGCGGGCTGGCGTCGGCGCTTCCGGGGCTGCGCGCGGTGGTGGCCTTGCCCTACCCCGGCGAGGCAGCGCCCGCCTCGGCATCCGGCACGCCCTGGCAGGACTGGCTCGCGCCGGCGGAGGCCGGCGCCGAGCCCGAGTGCGAGGCGCTGCCGTTCGACCACCCGCTGTACGTGCTGTACTCCTCCGGCACCACCGGCCGGCCCAAGGCCATGGTGCATCGCGCCGGAGGCGCCCTGATCACGCACCACAAGGAACACCGGCTCCATTGCGACGTGCGCCCCGGCGACACCGTGCTCTACTACACCACCTGCGGCTGGATGATGTGGAACTGGCTGGTGTCGGCGCTCGCCCAGGGCGCCAGCGTGGTGCTGTACGACGGCTCGCCGGCACACCCCGACCTGGGCGCGCTTTGGCGCCTGGTGGACCGTCTGGGGGTGACGCTCTTCGGCACCAGCGCGCGCTTCATCCAGACCTTGCAGGCCCACGGCTGGGAGCCCCCGGCCGAGATGGAGCTCGGCGGGCTACGTACCATCGCGTCGACGGGCTCTCCGCTGTCGCCGTCAGGCTTCCGGTACGTGTATGGCAGTGTGGCCCCCGACGTGCACCTCGCCAGCATCTCGGGCGGCACGGACATCGTAAGCTGCTTCATGCTGGGCGTGCCGACGCTGCCGGTGGTCGCCGGACAGATCCAGCGGGCCGGGCTGGGCGTGGACCTGGCCGTGTTCGACGACGCCGGCAACCCCATCGAAGGCGAGCCCGGCGAGCTGGTGTGCCGCCAGCCGCTGCCTTCGATGCCGCTAGCGTTCCTGGGCGACGCCGATGGTCGGCGCTATCGGGAGGCCTACTTCTCGGTGTACCCGGGGGTGTGGCGGCACGGTGACCGCATCGCACGCACCCCCGAGGGCGGCATCGTCGTCTACGGCCGCAGCGACGCCACGCTCAACCCCGGAGGGGTACGCATCGGCACGGCCGAGGTCTACCGCCCGCTTGAGCGGGTGCCGGAGGTGCTCGAGGCCGCGGCTGTCGGTCACCATGTCGGCGGACGCGAGGGAGGCGACGAGGAGATCTGGCTTCTGGTGGTGCTGGCCGAGGACACGAGGCTCGACCCGGAGCTGACCCACCGCATCACCTCGGCCATCCGCGAGGGCGCCTCTCCGCGCCACGTGCCCAAGCGTGTCCTGCAGGTGGAGCAGCTTCCCAGGACGCGCAGCGGCAAGGCCATGGAGCTGGCCGTGGCGCGTCTGGTGAACGGTCTCGAGGTGCCGAACGCCGCGGTGGTCGCCAACCCTGAGGCGCTCGACGCGGTCAGGGCGGCGGTGGAGGACGCGAGGAACGAGTGACGGGGCGCGCCCGGAAGCGCGCCCCGTTCGGTTCGCCGTTGGGACCGGTAGCCGTCTCAGCCTTTGACCGCGCCAGCGGTGAGGCCGGCGACGATGCGTTGCTGGAAGATCAGCACCAGGATGATGAGCGGAACCGTGACGATCACCGAGGCGGCCATGATCTGTGCCCATGGCAACTCGAACATGCTTGCGCCGCTGAACAGCGCGATCGCCACGGGCACGGTTCGAGCATGGTTGTCGACGGTGAACGTGAGGGCGAACAGGAACTCGTTCCACGCCTGGATGAATGCCAGCAGCCCCGCCGTCACCAGGCCGGGAGCCATCACAGGCAGGAGCACCCGCGTCAGTGACTGGATGGGTGTCGCACCGTCCACGAACGCGGCCTCTTCGAGCTCACGCGGGATCTCTCGGACGAAGCTGGTGAGAACCCACACCGTGAACGGCAGCGTGAACACCATGTACGAAACGATCAGCCCCCACCATGTGTTGTAGAAGTGCAGCGTTCGGATGAGCACGAACATGCCGCCCAGGATTGCGACCTGCGGAAACATGGACACGCCCAGGATGCTGTAGAAGATCGCGCGCTTGCCACGGAAGCGGATGCGCCCCAACGCATAGGCGGCTGTACCGCCGATGAGCAGCGCCAGCAAGGTAGTCAGACCTGCGACGATGAAGGAGTTGAGTAGGTTGCGGGCGAACGGTTGCCCCGTGAACACCTGCACGTAGTTCTTCCACTGCGGTACCGGAGGCCAGTAGACGAGAGGCGTCTGGAACAACTCCTGCTGTGTCTTCAGCGAGGAGGAGATCGCCCAGAAGAAGGGGAAGACCAGATAGACGAACACCAGCACCACCAGGATGGCGAACGCGATGTTCCCGAGCCAGTAGCCGACGCCGCGTCGCCGCATCAGTCGACCTCCACCCTCAGGCTGACCACGTAGATCACCACGAAGATGGCGATGATCACGAAGATGCCGACCGAGAGTGCGGAGCCGTAGCCGAGCGCCCCGAAGTCGACGAGCTGCTGGCGGGAGTACACCGCCATGGACATGGTGGTCGGGTTGGTGCCCGTCATCACGTAGATCACGTCGAACACCCGGAGCGCATCCAGCGTGCGGAAGATCAGCGCGATGAGCAGCGCCGGTCTGAGCAAGGGGAGCGTGACGCGGAGGAAGTTCTGCCAGGGGGTGGCGCCGTCGACGCGGCCCGCCTCATACAGCTCGTTGGGGATGGTCTGCAAGCCGGCGAGCAAGAGGAGCGCCATGAAGGGCGTGGTCTTCCAGACGTCGACCGAGATCACCGCCGGTAGCATCAGCTTGGGGTTGGCCAGCCAGGCATAGGCCTTGTGCGACAGCCCCACCTTCATCATCAGGTCGTTGATGACGCCGTAGACGTCGTTGTACATCCACCGCCACATCTGCGCCGAGACCACCGTGGGGATCGCCCAGGGAATGAGCATGGCGGTGCGCATCGCTCCGCGGCCGGGGAACTTGGCGTTCACCAACAAGGCGATGCCCAGCCCGAGCAGCGTCTCGATGCTGACGGAGAACACCGTGAAGATGACGGTGTTCTTCACCGAGTCCCACCACTGCGAGTCCTGCAGCAGGAACTTGTAGTTGAGCAGGCCGACGAAGTGAGACTTGAGAGGGAATTGCAGCAGGTTGGTCTGCGTGAGGCTCAGCTGGATCGTGCGGTAGAGCGGATAGCCTGCCACGAGGAGCACGACGATCAGGGACGGTGCCAGGAAGAGCCACGCCGTGCGGGCGCGCCGTGCCTCTAACGACAACTCGCCCTTGGCGGTGCGTTTCTTGACGGCGGTTTGCTGCATCACGTCACCTCAGGCCGAGCGCGGCGGGCGCGAGCGCTTCAGCTAGATAGGTTGGCGGCCCCCCAAGGATGGGGGGCCGCCCGGCGCAGGATTACCAGCCTGCGCCCTTGATGCGAGTGAGCTGTTGCTCCAGGCCGCCAAGGGCCTGGTTGGCCTGCGCCTGGCCGGAGAGCACGTTGTGCACGGCCGTCCAGAAGGCGCTCGATACCTGGTTGTACTTGTCGCGCGTGGCCGTCGACGGGCGGGCCACCGCGCTGGCGAAGACGTCGTGCAGGCGCGCGAAGAAGGGATACGCCGCATCGACCTGAGCGTTGGTGTAGAGCGACGGCCACGAGGGCTCGAAGCTGCCCTTCACGGCCCGCTCGATCTCGACGTCCTTGCTCGTCAGGTACTTGACGAGCGCGGCCGCTTGCGCCGGGTGCTTGGAGAACCGCGACACGGCGAGCTGCCAGCCGCCGAGGGTGGCTGCGTGCTGGCCGTCGGCCGTCGACGCCTTGGGAAGCACGGCGATGTCGAACTTGCCCTTGATGGGGCTGTCGGCGCTCTCGCCGAGGCTGTAGGCGTAGGGCCAGTTGCGCATGAAGGCCGCGTTGCCGGCCTGCCAGACGCCGCGAGCTTCCTCTTCCTGGTAGCTCAACACGCCAGGAGGCGAGATGGTGTTCACCCAACTGGCAGCCATGCTCAGCGCCTGCGCCGCCTTCTCGTTGTTGATGGTGATGTTGCCCTGCGGGTCGACGATGGTGCCGCCGCCGTAGGAGTAGATCCACTCGAGCGCGTCGCAGGTCAAGCCTTCATACGAGTTGCCCTGCCACACGAAGCCCCAGAACTTGTCGTTGCCCGCTGCACGCTCGCCGGCCTGGATCTTCTGGGCCATGCTCGTGAGCTCGGCCCAGGTGGTCGGAGGCGAGGTGTAGCCGTACTTCTGGAGCAGGTCCTTGCGGTAGTAGAGGACGCCTGCGTCGGCGAACCACGGCACCGCGATCTGCTTGCCCTCGTACTGGTCGTTCTGGATGTACGCGGGGATGTAGTTGCTGAGATCGGACTGGCTGAAGTACTTCGAAAGGTCGATGAAGTAGCTTCCCAGGATGCCGGGGTAGGTGACGTCGATCTGGTAGACGTCGACGGCATCCGACTGGGCACCGAGCTGCTGCTGGTAGAGCGCCAGCCGGTCGGTGGTCGAGTTGGGCGTCGAGACCACGATCACGGTGTTGCCCGTTTGCTTCGCCCAGGCCTGCGTTTCCTCCTTGCAGAGCGTGAGCTCCTGTCCGACGGCGCCGCACGAGATGTGCAGTGTGACGCCTTGTGCCAGGGCCGCGCCACCGAAGAGCGCTCCGAACACGACCAGCATGGCCAACCAAATGCGTTTCATCCGTCACCTCTTTCCTCAGAACCTCTCCGGCGGCGCACGCCGCCAGAGGGACACCCGATACCGTCGGCGGGGCCCACCGATACCGTCCGACATTTGCTGTGGCTCGGCGTGCCTCCGATCCCCCGGATGGTCGTCTGTTACGCCGGAACGATAGCACGTGCCCGTGGGCATGGCAACCGCCGGATGCCCCAGGGAGCGCGCGCCAGCGGCGGCGCACAGGCCACCCGCGATGTCGGGTATCGGAGTGGCAGGCGGCCACGTCGGGCCACCCGCGTCGAGCCAGCTTCGTCCGCCTCAGGCCAGCGGGCGGCCCACCATGCGGGTGATCAGCTGCTGGAACTCGATCTCGTGGAAGGGCTTGAGGAGCACCTCGGCGCGGGGGCGCCGCGCCCGACCGAAGAGGCCGCCCTTGGGCTCCTCGTCGACCAGCATCAACACGGGCAGGTGGCTCTGGCCCGCGTGCTTGCGCAGCTCCTTCACCAACGCCCAGCCGGCACCCTCCTGGTCGTCGACGACCAGCGCCGACGGGTGGATGCCGGGCAGCACCTTGAGCGCGTCGTCGTAGTCGAGCGCCACCTCGGCGCGCAGCCGAGCGCGCTGCAGCGACAGCCGCAGCAGCCTCTGCAGCGCGCTACTCGGCGATACCGCCAGGACCAGGGGGTCCTCGACCCGGAACGGCTGTGCCTCGATCACGCCGCTCTCGGCCAGCTCGTGCATCAGGTAGAACACGTGCTTCTCGGTGAGGTCGAGCTCGGCCGCCACCGAGCGCGCGGTGCGCTTGCCGTCGATGTAGCCGAGCACCTCCCAGGCGCCTGCCGGCATGGTGACCTTGGTGGGGTCGCCGCTTCTCCGATAGATGGTATCGGCGTCGACCAGCCCGCCCTCGAACTCGTGGAGCCGCTGCGCCACCGACATCAAGAGCGCCATGGCGTCGACGGCGTGGTTGGTCGGCGCCTGCGATGCCCAGCCGGAGCGCTCGGCGAAGTTGAACTGACCGTCCGACCAGCTCATCAGCTCGCTCACGACCTCGAGAACCTGACGCTCCAGCGCGCCCTGGAGATCGTCCTCGTCGATGAGCGCCATCTCCACGGCCATCAACCCGAGCGGTGTGCCGGCGTTCTCCACGTGCTGCCGCCGCAGGATCTCCTGCACCTCGTGCGTGGTCAGGAGGTCCATGCGCACCAGGATCTCGCCCAGGTGCACGCCGGGCGAGATGTGGGCGTACTGGATGCCGCCCTGCTCGAAGTAGATGCGGGCCCGCGCCTTGCCGCGCATGACCGTGAGGATGCCCGACTTCTGGCCGGTGGCGACGATCTGGAAGACGTCCGACAGCGGGACGTTGCGAAGGCTGCCCTCGATCATGCGGCGGTCAACCGCCCTCGCCGAACAGGCCGGCGGGCGCCGCCGCCAGCGGCAGGCCCAGGTGCGCGTAGGCGGCCTCGGTAGCCATGCGTCCGCGCGACGTCCGCTTCAGCAGCCCGCGCTGGATCAGGAAGGGCTCGTAGACCTCCTCCAGCGTGGCCCTGTCCTCCCCCACGGCGGTGGCCAGGGTGTCGAGCCCCACCGGCCCGCCGGCGAACTTCTCGACCAGGGCCTCCAGGATGGCGCGATCGCGGCGATCCAGGCCGGCATCGTCGATGCCGAGCGCGCCCAGCGCCGCGGAGGTGCGTCCCACGGTGATGCGGTCCTCGCCCGCCACGTCGGCGAAGTCGCGCACGCGCCGCAGCAACCTCTTGGCGATGCGCATGGTGCCACGCGAGCGCCGGCCGATCTCGAGCGCGGCGGGCGCCTCCAGGTCGAAGCCCAGCATCCCGGCGTCGCGGGACACGGCGTCGGCCAGATCGCGCTCGCCGTAGTAGTCCAGGTGCTCGATGATCCCGAAGCGGCTGCGCAGCGGTCCGGTGATCAGCCCCGGCCGCGTGGTCGCACCCACCAGCGTGAAGCGCGGCAGGTCGAGGCGGATGGAGCGGGCCGCGGGCCCCTGCCCCAGCACGATGTCGATCTTGAAGTCCTCCATCGCCGGGTAGAGGTGCTCCTCGGCCACCCGACCCAGCCGGTGGATCTCGTCGATGAACAGCACGTCGCCGTCCTCCAGCGCGTTGGTGAGGATGGCGGCGAGGTCGCCGGGCTTCTCGATGGCCGGCCCGCTCGTCACCCGGATGCCGACACCGAGCTCGGCCGCGATGATGTGGGCCAGGGTCGTCTTGCCGAGCCCGGGCGGGCCGTACAGCAAGACGTGGTCGAGGGGCTCGTCGCGGTTGCGCGCCGCCTCCAGGTAGACCTCGAGCTTGCGTTTCAGCCGTCGCTGCCCGACGTACTCGGAGAGCGAAGACGGCCGCAGTCGCGCGTCCTCCACGAGCATCACACTAGCATGCGCCCTTGGCCGCCAGACATGCGGAACCTAACGGCGCCCGGCCCGCGCTCCGGGTGCGCTGGACCGCGGCGCAGCGGCGCCCGCCGAGCGGTGCTAGCCTGGCCGCCATGGCGATCGAACCGCACCCCGAGGCCGACAGAGACGCTCCGGCCAGCCAGGCGCACTCCGGCCGCGGGCGCCTGCTGGTGTCCTGCCCCGACCGTCCCGGCATCGTGGCGGCGGTGTCCCGACTCCTCTATGACCTCGGCGCCAACATCTCCGACGCGGACCAGCACAGCACCGACCCCAGCGGCGGCACCTTCTTCATGCGCATGGCCTTCGAGCTCCCGGCAGCTCGCGAGGGCCGGGATGGCGTGACGCTGGATGCCGTGCGCGACGCCTTCGGGCGCGAGGTGGCGCCGCGCTTCGCCATGCGCTGGCGGATGGCGGACGCCGGCCGGCCCAAGCGCGTCGCGGTGCTCGCCTCGAAGGTGGAGCACTGCCTCCAGGAGCTGCTCTGGCGTCGCCGGGCAGGGGAGTTCGACGATCCCATCGTGATGGTGATCTCCAACCACCAGCGCTTGCGCTCGGTGGCCGAGTCGTTCGGGGTGCCCTTCCACCACCTGCCGGTGCGCGAGGGCGAGACGGCCGCTCAGGAGGAGCGGGCGCTCGAGCTGCTCGAAGGGACGGCCGACGTGGTGGTGCTCGCCCGCTACATGCAGGTCCTCAGTCCCGCCTTCGTGGCTCGCTACCGCGAGCGCATGATCAACATCCACCACTCGTTCCTGCCGGCCTTCAGCGGCGGCCGGCCCTACCACCGCGCCTACGAGCGCGGCGTCAAGCTCATCGGTGCCACGGCGCACTACGTGACCGAGGAGCTGGACCAGGGCCCCATCATCGAGCAGGACGTGGTCCGCGTGAGCCACCGGCAGCGCGTGCCGGAGCTGGTGCGGCTCGGGCGCGAGATCGAGCGTCGCGTGCTGGCCCGTGCGGTGCAACTCCACTTGGAGGACCGCATCCTGGTGCACGGCAACAAGACCATCGTCTTCGAGTAGGGCTGCCGGCGGCCACGCCGCCGACAGCTGCGTTACCCTTGGGGGTGCCGCCGGAGGCCGGCGGGCGCGGGCGGAGGTTCCCGGATGCACACGCATCGAGTACGCATAGGTGGTGTGGAGCGCGATCTCCAGGTGGTGAACGTCGGTGCAGTGTCGGTCGCCCTGCTCAACCTGCTCGGCGACACCGAGCTGACCGAGGCGGCGGCGGCGGAGCTGGCCAGCCGCATCCCGCCCGAGGTGGAGACGCTCGTGACGCCGGAGGTGAAGGCGGTGCCCCTGGCCCACGCCATCAGCGTGCGAAGCGGGATCCCCTACGTGGTGGCACGCAAGACCGAGAAGCCCTACATGGTGGGAGCGGTCAAGAAGACGGTGGTCAGCATCACCACCGGCCGCCCGCAGGAGCTGGTGATCGACGGGGCCGACATCGAGCGGCTACGTGCCAGACGCGTAGCCATCGTCGACGATGTCGTCAGCACCGGCGGCACCCTGCAGGGGCTGCGAGACCTGCTCACCGAGGTGGGTGCCTACGTGGTGGCCACGCTGGCGGTGTTCACCGAGGGTGCGGACCGGCCCGACGTCATCGCGCTGGGACACCTGCCGCTGTTTCCCGCCACGTCGCGCGCGTGACCTCGCGCCGGGCCAGCTGAAGCCGCGCCCAGACGGCATCGTGGGGCGCCGGACCGGCGTGCTATGGTGAGTCCGTCCGGCGACCGCGCCGTCGTGCCCGGGCGGGTGGTCGGCGGTGGGCCGGTCGAGCGGAGGGTGCCGAGCCATGCCCCCTGATCCCAAGGAACTGATCCGCGAGCGCTTGAGCATCGCGGACGTCATCGGCGAGATGGTGGCGCTCAAGCCCGCCGGCCGCGGCCAGCTCAAGGGCCTCTGCCCCTTCCACAGCGAGAAGACGCCGTCGTTCCACGTCCACGTGGAGCGGGGTTTCTACTACTGCTTCGGCTGCCAGGCCAAGGGCGACATCTTCGACTTCGTGATGCAGACGCAAGGCGTGGCGTTCGGAGACGCCCTGCGGCTCCTCGGCGAGCGCGCCGGCGTCGAGGTGGGCCGGCCCGCTCCGGGGAGCGGGCGCCGGCGGGACCTGTTCGACGTCAACGGGCTGGCGCTGGCCTACTTCCGCGGCGGGCTGGCAGGGCAAGCGCTCAGCTACCTGGAGGGCCGCGGGCTCAGCCGCGAGAGCATCGACGGCTTCGAGCTGGGCTTCGCTCCGGACGGCTGGGACGGGCTGCTCAAGCATGCACTCACCAAAGGGGTCCGCGACGACGACCTGCTGGCCGTGGGGCTGCTGGCTGAGAACGAGCGCGGCCGCCGCTACGACCGCTTCCGCAATCGTGTGATGTTCCCCATCAAGGACGGCATGGGGCGCGTGGTGGGCTTCTCTGGCCGGGTGTTGGGAGACGAGGCACCCAAGTACCTCAACACCCCGGAGACCGAGCTGTTCCACAAGGGTGAGCTTCTCTACGGACTCGACCGGGCGCGGCCCGCCATCCGCCAGTCCGGCGAGGTGATCGTCGTGGAAGGCTACATGGACGTCATCGCCCTGCATCAGGCGGGCTTCGGGAACGCCGTGGCGGCGCTCGGCGCCGCCCTCACCGAGCAGCAGGCCGAGCAGCTCGCACGCCTCGACGCCAGGCGCGTCCACCTCGCGTTCGACGCCGACGAGGCCGGTCAGCGAGCGGTGCTGGCCGGGCTCGACCAGGCGGTGGGGCGCCGCCTGCTCGTCGACGCGGTTCGCGTTCCTCACGGCAAGGACCCGGCCGAGGCGGTGCTCGAGGGCCACGCCGAGGCGTTCCGGGAGGCGCTGGAGAACGGCCTGTCGGAGGTCGAGTTCCGCTTCCAGAGGGTATTGGAGCGCTTCGACCGCGACACCCTGGAGGGCCAGCGCGCCATCCTCGAGGAGCTCGCGCCGGTGCTGGCGCCACGCGACGTCTTCGACCCGGTCGCGGCCGAGATGCGCCGGCTGGTGATCGATCACCTGGCCATGGACGGGGCCCGCCTCGATGCCTGGATCGAGGCCAGCCATCGGCGCCATCGACCGCTCTCGGACACCCAGGTGAAGGGGATGCGTCGCCGGCGGGTGGAGGTCGAGCAGGTCCGCGCCATCGAGCTCGAGATCGTGGCTCTGCTGCTCAGCCGCCCGGGCGCGCTGAGGCGCCGGTTGGAAGGCGTGCTCTCAGCGCTCCCCGAGGACCTGGAGAGCTCCGCGGTGCGTGAGCTCGCCGCCATGGCAGGCGAGCGGGGAGACGACGCCGAGGACCTGTTGCTGGCGTACCGCGAGCGCGAGGACGGGGCGCTGGTGTTCGAGCGCGTTCTCGCTCTCACGGGGGAGAGCCCCGAGGTGAAGCTCGACGTCGACGCCGCCATCGGCCAGGCGTTGTCGCGGCTACGGGAGCTCAGGCTCGAAGCAGCCAAGGAGACCTCGCGCTCCCGCCTGCTGGCCCGGCGTGAGGAGCTCGGACGGCTGCTGGCCGACCCCGCCACCAGCGTCGAGACCCTCCCCGAGGTGCGGACGGAGCTCGAGCAGATCCAGGCCGCGCTGTCCGCGCGCATGGCCGAGCGCGGCGCACGCGTGCCGGCAAGGCGCGGCAAGGGAAGGCGGCGCCGCTGAGCAGGCGTGTCTCGCGGGGCGCCGGCGCGGTGTCAGGCGCCGCGCCGGAGGGCGCGCAGGCGGTCGGCCGCGGACCGCAGCCGCTCCACATCCCGCGGCTCCAGCAACCGCGGCTCGATGAGGACACGATCGGCAACGGCGCGTGCGGTCTCGCGATCACCGGCGCGCAAGGCACGGTCGGCGGCGTCGAGGCCGGCAGCCAGGCCGGCCGCGACGGCGGGCTCGCGCGCCCCCGCGGCCCCCGCCCCGGCCGTGGAGACAGGGAGCAGCAGGCGCTGCGCCTCGGAGGGCTCGAGCTTGAGCATGCCGCCGCCGAGGGCATGCCCTTCGAGCTCGGCGCTGAGCTCGGCGAGCGAGGTGAGCGACGCCAAGGCCAGCAGCCGTGCAGTGGCGTCGCCGGCGGCCGGCCCCAGCGTTACCCCGTACAAGGTGTTCGACACCGCCGTCCCGGCCTCGTTGACCGCGAGCCGGGGCACTACCGCGGACATCGCGGTCAGTGCCAGGTCCGGCGGGCGCACGCGGGTGACGCGGTACCACGGCCGCCGCCTGCCGACCTTGGCGCGCTGGCGCGCGCCGGCCGCCAGGTCGCTGCCGAGGTAGGCGCGCACCGCCCCGTCGTCGGTTCCGTCGGGCACGAAGAGGTAGCCGGCGTGCCCGCGCTCGCTGGCATGCCGCCAATCTGCCACGCTGACCCGCAGGCCGCGCAGGGCCCGACCTCGGAAGAGCGCCGGCCGCAGGTGGCGGGGCCCTATGCCGAGCTCGCGGGCCCGCGCGGGGGACAGGTGGAAGAAGGCGTTGGCGCCGGTGACGTAGCCGATGCTGACGCGGGCGTGATCGCCGAGGCGGCTGCAGGCGCCGGTCCGGCGCAGCTCCTCCAGGAGCTGGCCCACGCCGGCCGGCAGCCAGGCGTGGTGCAGCCGGGACTCGCCGCGGATCAAGGCGGCCGCGTCGATGGCGCTGCCGGCAACCTGCGCCAGCCCCCCCGCCAGCTCGGCCGCGCAGGTAAGTCGCGCCTGGAAGAAGCCCTCGAATGCCGCTCCGTGATCGTCGGCCAGCAGCAGCAGCGCGCCCTGGTCGAGGCTGGGGAACAGCGCGCGCTCGAAGAGCACGAAGGTGGTCCGCGCGAAGCGTTGCCGCAGCAGTTCGAGCGCGGGCCTGGCATAGCGTGCGTGCCCCAGCTCGCTGGGCAGGACCAGCGCCAGGCGCCCGCCGGGAGAGAGGAAGCGCTCGGCGTGGAGCACGAACGCCACCCAGCTCGACGCCAGCGGATCGGCGGGCAGGCCGGCGGCGGCGGCCACCTCGGCGGCGCGGGCGCGACGGCCGGCGTCCAGCCGCTGGAAGCGCACGTACGGAGGGTTGCCGAGGATGGCGTCGGCGGCCGTGTCGCTCGCAGGCTCGAGCTCCAGGAAGTCCGACGTTCTCAGGCAGGCTCCCTCGACGCCGGCCGCCAGCAGCCGCGCGCGCGCCTCGCGAGCGGCTTCCTGCCGCAACTCCACGCCGCTCACCCGAACCTGCCGGGCGCCCAGCTGTCTGAGGCGCTCGGCGGCAGCCACCAGGAACACGCCGGTTCCGGCAGCCGGGTCGAGCGCGCGCTCGCCGGGCCGGCGCAGTGCCCAGGAAGCCAGCGCGCGTGCCACGGGCTCCGGGGTATAGTAGGCGCCGACGGATTTGGCTCCGTCCGGTGATCCGTTGGAGGGGTCCCGGCCCACGCTGGAGTCTACCCGAGACGCCGTGAGACGGCGCCCTTAGGGGGCTTGGGGGGACATGTGTCTCGATTGACACGCAAAGTTCGCGGTTGTTATGGTTGGTCGGAAACGCCCAAGGGGTTCTTGCCGCGTCAGACGCGGTTTTTTGTGCCTCACGCAGCACCTAGGCGACTTCACGACAACCTGTCGTAACCCGCGGCGACGCGGGGCGGAAGGAGGGCTGGTTGGAAGCTCAGGGTGAACGACTCCTGCAAGACCTGGTGAACCAGGAGAAGACCCTGGTGGCCAAGGTCGCGGAGGCGCGCGAACGGGCCGAAGCCATCCTCGAGGAAGCCCGGGCGGAGGCGCAACGCATCCGTGACGAGGCCCGCAGCAAGGCGGACGCCCTTGCCCAGCAGGAAGCCGACCGGGGCGCCAAGGAAGCCGAGGCCGCGCGAGAGGACATCGTCAAGGCCGCCCGCGAGTCCGCCGGGAGGCTGGAGGCAGAGGCTAGAGCCGGCAAGGACGGCGCCGCCCGACTGGTGATGGAGCGGGTCTTGCCATGATCGCTCGCATGGAGCAGCTCCTGGTGGTCGGGCGGCGCTCGGCGGCCAAGGAGCTGCTCGTCAGCCTGCAGGCCATGGGGGTGGTCCAGGTCGAGCCGCTCGAGGTCGATGAGGACGAGGTCCTACGTCGCCTCCGGCTGGAAGGCGAGGAACTGCGTCACAAGGAGGGATGGGACTTCCTGGTGTCGCGTGCCGACGCGCTGCTGGAGGCGCTCTCGCTCGAGGGCAAGGTCGGCGGCCCGCGGGTCGACGTAGGCACCGATCCCGACGCTCTGCGGCACAGTCTCGAGCCCATCGGCGAGTCGGTGGATCGCCTGCTGGCCGAGCGCGCCGACGCCCGGGACCAGCTCGAGCTCACCGAGACCTACCTGTCCGTGTTTCGTCAGCTCGCACCGATGATGGCGCAACTGGAGGCGGCGAGCTACCTGGCGGGCCTGGCGTTCATGGTGGCCGACGACAACTACCCCGCGCTCGAGGCGGCGCTGGAGGAGGAGCTGGACGGCGGATTCGCGCTCGCGTGGCAGCGCCACGGCAACGAGCGCCTCGTGGTCGGTGCCTGCCTCGAACGCGATGCCGAGCGGCTACGCGCCACCCTCACGCGCCTCGGACACTCCGAGATCGCCTTGCCCGAGCGCTACCAGGACCTGGGCGTCGCCAAGGCCGCACACGTCATGGAGGAGCGCTCGCAGACGCTTCCCAAGCGTATCGCTGCCATCCACGGCGAGCTCGCCAAGCTGGCGGGACAGCACGGTCACAGGCTGCGCGCCATCTCCGCGGTCGCCCACAACCACCAGGCTCGCTTCGAGCGCCTGGAGGACATGCTCGAGGGGCGCTACGGCTTCGCGCTCAAGGGGTGGGTGCCGGCCGGCGAGGCGGAGAGCGTGGTGGAGGCCCTGCGCAAGGAGTTCGAGGACACCATCCTGGTGGCCTCGCGCCCGGCCGACGAGCACCACGACCGGGGCGTGCCGGTCAAGCTCGACAACCCCGCCTGGATACGGCCCTTCCAGGGCTTGCTGGCGCTGTTCCAACCACCCCGCTACGGCAGCTTCGATCCCAGCTGGACCCTGGCGGTCTTCTTCCCGCTGTGGTTCGGCATGCAGGTGGGGGACATCGGCTACGGCCTGCTGTTCGCCAGCATCGGCTGGTGGTTGCGGCGGCGCGGCGCTGAGGGCAAGGACGTCGACACCGGCCCCTTGCACATCCTCATCCCGGCGCGCATCCTCAAACCCATCAGCACGGTGATCTTCTGGCTCGCCGGCTGGACGGTGGGGTTCGGCTTCCTCTACGGCGAGTTCTTCGGCAACCTCTTCGAGCGCTTCCCGCCCGGCCATCCGATCTTCTACACCATGGAGGCCGGTAGCGCGTCCGAGCTCGGCTCGCAGGCCGGCGGCGTTATCCACATCGCGCTGCTGCGCATCGAGGTGTTCGCCCCGCTGCTGCTCGCATCGACGCTGTTCGGCGTGCTGCAGGTGCTGGGCGGCTGGCTCATCCGGGTCTACTACTCCGTCCGCCACGGCGAGAGCATGCACCTCTACGAGGCGCTGGGCATGTTCACCGGCCTGGTGGGCGTGGTCACCTTCGCCACCGCCTACCAGCTCCACAGCGTCAGCTCCCCGGTGCTGGTGATCACCCTGGTGTTGCTGGCAGGCTTCGCCGCCTTCGCGTTCCTGGCCCGGAACGGTCTGATGGTGCTCGAGCTGATCTCCAACGGCGGCCACATCCTGAGCTACTTGCGAATCTTCGCCGTCGGCCTGGCATCGGCGATCATCGCCAACATGGCGACCGGGCTGGGGTGGTCGCTCGGGGGCGTGCTCCCCATCGTGGGGCCCGTCATCGGCATCCTCATCGGCGCCACCGTGCACCTCCTGGCGCTAACGCTGACCATCATCAGCGACACGCTGCAGCCACTCCGACTTCACTACGTGGAGTTCTTCACCAAGTTCGGTTTCTACGATGAGAGCGGTCGCCCCTACCGACCCTTCCGTCTCCTAGGAGGAAAGTGATGAACAAGCTCGCCAAGGTTCTCGGACTCCTCGCCGTCTTCGGCAGCTTCGCCAGCGTGGCGTTCGCGCAAGGTGCGGCGGGCGGCGGCGACATCGGTGCCGGCCTGATGGGCGTGGGCGCGGGCCTGGCCATCGGCCTCGCAGGCGTCGGCGTCGGGATCGCGCAGGGCTACATCGGCTCCGCCGGCCTCGGGACCATCACCGAGAAGCCCGAGATGTTCGGGCAGGTGCTGGTGTTCCTCGTCATCCCCGAGACCATCATCATCTTCGGCTTCGTGATCGCGTTCTTCCTCTACGGCAAGATGGGCTGACACCGTGGCCGATCTAGCTGCCCTGCTGGAGAAGGAAGCCAGCGCGGAGATCGAGTCGATCCTCTCCGAGGCGCGGGATCGTGCCTCCGAGGTGGTCGCGGAGGCGCATGAGGAGGCCGAGGCGCTGGTCAAGCAGAGGCAGCATCAGGCCGACAGCCAGCGCCAGGCGACGGTCGTCCGGGCACGCTCCAGCGCGCAGCTCGAGGCTTCCTCGCTACGGCTCCGTGCCCAGTACGACGGTGTCGAGGAGGTGTTCCGGGTGGCGCGCGAGCGTCTCGAGTCGCTGATCAAAGACGGCGACGCCTACCCGCCGGTGCTGGCGAAGCTGTTGACGGAAGCGCTCGAGGGCTTGGATGCGGGCGCCGTGCAGGCGGTGGTCGTGCATCCGGAGGAGAAGGCGGCGGTGAAGGCGGCGATGAGCGAGGTCGGGCTGGCGACGGCGGTGGAGGCCTCCGAGGTGGTGCGCGGCGGCGTGCGGCTGAGGCTGAAGGGGAGCAATGTCATCGAGAACTCCCTGTTCCAGCGCCTGGAGGTACTGAGGACCGAGCTCGCCGCGGAGGTGTCCGAGGCGCTCTTCGGTGCCTCCAAGGAGCACTAGCCATGTCGACCGACTACGGCTACATCAACGCCCGGGTTCGCGGTATGAAGACGAGCCTGCTGCCGGAGGAGTTCTATACCGAGGCCCTGGCGGCAAGCGACTTCCGCGCGTTCCTGTCGGTGCTGGGCCAGTCGCGCTACATGCACGCGCTGGAGGAGGCGCAGTCGCGTTACGAAGGCTTGCGCGCGGTCGACGATGCGCTTGCGCGCGACTTCTTCAAGACCACCCGCAGCCTGCTCCTGTCGGCCGACGGCGACGCCGGTCAGCTGATGGAATTGCTGCTGCTGCGCTACGACCGGGAGAATCTCAAGACCATCGCGCGGGCTAAGCAGGCGGGCAAGAGCTTGGAGGAGGTCGTGGGCTCGCTCTTCCCAGCGGGCCCGCTCAAGCCGGCGGTCCTGGAGGCGGTAGCCTCCGCGCCGGACATGGCGTCGGCGGCTCAGGAGCTGGCGCTGACCACGACGCCCCTCAAGGCGGCCTTCTCCCGGGCGGTGGCGCGCTTCCAGTCCGATGGCGACCTCTACGCCTTGGAGCTCAGCATCGACCGGGCCTACTACCGGGTGCTGCTGCAACGCTTGCGCCGCTCGGGCGCGCCGACGGGCTTCATGCGCCACATCACGCGCGAGATCGACGCCACCAACCTGCGCACGGCACTCAAGCTACGTGGCGTGGAGGAGGGCACCGAGGAGGTGTTCATCGCGGGCGGACGCGAGATCACGCGCAGTGTCTTCGACGGCGTGCGCCTGGCCGAGGGGCCGGGCGGCCTGCAGGTCCTGCAAGGCACCGGCTTCGCGGAGGTCGCGGAGGCATCCAGCCTGGCCGAGGCCGAGCACAGGGTCCGTGAGATCCTCGACGCCAGCGCCCGCAGCGCCGCCGCGGACCCGCTAGGCCCCGGCGTGGTGGTGCGCTTCCTACGGCTCAAGGAGTCGGAGATCGCACGCGTGCGGCTGCTCGCACGCGGCAGCTACTACCAGGTGCCGCGGGCGGCGCTTCAGAGGGAGCTCGGCCATGCCTAAGATGGTCGTGTTGACCGACAGAGAGACCGCTGTCGGCTTCCGCCTGGCGGGCGTCGACGTTCGTGAAGCCGCTGCCGACGAGGCCAAGGATGCGCTCGACGAGCTCATCGCGGCCGACCAGTACGGCCTGGTGGTGGTGGACGAAGGACTGATCGCAGACCCCATCGCCGCCAGCGAGCGGGCCATGCGCGGCAGGGAGCTACCCGTGGTGCTGCCCCTGCCCAGCCTCGGTCAGGCGTTCGGCGACGTGGACGACGCCGCCCAGTACATGAAGTCTCTCGTACGCAACGCCATCGGCTTCGATATCAAGCTGGAGTGAGACGGTAGGAGGGCTGGACGTGGCCATCGAAGGAAGGATCCGACGCATCTCCGGACCGGCGGTGATCGCCCAGGGGATGATGGGTGCTCGCATGTACGACATCGTGCGGGTCGGCGAGGAGAAGCTCGTCGGCGAGATCATCCGCCTGGACGGCGACAACGCCTTCGTGCAGGTCTACGAGGACACCGGCGGGTTGACGGTAGGGGAGTCGGTGGTGTCGACCGGCCTGCCGCTGGCCGTGGAGCTCGGCCCGGGAATGCTGAACGGCATCTTCGACGGCATCCAACGCCCCCTCGACAAGCTGCGGGAGACCTCGGGCACGTACATCGGGCGGGGCATCGTGGTGAACGCGCTGTCGCAGGATGCCCGCTGGAAGTTCACGCCTACCGTCAAGCAGGGCGACGAGGTGTCCCAGGGCGAGGTGCTGGGCACCGTGCCGGAGTTCGCGTTCACTCACAAGATCCTGGTGCCACCTGGCAAGGGCGGGACCATCAAGAGCATCGTGGGCGAGGGCGAGTACACCGTTCAGGACACCATCGCGACGTTGGAAGGCGGTACCGAGCTGCGGCTGGCGCACACCTGGCCGGTGCGGCAGGCGCGGCCGGTGGCTCGCAAGCTCGACCCGGTGACCCCCTTCCTGACCGGCATGCGCATCCTCGACGTGCTCTTCCCGCTGACCATGGGTGGCACCGCCGCCATCCCGGGCCCCTTCGGCTCCGGGAAGACGGTGACCCAGCAGTCGGTCGCCAAGTATGGCAACGCCGATATCGTCGTCTACGTCGGCTGCGGCGAGCGTGGCAACGAGATGACGGACGTTCTGGTGGAGTTCCCCGAGCTGGAGGACCCGCAAACGGGGAACCCCTTGATGCACCGCACGGTGCTGATCGCCAACACCTCGAACATGCCGGTGGCAGCACGCGAGGCGAGTATCTACACCGGCATCACACTGGCGGAGTACTTCCGCGACATGGGCTACTCGGTGTCGGTCATGGCCGACTCCACCAGCCGTTGGGCCGAGGCCTTGCGCGAGATCTCATCGCGTCTGGAGGAGATGCCGGCCGAGGAGGGCTACCCACCCTACCTGTCGTCGCGCCTGGCGGCCTTCTACGAGCGCGGCGGTCGCGTGGACACGCTCTCCGGCGATCAGGGTGCGGTGTCCATCATCGGCGCCGTCAGCCCTGCCGGCGGCGACTTCTCGGAGCCGGTCACCCAGGCGACGCTACGCATCACCGGCTGCTTCTGGGCGCTCGACGCCTCGCTGGCACGCCGGCGCCACTTCCCGGCGATCAACTGGAACCGCTCGTACTCGCTGTTCACGGACATCCTGGACGACTGGTACCGCGAGAACGTGGCCGAGGACTACACCGAGCTGCGCGGCAGGGCCGTCGACCTGCTGCAGCGCGAGAGCGACCTGCAGGAGGTGGTGCAGCTGGTCGGGCCCGATGCCCTGCAGGACCAGGAGCGTCTGGTCATCGAGACGGGCCGCATCCTGCGCCAGAATTTCCTGCAACAGAACGGCTTCGATCCCGTCGACGCCTCCTGCTCGTTGCACAAGGCCCACGGCATGCTGGAGATGATGCTGACCCTGTACCAGAGCGCACGCCAGGCGCTCGAGTCGGGCGTCACCGTGGACGACGTGCTGCAGGCGCCGGTGATCGAGCGGATCAACCGCTCGCGCTACGTTGCCGAGGGCGACTTCGACGCCTACAAGGATAGCGTCCTGAGCGAGCTCTCCAAGGGCTTCGCCGTGGCCGCCTGAGGCCGGAGAGGGAGCATGAGCAACAACCATCTGCTGAAGAAGGAGTACACCGAGGTCAGCTACATCTCGGGGCCACTGCTGTTCCTGGAGAACGCCCCCGACCTCAGCTACAACGCCATCGTGCGCATCAAGGACGGGACCGGGCGCGAGCGTGGCGGCCAGGTCATCGAGGTGTCGGACCGGCACACCGTGCTACAGGTGTTCGAGGAGACCTCGGGCATCGACCTCTCCAGCACCACCGTCAGCCTCGTCGAGCACGTCGCCCGCCTGGGGGTGTCGCGCGAGATGGTCGGCCGCCGCTTCAGCGGGGCCGGCGAGCCCATCGACGGGCTGCCCGCCGTCGTCGCCGACAAGCGTCTGCCCATCGGCGGCGCCCCCATCAACCCGGTGGCGCGACGGAAGCCGGAGGAGTTCATCCAGACCGGGATCTCCACCATCGACACGCTCATCAGCCTGGTGCGCGGGCAGAAGCTGCCCATCTTCTCCGGGTCCGGCCTGCCCGCCAACCAGCTCGCCGCGCAGATCGCCCGGCAAGCCACGGTGATCGGCGAGGAGAGCGAGTTCGCGGTCGTCTTCGCGGCCATGGGCGTGACCCAGCGCGAGTTGACGTACTTCACGCAGGAGTTCGAGCGCACCGGCGCGCTGGCGCGGAGCGTGCTCTTCCTCAACAAGGCCGACGACCCTGCGGTGGAGCGGTTGCTCACCCCTAGGATGGCGCTCACCGCCGCCGAGTACCTGGCGTTCGAGCACGACTACCACGTGCTGGTCATCCTCACCGACATGACCAACTACTGTGAGGCGCTGCGCGAGATCGGCGGTGCCCGCGAGGAGATCCCCGGCCGCCGCGGCTACCCCGGCTACATGTACACCGACCTCGCCTCCAACTACGAGCGGGCCGGCGTGGTCGAGGGGCACGCGGGCTCGGTGACGCAGTTGCCGATCCTGAGCATGCCGGACGACGACGTCACCCATCCCATCCCCGATCTCACCGGCTACATCACCGAGGGCCAGATCTACCTGGCGCGCGGCCTGCACAACAAGGGCATCTACCCGCCCATCAACCCCGGGCCCAGCCTCAGCCGGCTGATGAACAACGGCATCGGCGAGGGGAAGACCCGCAAGGACCACAAGAACGTGTCCGACCAGCTGCAGGCGGCGTACGCCAACGGACTCGACCTCCGGCGCCTGGTCGCCATCACCGGTGAGGACGCCCTCTCCGAGAACGACAAGCTCTACCTCGCGTTCGCCGACGACTTCGAGCGCAACTTCATCCACCAGGGGCAGGTCGAACGCAGCATCGAGGAGTCGCTGTCCATCGCCTGGGCGACGCTGTCGCGGCTCCCCAAGAGCGAGCTGACGCGCCTGTCGACCGACCAGATAGACAAGTACTACGGCGCCAAGATGGACGAGCTCTGGGGCTCGGCACGCAAGGACCGCTTGTAGGCCGGGGTGCCGAGGCGCACGTAGGTCCGAGAGGATACCTCCATGGCCGAGCAGATCGCTCCAACCCGTTCGAACCTGCTGCAGCGGCGCGACCAGCGCATGCTCGCGGTGCGCGGCGCCGATCTCCTCAAGCGCAAGCGCGACGCTCTGGTAGCGGAGTTCTTCGACCTGGTCAAGGCCTCCCTGGATGCCCGCCGGAGGCTGGCAAAGGCAAGCCGCGAGGCGTACTTCGCCCTGTTCCTGGCGAACGCCTGGGACGGGCCGGAGGCCGTGTCGAGCCTGGCGCTGGCGGAGGGCCGGTCGCTGGACGTTCCGGTGGCGGTGGAGAACATCTTCGGGGTGAAGGTGCCGCAGGTGCAGCCGCCGGAGTTCGACCCCGGATTGCCGTTCTCACCGGTCGGGGCGGGCGCCCAGACGCTCGCCGCCGCGCGGGAGTTCCGCGAGCTCACCAGGGCCATCATCAACGTAGCCGCCACCGAGACCCGTCTGCGCCGGATCGGCGAGGAGATCAAGAAGACCAACCGCCGCGTCAACGCCTTGGAGCAGCTGGTCATCCCCAACATCAATGCGGAGATCCGGCAGATCCGCAGCGTGCTCGATCAGCGGGCGCTCGAAGAGGTCACGGTACTCAAGCGCATCAAGGCCAAGCTCGAGCAACGCGGAGAGGTCGAGCCGGCGGCGTGAGGTTGAACGGCGCCTAGGCGTCGGCGAGCGCCAGCAGGCGCGGCGTGGAGACGGCCGGAAGGAGAGACATGACGCAGGAGGCGCTCCTCAAGGGGCCCGTCCGTGCGGACGCTCCAGAGGGGGGCTCGAGGATCATCGAGGTGGAGGGGCTGAACAAGTGGTTCGGCGAGTTCCACGTCCTCAAGGACATCAACCTGTCGGTGAACCGTGGCGAGGTGGTGGTGATCATCGGGCCGTCGGGCTCCGGCAAGTCGACGCTGATCCGCTGCATCAACCGTCTCGAGGAGCATCAGCAGGGGCGCATCGTGGTGGATGGCATCGAGCTCACCGATGACGTGCGGCAGATCGACCAGGTGCGGCGCGAGACCGGGATGGTCTTCCAGCAGTTCAACCTGTTCCCGCACCTGACGGCGCTGGACAACGTGACCCTGGCCCCTGTGCGGGTGCGCAGGTGGCGCAAAACGCGCGCCGAGGAGCGTGCGATGTACTTCCTGGAGAAGGTGGGCATCCCGGAGCAAGCGCACAAGTACCCCGGGCAGCTGTCCGGCGGGCAGCAGCAGCGTGTGGCGATCGCGCGAGCGCTGACCATGGAGCCCAAGGTGATGCTGTTCGACGAGCCCACCAGCGCGCTCGACCCCGAGGTGATCGGGGAGGTGCTCGAGGTGATGGTCACGCTGGCGAAGGAAGGCATGACCATGGCCGTGGTGACGCACGAGATGGGCTTCGCCCGGGAGGTCGCCGATCGGGTGATCTTCATGGACGCGGGCCAGATCGTGGAGGTCGGAACGCCCGAGCACTTCTTCGAGAACCCGCGTGAGGAACGCACGCGTGCGTTCCTGTCGAAGATCCTCTAGGGGGGAATCTCACAGCCCGTGGCTGCCGGGCGCGCCTATGCTGGCGCCATGACCGAACGCGGGCGGTGCGAGGCGGCTGCATGACCGACGCTATCCAACCTGCGAGCGCCGGGCGCGGCATGCGCATCGCCGACCTGCTCCGCAGCATGGTCGCCAAGGGGGCGTCCGACATCCACCTGCAGGCCGGGGCGCCGCCTCACATGCGCATCGACGGCGAGCTGATGCCCTTCGAGGGCGTGCCGCCGCTGTCGCCGGAGCAGACCGAGCAGATCGCGCTGGCCATGATGAGCGAGAGCCAGCGCGAGATCTTCCGTCACCGTCACGAGGTGGACTTCGCCTTCACCATCCCCGAGGTGGCGCGGTTCCGGTGCAACGTGCTCCGTCAGCGCGGCTCGGTGGGCGTGGTGATGCGCGTCATCGGCGACGCCATCCCCAGCTTCGAGTCGCTGGGGCTGCCCTCCACGGTCGTCACCGAGCTCGCCGCCCAGCCTCGCGGCCTGGTGCTGGTGACCGGGCCCACCGGCTCCGGCAAGACGACCACGCTGGCGGCGATGATCGACTACATCAACCGGCGCTTCGCCCGCAACATCATCACCATCGAGGATCCCATCGAGATCCTCCACAAGAACCACAAGAGCCTGGTGATCCAGCGCGAGATCGGGCTCGACACCGCCGACTTCGTGGGGGCGCTCAAGTACGCCATGCGGCAGGACCCCGACGTCATCATGGTCGGCGAGATGCGCGACAAGGAGACGGTGGAGGCCGCCATCACGGCGGCGCAGACGGGGCACCTGGTGCTTAGTACGCTGCACACGCTGGATACCATCCGCAGCGTCAACCGCATCATCGACTTCTTCCCGCCGCACGAGCGCGGCCAGATCCGGCTGATGCTCGCCGAGTCCCTGCTGGGCATCCTCAGCCAGCGCCTGCTCCCCAGGGCCGACGGTCCCGGGCGGGTGCTCACCATCGAGGTGCTCGTCAACACGCCGCTCATTCGCGACTACATCAAGGACGAGGAGAAGACCCCGCTGATCAAGGAGGCGCTGATGGAGGACAACCTCCGCGGCATGCAGACCTTCGACCAGCATCTGGTCGAGCTCTACCTCGAGGGGCGCGTGACGCTGGAGGACGCCACCTTCATGGCCACCAGCCCCCACGAGCTGCGCCTCATGATCACCCAGCGGCAGGGCGGCATGAACGAAGGCGACTCCGAGGAGTTCGACCGCCTGCTCCAGCAGAACCGCGGCCCCCTGGGCTAGGGACGCCGACCCCGACCGGCCGCGGACGACCGCGGCGAGCCGTGGTGCAGGCGCCTCAGCGTCGGGCGCAGGCGCCCGGCCAGGTAGAGCGAGCCAGCCACCACCAGCAGCCCTCCCGGAGGCGTCTCATGGAGCGCCTGCGCGAGCGCTGCCCCGGGGTCGGCCACCAGCCTCGGGTCGTTGCGCGGCAGCCAGGAATCGACCGGAGCGGCCTGGGTGAGCACGACCCGGCGCGCACCCGCGTCCAGCGCCGCCAGCGTGCCGGGCCCTTGCTTGCGCGCCAGCGCACCGAAGAGCAACGTGTAGCCTGCCGTTCCCGAGGCGGCCAGCGACGCCGCCAGCAGGGCGGCTGCGGCCGGGTCATGGGCGCCATCGAGGATCACCTCGCGACCGGCGACCAGGAACCGCTCGCCGCGCGCGGGCAGCGGTGGCGTCGCCAGGCCCGCAGCCACCTCCGGCTCCGGCACGCCGAGCAAGCGCAGTGCGGCGGCCGCCAGGCGGGCGTTACGCCACCGCGCGCCTCCGGGCCGGTCGAGTGCGGTGCGGCAGCACGCGGACCCGTCCCCGGCGGCCGGCACGTCAAAGAGCGGATCGCTGCCGTCGTCGACGTGCAGCGGGCACCCCAACCGGGCCGCCTCGGCCCGGACGACGGCAAGCGCCGTCCCCTCGGCGCCCGTCACGACCGGCACGCCGGGTCGCAGCGCGCCGGCCTTCGCGCGCGCGATGCTCGCCAGATCGGCGCCGAGGGTCCGCAGGTGGTCGAGCGCCACGTTGGTGAGTACGACCAGGGCCACGCCATCCAGCGCCCGGGTTGCGTCCCTGGCGCCGCCGACGCCCGCCTCGAACACGCCCCACGCGACGCCGCGGCGCTCGAACGTCCACAGCGCCAGCGCCAGCGCCAGCTCGAAGAAGGCGGCGTCCGGCAGCGCACCGGGGGTGGCCGCCAGCGCCACAAAGCGCCGCACTGCCTCCCGCGCCAAGGGGCGGCCGCCGACCGCGACCCGCTCACGGAAGTCCTCGACGTGGGGCGAGGTGAACCTGCCGGAGAGCGACCCCGCCGCGCGCAGGCCGGCGTCCACCATGCTGGCGACGGTACCCTTGCCGTTGGTGCCGACGACGTGCACGACATGCCCGGGCGCGCTCAGCCCGAGCGCCGACATGACCGCACGCATGCGGTCCGGATCGCGCGGGGCCCCGTCGCGGCGGCGGGCATAGAGCCACGCCAGCGCGTCGCCATAGCTCGGGAGGCTGGGGGCCGCGACGGCCGCCGCGTTCACCCGCTCTTGCGCTTGCCGCGGCGCGGCCGCCTGCGGCGCGAGCGGCGGCGGCGCTTGCCGCCCCGACCCTGCGGCGCGCCGCCGGGCGCGCCCCAGTCGTCCAGCTCGCCCTCCTCGGCGACCTTCACCAGCAGCGCATCGAGGTAGCCGTCGCCGAGGCGCTGGGTCATCTTCAGCAGGTGGTGCGGCGCCTCACGCTCGACGTAGACCACGCTGCCGCCGGGGTGCAGGAGGTAGGCCCGGGCGCTGCGGAGCCCATGCGGGGTCTCCACCTCCACGTCGCCGGCGTGCTGCACGGTGACGTCCTTGCCCAACATGGGAACGACCAGGTGGTCGGTTCCGTCGAGGGAACGAAGCTCGAACAGTAGCGAGAGAGGATCGCGGTAGGGAAGGAGGTAGGGGGAGGTTGCCTGGTCCCGGCCGCGGGACGCCGTCACCACCCCGTCGTCCGGGTCGAACACCACGTCATAGACGCGTTGGCCGGAGCGCTCGCTGGTCTCCTCGCGGAAGCGCTGGCTGACAGCGCCGTTGCCGCAGCGACTGCGCTGGGTCACGGTGGCCGTGCCCAGCGATCCCTGGAAGGACGCCCTGCCCTCGAGCAGGGTGACGCGGCCGCCGCGCTGCACCTTCAACTCGTGGCTCCCCACCGGCCTGCCCTTCAGCGTGAGCCGGTAGCTGCACACCTCCACCGCCATGGCGGCAGCGTACCACGCGGTCTCCGGGACCCGGCGGGGAGTAGCGTCCCCGACGCGGGTAACATGCATGCGAGGGCGCACGCCGCGCCCGGGAGGTCGGGATGGCTGCAGTGACTGCGGGGGAGGGCTGGCAGCGTGAGGCATGGGGGACCGTCGAGGGTCGCGAGGTGGGCCTCCACACCCTCACCAACCGGGCCGGCATGCGCGCGCGCATCGGCGACTACGGTGCGACCCTGGTGGGGCTGACGCTGCCCGACGGCACCGACGTCGTGCTCGGCCTGGAGGCGCTCCACCGGACGACCGGGAGCGGCTATAGCGGGACGCAACCCTATCTCGGCGCCGTGATCGGACGGGTCGCCAACCGCGTCGCCGGGGCGAGCTTCGAGCTTGCCGGCCGGCGCGTGCGGCTGGCCGCCAACGAGGGGACGACGCAGCTGCACGGCGGGCCGGGCGGCTTCGCTCACCGGGTGTGGAGCGCCCAGCCCCTGCCCGACCCGGAGGCACCGGGGCTGGCGCTGAGCTACCTGTCGGAGGACGGCGAGGAGGGCTACCCGGGCCGGGTGTGGGCGGGCGCACGCTACGGGCTGGGGCCGGGACCGGTCCTGAGCCTGGAGCTGCACGCCGTGGCCGACGCCCTCACGCCGGTTGCGCTGACGCACCATCCGTACTTCAACCTGGCAGGGCATGACGCAGGGCGCGCGCTCGGGCAGCGCCTCACGGTGGCCGCCGACCACTACACCCCCGCGGACGACAGCCTCATCCCCACGGGGGAGGTGCGCCACGTCGCAGGCACGCCGTTCGACCTTCGCCACGGGCCGCCGCTGGCCGACGCCGTGGAGAGCGGCACACTGGCCGGCGGCTACGACATCAACCTGCTGGTGACGGGACCACGCGGCGTGATGAGGCGGGCGGCCATGCTGGAGGATCCCGCCTCCGGGCGGAGACTGGAGCTGTGGAGCACGCAGCCGGCTCTGCAGGTGTACAGCGGCGGCGGGTTGGATGGCTCGCTGGTGGGCAAGGATGGCGCACGCTACCAGCGCTTCGCCGGGGTGGCGCTGGAGGCCCAGGCCATCCCCAACGTCGTCAACCTGCCACACCTGCCACAGGTGTGGCTGCGGCCGGGCGAGCGCTACCGCCAGCGCATCGAGTACCGCTTCGTGCTGCCGGGCCGGTGAGGCGCCTCAGAACGGCAGATCGTCGTCCTCGATGCGGGCCAGCTCGGTGGTCGACTTGCCCTGCCGCAAGATGTTGATGAAGAGCTGCACCAGCGATGGGTCGAGTTCGCGGCCACTGCGCGCTTCCAGCGCCTTCTCCACCTCGCGCAGCGGCATGGCCTGGCCCCGTTCGCTGGACAGGACGTCGAAGACGTCGGCCACCGCCACCACCCGCGCCAACAGCGGGATCTGCTCCTTGCGCAACCCGGAGGGGAAGCCGGTGCCGTCCCAGTTCTCGTGGTGGCCACGGATGCCCTCGGCGGCCGGCCGCAACAGGCCCGCCGACGCCACCAGGTTGGCGCCTCGCTGCGGGTGCTCCATGTCCTCGATCGACAGGTCGAGTCCCGCGCCGAGCTTGCCGATGTCGTGCAGCATGGCCGCGAAGTAGAGATCGACCATCTCCTGGCTGTTCAGCTCGAGCGCCCTGCCGACCGCCTGGGCGTAGGCGGTGACGCGCTCGGCATGGCCGAGCTGGGCGTAGTCCTGCGCCTCCATCGCCTGCACGAAGGCGCGCGTGAACTCCACCAGGCTCAGCTTGGTCCGCCGCAGCTCGAGCGCCTGGCTGTGCGCTTCGCCGAGGATGGCCCCCCAGTGGCTGACGTCCTTGAGCTCCTCTTCGTCGAACGCGCTGCCGGCATGACGGTGCAAGACCATGGAGCCGTGCCGGTGGAAGCGTCCGGCGACGGGCACCACGACCGTGCTGACGGCGTTGCGCAGGCCCAACTCGCCGAAGGCTGCGCGCAGCTCGCTGGCGTTCGGCTGGAACAGCTCCGCCACCAGGTTCGGCACCACCCGCGGGCCGGGCTCGCGCCAGGGCCCGTGCTCCGGCGTGAGACCGAGCATCGACTGGCTGTAGCCCTGGACCGCCTCGAAGGCATAGCGACCGCGGTCGGTACCCCGCACCACGTAGCCCCGAACGTCTCCCGGAAGGGTCTTGACCAGGATACGCAGCGCCTCGGAGCTGCGTTCGTCGGGGCGGGACACGTGCAGCAGCCGCTCGACGGCCGCCAGCACATCCGGACCGGTGTCCGTGTCCGAGCTCGAGAACAGGCGTCTGAACACGTCGTCCCTTCAGGCCGGCGTCACGCCCGGCACGCCCGGAGTGTACGCCTGGAGGGCGGGAAGCGGCTAAGGAAATGCTTACACCCGGGGTCGCGGCGTCGCGCCCGCCTCCGGTACGCTCGGGAGAGGGAGGTGGCAATGAACGACGACGAGCTGTTCGCCGAGCCGGCGCGCCGCGCCGGCCGGCTGCGTGGCGTGAAGTTGGAGCAGCGGGCCTTCGAGGCGACGTTCGACGGTGCGCGCCTGCGAGTGGAGGCGGTGGCGGCGGGCATCGGCCGGCTACGGTTGGCGGAGAGCGCCTTCGCGCCTCAGCGGTCCTGGGACGCGCTGCAGCCCCTGGCACCCGAGCCGTCGGCGGCATCCGCGGAGCGCGCGGGCGGAGCCCGCCTGGATGTCGGCGGCATGCGCCTGGAGCTCGCCGATGACGGCCGCCTCGAGGTCATCGGGCCCGACGGCGACGCCTGGCTGGCGCAGACGGAGGCGGCGGCGTGGGGGCGGCCGCGCCTCGGCGCGCTGGGCATCCGGCTGCGTGAGGGCGATGAGCTGCCTGCCGGACGCGACGGCGTGCTGGCACGCCTGTCGCTCAGGCTCGACCCGCAGGACCGCCTGTGGGGGTTCGGGCAGCGCACGGGCGGGCTCGACAAGCGCGGGCGGCGGCTCACGAACTGGGCGGCCGACCCCTTCGGCATCGGCCACCACCGCGGCAGCGACAACCTCTACCAGGCCCTGCCGGTGTTCCTGGCGGTGAAGCCCGGCCGCGCCTTCGGCGCCTTCCTGCACGTCAGCCACCTCAGCCGCTTCGATGCCGGCTATAGCGACCCGGATCTCCTGAGCGTGGAGGCTCTCGGGGGCGAGATCGACCTGTTCCTATTCGCCGGGCCCACGCCGGCGGAGGTGCTCGAGCAGCTCACGCGCCTCACCGGGCGCCCCATGCTGCCGCCGGCGTGGGCCCTCGGCTTCCACCAGTCGCGCTGGGGCTATGACCGACCGGAGCGGCTGCTGGAGGTAGTCGATGGCTTTCGCGAGCGCCACCTGCCGCTCGATGCGGTGCACCTGGACATCGACTACATGCGGGGCTACCGCAGCTTCACCTGGGACCCGCAGCGATTTCCCGACCCCGCGGGCTTCTGCGACGCGGTACACCGCCGTGGCGCGCGGGTGGTGACGATCATCGACCCGGGCGTCAAGGACGACCCAGGCGCGGGCTACCGCGTCGCCGACGAGGCGCTCGAGCGCGGCTTGATGCTGCGCAACGGCGACGCCTCGCCGTTCCGCGGCTACGTGTGGCCCGACCGCGCGCTGTTGCCCGACTTCGCACGTGCCGAGGTGCGGGCGTGGTGGGGCGATCTGCATCGCGACAGCCTGCTGGAGGCCGGCGTGGACGGCGTGTGGAACGACATGAACGAGCCGACCGTCTTCGACGCGCCGTTCGCCAGCGGCCACGCCCGCGACCGGCCCATCCCGCTCGGGCTCGAGCACGGCGACGCCGAGGAGCGCGCCACCCACCTGGAGGTGCGCAATCTCTATGGCGCCCTGGAGGGCCGCGCCACCTTCGAGGCGCTCGAGCGGCACCGGCCCGAGAGCCGCCCGTGGGTGTTGACGCGCTCGGCTGGCGTCGGGAGCCAGCGCACCTGCGCCACCTGGATGGGGGACAACAACAGCTGGTGGGAGCACCTGGCATTGAGCGTGCCCCAGCTCCTCGGCATGGGGCTGTCCGGCTCGCCGCATGCTGGCGTCGACATCGGTGGCTTCTTCGAGAATGGGCAGCCCGAGCTGTTCGCACGCTGGATGGAGCTTGGCGCCTTCTACCCGTTCATGCGCAACCACACCGCCCTGGGCACGCGGCCGCAGGAGCCGTGGGCGTTCGGCGCGGAGGTGGAGGCGGTCGCGCGTCAAGCGCTGGAGCTGCGCTACCGCCTGCTGCCCTACCTGGTCACGCTGGCGCACGAGGCCAGCGAGCGCGGCGCCCCGCTCATGCGCCCGCTCGGCTACGAGTACCCGAACGTCGATGCGGTGCTCGACCAGGACGACGTCTTCTTGCTTGGCCCATGGCTGCTGGTGGCGCCCGCCCTGCGTCCGCGGCAACGGTGGCGGTCGGTCGTGCTGCCGCCCGGTCGCTGGCGCGACTTCTGGACCGGCCGTGAGGTCGCGGGCGACGCTGCCGGCGATGCCCGAGCGGCGCTGCTTCCGACGCTGCCGGGCCGGCCCCCGCTGCTGCTGCGGGAGGGGGCCTTGCTGCCGCTCGGCGAGGTGCGGCAGAGCACCGCCTCGCCCCCGACGGAGCTCCGCCTGGTGGTGACCGCGGCGGCCCGTAGCCGCTACCGGCTGGTGGAGGACGACGGCACGTCGCCGGCGGCGGCGCCGCGACACGGCGCCGCCCGTCCAGGCGACGCCGGCGTGGCGATCACCACGCTGGCACTCGACGCCGAGCCCGGCCGGCTGGTGCTGGAGCTGGGAGCTCGCTCCGGAGGCTTCGACCCGCCACCGCGGACGCTGACCGTCGAGCTGCGTCTCGACCGGCCACCCGAGCGGGTGCGTCTGGATGGCCGTGACGTGCAGGCCACCTGGGACCGGGAGCGCAGTGCCGCGGAGCTGGGGTGGGCCGACGACGGCGCAGGGCACCGGCTCGAGCTCACCCTCTGAGGCGTACGCCGCCGGCCCGCGCCGGCGTACCCTGGAGGGAAGCGGGATGGCCGCCCGCTGCAGGAGGGGTCATGGACCGCCGCACCCGTACCCTCGTCGCCGTGTTCGTTGTCGCGGCCGCCCTGACCGCCCTCCTCGGCGCCTGCCTGCCGATCCCTCAGGTCAACGGGCGCCTCAGCCTGACGGCGCCCGCGTACCGTATCGCCCCGGCAGCCGTGGAGAGCGACTACCTCACGGTGCCAGGGGCGCAGGAGCCGCACACGCCCCAGCGCTACAACGCCAGCTACGTGCTGCGCCTGCGTGCCAGCGAGCCCGCCAGCGAGGTGCTGGTGCTGGTTCCTGGCCTCTTCGGAGGCGCCGGCAGCCTGGAGATCCTGGGCCGCCAGCTGGTGGCCGCCACGCCCGGCCTGCAGGTGTGGCTCGTCGACCGGCGCTCCAACGCCCTCGAGGATCACCGGGGCCTGCAGGCGGCGCGTGCCGCCGGCGACCCCGAGATCGCGTTGCGCTACTACCTCGGCACGCCTGGCCAGGCGCCCGAGTTCCGGCCGCCGAACCCCGCGGACATCCGCTTCATGGCCTACTGGGGCCTGCGCGTGCAGCTCGAGGACCTCGCCGCCGTGATCGACCTGGCGCACCGCACGGCGGCGACCGTCTACCTGGGCGGCCATTCGCTCGGCGCCAGCCTGGTCGCGCTCTACAGCGCCTACCTCCGGCCCGACGGGAGGCCCGGCGCCGACGGGCTTGCGGGTCTGGTACTGCTCGACGGCGCGCCCGGGCGGACCGGCAGCTTCGCGATCGAGGACGCGGCCAATGGCCGGAACCTCTTCGGCGTGACGCTGGTGCCGTCGCTGAGGAATCTCCTGGCGGGCAAGGCGGTGCCCTACCTCGGGCCTGGCATCGTTCCGGAGCGGGCGGTGCGCTCGGACGTCATCGCCTTGCTGGCACGCTACCGGCCCGACGCGCGGGCGCCGGCCCAGCTGGCGGACTACCCCATCACCGACTTCGCCCTGGCGGGGGTCGACGCCGACGACACCTACGCCGAGTTGCCGACCTTTAGCCCGCAGCTCGGCGAGGCGCAGCATGCCGTGTTCTCCGGGAACCTGACGGCGTTCATCCTGGAGGGCCGCTTCGGGGCGCGCAGCCGGAGCGTGGTGGGCGTGGCTCCCGGTTCCGACGAGGTCACCTGGTCCGCTGGCGACCCGCCCGAACCGACCGATCTGGCCAGCTACCTAGGCAGCAGCGTCGGGCCCTTCACCGACCGCGCGGAGTGGTACTTCCCGGCTCGTCTGCTCATCGACGTCTCGGCCCTGCCGGTGGACCTGCGCCACGTGCCCGGCTTCGAGCCTACCGCCGCGGTGCGACTGCCGACGCTGGCCGTCGGTGCCGGACGCGGCATGATCCGGACGCTCGACGGTTTCTCCGCCTACCTCAACGCGCGCATGGGCTCTCCGGTATCGGCCTACGTGGTGCCCGGCGTGACGCACATCGATCTCGTCACGGCGCGCGCCGCGCCGGTGGTGACCCTGTTCAAGCGCTGGGCGCAGCTGTCCGTGGGCTCGTCGCGGCCCACGCCTCAGTGAGGCGGGGCCGCTCTGGCAAGGTCCCCGAGCGCCTGCGACAGCCGCTCGCAGCCGTCGTCGATCTCCTTGGCGTCGACGTCGAGATGGGGTGCGATGAGGACGACGCTCCCTAGCGGCCCGCCCCTGCCGATCAGCAGGCCGCGGTCGCGGGCGGCGTCGACCAGGTTGTCTGCGCGCCCGGGGTCGGGGGACGCGGGCGGCCCGGGTGCCACCATCTCCAGCCCCTGGATGAGCCCCATCCCGCGCACCTCGCCGATCCAGGCATGATCGGCCGCCGCCTCCTCCAGGTGCATGCGTAGCCGCAACCCCTGACGCTCGGCGTTGTCCGGCAGCCGCTGTCGCTCGATCACCTCGATGGTCGCCAGTGCCGCCGCCACGCCCATGGGGCTGGCGCCGGGCGCGGCGAAGGTGGCCGCGGTCAGGGCGTCGGCAACCTCCGGCGTGGCGACGGCGCAGCCGAAGGGCGCGCCGTTCGCCGTGCCCGTGGCGAAGGTCATCAGGTCGGGCGCGACGCCCCAGTGCGCCACGGCGCACAGGCTGCCGCCGGTACGCCCCCAGCCGGTCTCGATCTCGTCGACGATCATCAGCCCACCGGCCTCCCGCACGATCGGCTCCAGGCGCGTCAGGGTGCTCCGCGGAAGCACCCTGGCGCCACCCAGGCCCTGGACGGGAGCGGCCAGGAGGGCGGCGATGTTGCCGCCCGCGACCGTCGCGAGCGCCTCCTCGAGGCCCCGCACGCAGAGGTCCACCAGCCGCTCGTCGTCCAGCCCCGTGGTGGCGTGGTAGTCGCGAGGTTCGCGGATGTGCCGGACCTCGCCGGCAGCGCTGCCGGCGGGTTGCTGCCGCCCAGCGGGCGTCACGCCCGTGGCGTCCCCGGCGCGTCCGACGCCGGCGCTCCCGAGCCTGAGGACGGTCCGGTTCCCGGTAGCCTGGCGGGCCGCGGCGATCGCCGTCTCGTTCGCTTGGCTGCCGCCGCCCGTGAAGGAGCACGTCTGCAAGCGCCCGGGCGTGAGCGCGGCGATCCTCTCGGCCAGCTGCACCATCACGGGGTCGGGGTAGAGCCCGGAGCCGAACCGGGCGCGCTCCAGCTGCTCGCGCTGACGGTCGGCCACGGTCTCGTTGCCGTGGCCGACGCACACCGTCAGCCCGCCGCCGAAGAAGTCGAGGTAGGCGTTCCCGTCCACGTCCCAGACGGTGTGGCCGCGGGCCCGGTCGACCACCAGCGGACGGTCGCCGTAGTACGCCGGGACGGCAGGGAAGAGGTGACGTCGGTGCCGCTCGAGTAGCTCCTGAGACGCCTTGCGGTCCGGGATCACGGCCACCTCCTGGAGCGCCGGGCGTGGCGCCGCGAACGCGCCGGCGACGGCCTGGGATCGGTGCGCGCCAGTCTAGCACCGCCGCACCGGCGGCGCCGGCGCCGTGGGATGGCAGCCTCGCGGGCGCGGCCGCGGCCGCGGGCCGGGAGGGTGCGGCGTGGCTCGCGAGAGGGCAGGCTCACGTAGACTGGAACGCATGCTGGACCTCAAGTTCATCCGCGAGAACCCGGACACGGTACGCCGGGCGATACGCGCCAAACGCCTTCCCGATGCGCTGGAGAGCCTCGAGCAGCTGCTGCTGGTGGATGAGGAGCACCGGCTCCTGCGCCGCGACCTCGAGGAGAAGCAGGCTCTCAGGAACGCCAGCAGCAAGAGGATCGGTGAGTTGAAGCGGCGTGGCGAGGATGCCGAGGGGCTCATGCGCGAGATGGGTGAGGTGGCGGCGGAGGTCAAGCGCCTCGAGGAGCGCGGCCGCAGCCTCGAGGCGAGGCTGCAGGAGAGCCTTCTGGAGATCCCCAACCTGCCGCACGACAGCGTTCCCTACGGCGAGAGCGAGCACGACAACCAGCTGGTCAAGGAGTGGGGCACGTCCCCCACCTTCGACTTCCGGCCGAGGCCGCACTGGGAGCTCGCTGCCGCGAGAGGGTGGGTGGACCTGGAGGCGGGGGTGAAGATCACCGGGGCCGGGTTCCCGCTGTTCCGCGGCCTCGGCGCCCGTCTGGTGAGGGGGCTGGAGCGGTTCTTCCTCGAGCGGCTGGAGCAGGAGGGCTACACCGAGCTGGTGGTGCCGCTGATGGTCAACGCCGAGTCGGCGACCGCCACCGGCCAGCTGCCGGACAAGGAAGGGCAGATGTACCAGGTGCAGGACGGCTACTACCTCATCCCCACCTCCGAGGTCGCCGTAACCAACCTGCACCGTGACGAGATCCTCGACCAGGACGCCTTGCCGCTCAAGTACGCAGCGTTCTCGCCGTGCTTCCGGCGCGAGGCCGGCAGCTACGGCAAGGACGTGCGGGGCCTCAACCGCGTTCACCAGTTCGACAAGGTCGAGATGGTCGCCTTCACCACGCCCGAGACCAGCTACGAGGCGTTGGAGGCGATGACGCGGACCTCCGAAGCGATGCTGGAGGCGCTGGGCCTCAGCTACCGACGGTTGCTGATGTGCACCGGCGACATGGGCTTCACGCAGTCGAAGAAGTACGACCTGGAAGCATGGAGCCCGGGCCAGGAGAGGTGGCTCGAGGTGTCGAGCATCAGCAACATCGAGGCCTTCCAGGCGACCCGACTACACACCCGCATGCGCCCCGGCGGATCCTCTGGCAGGGGCAAGCCCGCCTTCGTTCACACCCTCAACGGCAGTGCCCTGGCGTTCCCGCGCACCATCGCTGCGATCCTTGAGACCTACCAGCGCGAGGACGGCAGCGTGCGCGTACCGGACGCGCTGGTGCCCTACCTTGGGCGCGAGCTGCTCGACTGACGGCACGGCGGCCGGCCGCTCAGTCCTCCTCGACCGTCCGGGGAACCCGGAGGTAGCCGTCCTGACTGGCGTTGGCGAGCTCCAGGGCGCGTGCCTGCGGAAGCGACGGGGCGACGGCATCGGCGCGCCAGGGGCGCGCCGGCACGACCGGGCGCGCCAGCTCCTCCACGCCCTCGGTGTCCACCTCCGCGAGCTGGTCGAAGTAGGCCAGCACCTCGGCCACGTCGCCGGCCAGGGCCTCGGCCTCGTCGGGCTCCAGGTCGAGCCGCGCCAGCCGTTGCAGGTGCGCCATGTCGACATCATGGCGGCTCATGCGGCCGATGCTAGCACGGGCCGGCCCCAGACTCGCGCGGGCAGGCCTCCCGGGTCAGCTGAAGAGCTGGCCGACGTAGTAGAACGCCACCACCAGCAGTAGCGCGGGCAGCAGGGCGGCGGTGCGCACCTGTTTG
>Ga0315540_10000071_pt1 | contig 48534 bp, 41 predicted proteins | sample SalMarSW160110MG_FD_203677 | JGI IMG/M metagenome (GOLD analysis project Ga0315540, IMG submission 203677) | Salt marsh sediment microbial communities from the Plum Island Ecosystem LTER, Massachusetts, United States - Salt Marsh Sediment SW1601-10 ...
CTACGAGGCGCGCCGGTTCGGCGTGCGCTCGGCCATGCCCACCGCTCGCGCCTTGCGCCTCTGTCCGGAGCTGGTGGTGGTGACGCCCCGCTTCGACGCGTACCGGCAGGTGTCCCGCCAGGTGCACGCTATCTTCGAACGCTACACCGACCTGGTGGAGCCGCTGGCACTCGACGAGGCCTACCTCGACGTGAGCCATCCCAAGCGCGGACCTGCCTCCGGAACCCTCCTTGCCCGCGAGATCAAGGCCGCCATCCTGGCAGAGACCGGCCTCACGGCGTCGGCCGGCGTGGCGACGGGCAAGTTCCTGGCCAAGATCGCCTCTGGGCTCGACAAGCCAGACGGCCTGACGGTGATCCCGCCCGAGCGCGCCGAGGCGTTCCTGGGGAGCTTGGCGATCGAGCGCTTCCAGGGGGTAGGGCCCCGCACGGCCGAGCGCATGCGCGCGGCGGGCATCCGCACCGGCGCGGATCTGCGCGCCCGCGACGTGGAGGCCTTGGCAAACGCCTTCGGCAAGCTGGGACGGTTCTTGCACGCCGCAGCTCGTGGCATCGACGAGCGGCCGGTGGTGCCGAACCGGCCCCGCAAGTCGCTAGGGGCCGAAACGACGTTCCCGCGCGATCTCAGCCGCCGTGACGAGCTCGAGCCGGTGCTCGAGGAGCTGTGCCGCGAGCTGGCGCAGCGGTTGGAGGCCAGCGACCTGCGAGCCCGCACGGTCACCGTCAAGGTGCGCTTCGCCGACTTCACGGTGCTCACCCGCAGCCGCACGCTCGCCAGTGAGGTGGCCGGAGCCGAGGAGATCCTCGCCACGGCGCGAGCGCTGGCCTTCGGGCCATCCCGGCCGGAGGGGCCGCTTCGCCTGCTGGGCGTGAGCGTGTCGCAGCTCTCGCCGCGGCAGGGCGCCAGCGTCCAACCGCTGCTTCCCTTCCCGACGCCGAAGCGCTGACGGGAGTGTGGTCAGGTTGCGGGGTCGAGCTGGGCCTGGGCCCGAGCGAGCGCCCCGTCGTCGGTGAGGTCCAGCCGGAGCGGCGTGAGTGATACCAGGTTTCGCTCCACCGCCCAGCGGTCGGTGCCGTCCTCGGCTTCCCGTCGAGGCTTCTCCGAGAACCAGTAGTGCTTGCGCCCCATGGGGTCCTCTCCCGGCACCACCATGCCCTCGTAGTGCCTCACCGATTGGCGCGTCCAGCGCAGGCCGCGCGGCGCGTCGGGGAAGTTGACGTTGAGGAGCGGCGTCTCCGGCAGCTCCAAGAACATCGCGATGATGTCGCGCACGTAGCGCTCGTAGATGCCGTAGTCGGGGACGTCGTCAGTGTAGGGCGCGCTGAAGGCGATCGCCGGGATGCCGAGGAAGGCGGCCTGCTTGGCTGCCGCGACGGTGCCGGAGTGCCAGATGTTGTGGCCGATGTTGAGCCCCAGGTTGATTCCCGAAAGCACCAGGTCCACGCCCTCCCAGTGGTGGGCGCCCAGCGCCACACAATCGGCCGGGGTGCCGTCAACCCGGTACGCTTCCACGCCGTCGATGGGCGTGCGCTGGTAGTGAAGCGGCGTGCGCACCGTGATGGCGTGGCTCATCGCCGATTGCTCCACGTCTGGGGCCACCGCCCTCACCTCGCCGAACTCCTGCGCCAGGCGGACCAGTGCCAGGATGCCGGGGCTGAACACGCCATCGTCGTTGCTCACCAGGATTCTCAAGGGGACCGCCTCTTCGTCGCTTCGAGCGTCCGATCATCATAACGCAAGCCCGCGCCACCCCCGCTCGTGGCGCTCGCGGGCAAGGTTTACGGTGGCTCTCACCTCGACGTGGCAGAATACGGGTCACCTATGTCGCGCCTCTTCCGAAGGCTGCGTCGGAGCACGCTGCGGGCCGACCCGCCCCGGCGGTATCTGGTGACGATGGTGCTGGTGGTCGCCTTGCCGGCCCTGGCACTGTCATGGCTGCTCGGGAGCGTGATCGTTCAGCGCCTCAGCGACCACATGCTCCAGGTGGCAGGCGCTGAGGTGCAGTCCTTCGTCGAGGGGTTGTTGCCGGCGCCTCCCGCCGGTGGGGTCCCCTCTGCCCCGGATCCGAATGACGTCAGCTGGTGGCAGAGCTTCGGGCAGCGCCTCATGCGGAACCCGACCACCATCGCAGTCCGCGTCTACGACGACAAGGGCCGCATTGTGTTCGCGAACAACCCCGACCTGATCGGTATGCAACCGTCCGGCTCGGGCGCACTGTCGCAGGCTCTGAACGGGAAGCGCAGCAGCCAGCTGGAGCGCTCCCTGCTCTCGCCCATCGAGCGACGGCTCACCTCGCTGGTGCCAGTGACCTTCGGGCCTGGCTCCGGCAAGGGCGCGATCGAAGTGGTGCAGGATGTCCGCTCCCTGCAACGAGAGCTCCGGCTGGCCAGGTGGCTGATCGTTGGCACCGTGGTAGCGCTGGTGCTGCTGTTTCTCGCTGCGCTGCTGCCCTTCGCCAGGCGCATCGCGCGTGGTGCGTACGTCGACCCGCTCACCCGTCTTCCCAATCGGCGCTACCTGGTGGAGCTGGCGCGCACGGTGCTGCGCCCACACGACGACGGCAGAACCTCGGTGGCGCTGCTGCTGATCGACCTCGACCGTTTTCGCGTCGTCAATGACACCCTCGGCCACCGCGTCGGGGATCGGCTGCTCGCCGCGGTAGGCGAGCGCCTGCAGGCCGAGATCCGCGCCGGCGACTACGCGGCTCGCCAGGGCGGCGACGAGTTCGCGCTGCTGCTCCTGGGGACCGACCGCACGGCGGCGCACGCCGCCGCGTCGCGGGTGTCGAAGGTGTTCGAGCAGCCGGTGAGGATCGGGCGGCGCAGCGTGCGGCCCAACGCCAGCCTGGGTATCGCCCTGTTCCCGCAGGACGGCGACAACCTGGACAGCCTGCTGCAGCACGCCGAGATCGCCATGTACCGTGCCAAGTCGGCCAAGGTGCCGTTCGAGTTCTACCGTGAGGGGCTCAATCCCTACAGTCGCGAGGGCCTGTTCCTGGAGAGTGAGTTGCGAGAGGCCATCCAGGTGGGTGGGCTCGAGCTGGTGTTCCAACCCATCCGCGACCTGGTAGCGGAACGTACGGTGGGCGTCGAGGCGCTGGTGCGCTGGCGCCATCCCAGGCGTGGTCTGCTGGGGCCGGAGGCGTTCATCCCCCTCGCGGAGGACACCGGCCTGATCCGGCAGCTCGATCGCTGGGCGCTCGAGCGGGCGGCCGCGCAGCTGGCGGCCTGGCACGCCGCCGGCATCGACCTTTACGTCAGCGTCAACCTGTCGGCGCAGACCGCCACCGATCGCGGCCTGCTGGACGACCTTTCGCGCACGCTGGCAAGCACCTCGGCGCCGCCCCAGCAACTGCTGCTGGAGGTCACCGAGCGCAGCGCCATCGAGGACATGGAGTCGTCGGCCAACATTCTCGACGCCGCGCGCGCCATGGGCGTGCGTATCGCGCTGGACGACTTCGGGACGGGCTACTCCTCGCTGGCGACGCTCGATCGCCTGCCCATCGGCTACCTCAAGATCGACCAGGAGTTCGTCCGCGGCATCGGACGCCGGCCGAAGGACGAGCACCTGATTCGCGCCATCGCCGGGTTCTCGCGCGGCATCGGTATCCCCATCGTGGCAGAGGGGATCGAGACGGCGCAACAGCTGCGCTGGCTGCGCGCCGAAGGCATCCACCTGGGGCAGGGCTACCTGCTTGCCGAGCCGCAGCCGGCCGATCTGGTGGTGGCGGGCGAGGAACCGGGCGCCACGAAAGCAGCGGCGATCTGATCGCGACGGCGTCACCCGCAGATGGCGGCCGACGCCGGGCGGCTCAGATCTTCCCCTCCAGCCAGTTGCGGGCCAGGCCCACGTCGACCTTGAGCGGCACCTTCAGCGGCAGAGCCTCGGTCATCTCCCGCACCACCTGCTCGCGGACCCGCTCCGCCACCGCCTCCGGCGTCTCGACCACCAGCTCATCGTGGACCTGGATCAGCAACCGCGCGCCGCTGCGATCCTCCTCGAAGCGGCGGTGCAGGCGTACCATCGCCACCTTGATGAGGTCCGCGGCGCTTCCCTGGATCACGGTGTTGATGGCCAGGCGTTCCCCGAGCGCGCGCACGTTTCGGTTGCGGGACCGGACCTGCGGCACCGGTCGGCGGCGTCCCAGGATGGTGGCCACGTAGCCGTGCTCCTCGGCCTGGGCCACGCAGGCCTCGAGGAAGCGGTCGAGGCCGGCGTAACGCTGCTTGTAGGCGTCGATGAAGGCCGCAGCGTCGCCGGTCGGGATATGCAGCGTGCGGGCGAGCCCGTAGGCCGTCTGACCGTAGACGATGCCGAAGTTGACCGTCTTCGCCACACGCCGCTGCTCTGCGCTCACCTCGGCCAGCGGCACGTCGTAGACCTGCGACGCCACATACGCATGAATGTCGAGACCTTCACGGAAGGCCTTGACCAGCTCCGCATCCTCCGAGAAGTGGGCCAGCATGCGCAGCTCCACCTGCGAGTAGTCCGCCGCCAGCAGCAGCTCGCCATCGCCACCGGCTCGGAAGGCGCGGCGGATCTCGCGACCGGCCTCGCTGCGCACCGGGATGTTCTGGATGTTGGGGTCGCTGGACGACAACCGGCCGGTGGCGGCGCCGGTCTGGTGGAAGCTGGCGTGCAGCCTACCGGTGCGTTCGCTGACCAGGTTCGGCAGCGGCACCAGGTAGGTGCCGAGTAGCTTGGTGAGCTCTCGGTACGCCAGCAGGATGCCGGGCAGCGGATGCTCCGTCTCCGCGGCCAGCGCCTGCAGGACCTCGGCGTCGGTGGAGCGCGAGGTCTTGGTCCGCTTGATCACGGGGAAGGTCAGCTCGTCAAACAGGACCTCTCCCAGCTGCTTGGGGGAGTCGAGGTTGAACTCCCGGCCGGCGGCTGCGAAGGCCTCACGCCTCAGCTCCTCGATGCGCCCCTCGAGCGTGCGACCATAGGCGCGCAGGTGATCGCTGTCGAGCGCCACACCCGCCCGCTCCATACCCGCCAACACGCGCACCAACGGCATCTCCACGTCGCGGAACAGCGCCTGCATGGCGCCGTCGGCCGCGTCGATGCCGGCGACCAACGCCTGATACAGGCGCCAGGTGACCTCGGCGTCCTCCGCCGCGTACTCCGCCAGCTGCGGCAGCGGCACGTCGAGCATGCTCGACTGCTGCTTGCCCTTGCCGATCAGCGCGCTGATGGGGATAGTGGTGTGACCCAGCAGGTCACGGGCGAGATCGTCCATGTTGTAGGCGCGGCGCTCCGGGTAGAGCAGCGACGCCGCCACCATGGTGTCGAACAGCGGGTTCGCCAGGCTCAGGCCGGCGCCCTCGAGCACGATCATGTCGTACTTGAGGTTCTGGCCCACCTTGAGGATGGCAGGATCGGCAAGCAACGGCGCGAGCGCCTCCGCCGCCCGCTCGGGCTCCAGCACCGAGCCGTGGCGGCTGCGCACCGGCAGGTACACTCCCACCCCAGCCCGCCAGGCGAAGGCGTACCCCACGATGTCGGCGTCGGCGGCGCGCAAGGCGGTCGTCTCGGTGTCCACCGCGAAGGCGGGCTGGTCCTTCAGTTCGCGGACCAGGGCTTCCAGTCCGGCGGCATCGTCGACCAGGCGCCAACCAGGAGCACCCCCCGAGCCGGCAACAGGCGGCCGTGCGGCGGCCGGGGCCGCACCTCCACCGCCCGGACCGCTGGACGAGGCCTCGTCGGGGAGCTGCTCGAGCAGCGAGCGGAAGCCCAGCTCCTCGAAGATCGGCTCGACCGCCTGGCGCGCGGGACGGCTTGCTCGGCAGGCGTCCAGGTCGAAGTCGAGGGGAACGCGGTCGTCGAGTGTTACCAGCTTGCGGGTCAACGCCACGTCGGGACCGTGCGCCTCGAGGTTCTCGCGCAGCTTGGGGCTGAGGCGCTCCAGGTTGGCATAGACCTCGTCGACGCTGCCGTACTCACGCAGCAACTTGGCAGCCGTCTTGGTGCCCACGCCCTTGGCGCCGGGAACATTGTCGACGCTGTCTCCCGTGAGCGTCTGCACGTCGACGGCTTGTCCGGGGGCGTAGCCGTGCTCCTCACGCAGCGTGGCCGGCGTGACCAGGTTCCCGTTCGACGGATCCCAGAGGCACACCCGCTGCGTCAGGATCTGGTAGAGATCCTTGTCCTTGCTGGCGATGCGCAACTCGACGTCTTCCCCCTCCAGGCGCCGCGCGATGGTGGCGATCACGTCATCCGCCTCGTATCCCTCCCGCTCGAACACCGGAACCCCGAGTGCCTCCAGCACCGCGCGCACGCGACGGTACTGCGGCGCCAGGTCCTCGGGAGACTCCTCCCGGTGCTCCTTGTACGCGGGGTACCAGCCCTTGCGCAGTGTGGTGCTGTCGCTCACGTCGAAGGCCACGGCGAAGTAGTCGGGCCGCTCCTTGAGGAGGATGCTCAGGAGTAGCTGGGTGAACACGTACACCGCCTTCACCGGCTCTCCCGAGGGCGACGTCAGCGGCCTGAAGGGCGCGTAGTAGGCGCGGAACAGCTGGGCGTGACCGTCGATGAGGTAGAAGCTCTTCACGAGACCATCCCTGGGCGCGATTCCGTCAGAGCCGTCAGTCTACCACCGCCGCCGCGTGGCAGCGGTTGCGGGCGGCCACGACAGGACAGGCGTCCCTGGGCCCATCTCTCACGCCACGGTCATGATGTCCTCGGCGAGCCCAACGGCTCTTGCCACGGGTCGCGCCTCTACCACCCCCGGTCGTCGGGCGCGAGCCTAGGGACGTCTGCCCGGATCTCGCGGACTGATCCCGCGCGTGCAGCGTCTCATCCCCTTATTGCCTCCCGACCGCGCCTGCTCGAGGTGCGGTCGGGAGGTCTTCTGCACTTCCAGGCGCAGGTCAGGGATAGCTGGCGCCTGCCTGCGATCCCACGAAGACCGGCACCGGGTAGCCGAGGAGCTTGCGAATGACCGTGATCTGACCGATGTGCAGGTAGTAGTGGCCGATGACCCGCGTGAGTAGCGTGCCAATGTTCTCGTGCTCGAACAGCTCCCGCCCGCTGACGTGACCGCTGAGATCACCTGCATCCAGGCCGGTCAACCAGCCGTCGGCAGCGGCCGTCACACGTTCCCAGGCGGCGAGCATGGTGGCGATGGCTGGGTCCGACGAGGGCTTCCCCGATGCGAAGCCGGACAGCTCCGCGGCGGGCTCCCGATCCCGGCTCGTCAGCCAGTAGCTCTGCTCCTGCCACGCCAGGTGCCCGACGATCCAGGCCGCGCTGTTGAGGTTCCCAAGTCGGCGCTCCAGGTCGGCGGTCGTCATCCCGTCGAGCGCCCGCCGGAACTCGCGTCGCACGTGACCCAGGTAGCGCACCAGGTGGTGCGGGCTGCCGCCGCCGGCCGCCGTCTGCTCATCGGGCACGCTTCTCCCGCCTCCTCTCTCCTCCGCTCGAGGCCACTACGTCCGGTACTTCAGGGCCTCCATGAGCTCCTCGACGATGGTGTCGGTATCGCCGCGCTGGCTGGCCGTGGCGACGTGATCGCGCACGTGCGACCGCAGCACCGACTCGTTCACCTTGCTCAGCGCCCCCTGTACGGCCTTGATCTGCTTGAGCACGTCGACGCAGTACACCGACGGGTCTTCGAGCATCCGCAGCACGCCCTCGAGGTGGCCCTTGGCGCTACGCAGGCGGCGGACCGATTCCTCGCGAGTGGCCGGGTCCAACTGCATGCCATGCTCCGCAGCGTGAGCGCTGCGCGGCAAGGGCGTCGTTCCCGGGGGGCGCTGGGCAGTCATCAGCCGCCCTGCAGGGAGGCCTGGTAGCCCTCCTCCTGCACCGCCGCGATCATCGCCTGCACGTCCCCGTTTCCGTCCACCACGGCGCTTCCTTCGTCCAGGTCGACCTTCGCGCTGGTCACACCGTCCACCGACTCCAGAGCCTTGGTCACCGCCATCACGCAGTGGTGACAGGTCATGCCGTCAACCTTCAGATGGGTCATGTAAGCCTCCGCTGCCACCCCCCCTCCGGGGGTGGGTGTCACCATCATAGCGCCGCGCGGCGCTCGCCACAAGGGCGGCCCATCGCGAGCCCGGGGCCGGACAGCCAGGCAGGCCTGGTGGAGGGCTCTTCCCCGCGGCCGGCGTCAAGGGGCGCGGTCGACCCTCCCGGGGTGGGCCGCCTTGACAGCGGCCGCCGGCCGCCGTAGGCTTGGGCGTTAAGCATGCGCTTAAAGCGCTTGCTTAAGCGAGGTGGCGACGCGCGTGACCGACGACGGCTCCCCCCATCCAGCACCCAGCGAGCGGGCCGGCGGCGACGCGAGCGCCACCGACCCGCGCGCCAGAATCCTGAGGGCAACCCAGGAGCTCATCGCCGAGGTGGGCTGGAACCGGACGACCACCCGCATGGTCGCCGAGCGAGCGAGCGTGAACAACGCCCTCCTGCACTACTACTTCGGCACCAAGCGAGCGCTCCTGCTTCGCGCCGCCAGCGACGCACTGCTGACCGAGTTCGCCGGCGTCTTCTCGGCATTCGGCGGGGAGCGGAGCCTAGCCGAGGGGTTCCGCGACGCCATGCGCTGGCTGGCCCAGGCCGGCCCGTCGAGCGGTTCCGCCCGCATCATCATCGAGACCACGCTGCAGGCCGCCCACGACCCCGAGATGCAGGAGACCATGCGCGCGATTCTGCGCGACTTCCGCCGACTGATCGCCGAACGGGCCGAGGCCCAGGGCATGGAGGCGGCCGCCGCCCGGGGGCTGGCGACGGTGCTGGCCGCGGTGCTGGATGGCCTGTATCTTCACGTTCTGCTCGATGAGGAGCTCGATGTGGCGGCCGCCTCGGCCGCACTGGATCCATTACTGCCCAAGGAGGAGTCATGACGCAAGCCTTCAAGGACTCGCCGGTCACTGCCCGCGGGGCCGTCACGCTGCGGTCGGTGAGCAAGACCTACGATCGCGGAGCCGTTCCGGTGCATGCACTCAAGCAGGTCGATCTGGAGCTGCCTGCAGGGGCCATGACCGTGGTTCTGGGGCCCAGCGGCTCAGGCAAGACCACGCTGCTGAACGTGGTCGGCGGCATCGACAGCCCCAGCCAGGGCGAGGTGCTGGTGGACGGCAGGGACATCGCCGGCGACGACGAGCGCAGCCTCACGGAGTACCGGCGGTCGACCGTCGGCTTCGTCTTCCAGTTCTTCAACCTGGTGCCGACGCTCACGGCGCTGGAGAATGTGGCGTTGATCGCCGAGCTCACCGGCCACGCCGGCGACGCCCGCGGCGTGCTCGAGCGAGTTGGCCTTGGCGACCGCCTCCATCACTTCCCCTCCGCCCTCTCCGGCGGCGAGCAGCAGCGCGTGGCCATCGCGAGGGCGCTGAGCAAGGGCCCGAAGCTGCTTCTCTGCGACGAGCCGACCGGGGCGCTCGACCTCGATACCGGTCGCAGCGTGCTGTCCCTACTCCGCGACCTCAACCGCAACCACGGCCTCAGCACCGTGCTGGTGACCCACAACAACGCCATCGCCGGCATGGCCGACCAGGTGGTGCGGATGCGCTCCGGGGAGGTGGTGGCGACCGAGGCGGTGGCCGAGCCGGTCGAGGCGGCGGAGGTGACGTGGTGAGCGCCTGGTGGCGCAAGGCGTGGCGGGACGTCCTACGCCGTCGCGGGCAGTTCGCCGCCGTGATCGCGACGACGTTCCTCGGGGTTGCCCTGTTCGGTGCCTCCTACGACGCCTACCGGAACCTGTTGAGCTCGTACGACACCCTCTTCGCCCGCACCCACTTCGCGGACCTCACGGTGGCCGGCGGCGATGTCGGCGGGTTCTCCGACGAGGCCCGAACCCTACCCGGGGTGGCTCAGGTGGCCACCCGGTCGGTGACCGAGAGCTACGCCAGGGTCGGCGACCACCGCTTCATCGTGCGGCTGGTGGGGATGCCACCCCAGCACCAGCCCGCCGTCGACCAGGTCATGGTGCTGCGTGGCCGCTACCTCGACCCCGCCCGGCTGAGCGGGGTGCTGGTGGAGCAGCATCTGGCGGACTACTACCATCTGGGACCGGGCGACACGCTACAGCTTCGAACGCCGTTCGGCTGGACCAAGGTGCCCATTCTCGGCGTTGCCGCCTCGCCCGGGTATCTCTGGCCGGCCCGCAGCCGCCAGGACATCCTCACCCTGCCCCAGGACTTCGGCGTGGTGTTCGCACCGGACGGCCCGCTGCAGCTCCTTTCGGGTGGTCATGGGCGCGAGGCCATGGTGACGGTGGCGGCCGGGGCCGACCGACCGGCCGTCATGACGCGGCTCGAGTCCGCCGCGCGAGCTCACGGCGCGACCAGCATCACCACTCGAGCCGACCAGCCCTCCAACGCCGCCCTCCACGAGGACATGGCCGGCTTCGGCGAGATGGCGCTGATGTTCCCGATCCTCTTCCTGGGCGCCGCCGCCTTCACCGCGTTCGTGATCATCAGCCGCCTGGTCCACAGCCAGCGCTCGCTGATCGGCAGCCTCCGCGCCAACGGCGTCCGGCGACGTACCATCCTGCTGCACCACCTTGCGCTCGGCGTCGGCCCGGCCGCCGTAGGAGGCGTGCTGGGCGCCCTCGCCGGCGAGGGGCTGGCCATAGTCATCTCGCGGCTGTACACCGGCGCCCTGAAGATCCCGCTGACGGTGATCACGCCCCACCCGCTGGTGGCGCTGTCCGGAGTGGCCATGGCACTCGTCGCCGTGGCGGTCGCTGCCTTGGCGCCGGCGCTCGACGCCTCCAGGGTGCCGCCGGCCGAGGCCATGCGCGGTGTGCAGCCGCCTACTCGCGGCGCACCCAGCGCGCTGGAGCGCCTCGTGCCTGTGCTCTCGCGGCTGCCAGCTTCGTCGAAGCTGGTGCTGCGCGGGGCTCTGCGCAGCCCCGGCCGCAGCTTGACCACGGTCGCCGGGGTGGTGCTCTCGCTCGTGCTGGTGATGGTCTCTCTCGGCATGTTGGACACCACCAAGGTGCTCCTGTCGCGGCAGTTCGACCGCGTCCAGCGCGATGACGCACAGGTGTACCTGACGGGTCCGGCGGACGCCGCTATGCTCAAGCGCATCACGGACCAGACAGGCGTCGCGGCGGTCGAGCCCGCCCTGCAGACACGCGCCGTCGTGCGCACCAGCAGCGGTAGCTACGACACCGCGCTCACCGCCCTCCGACCCAACACGCAGATGCACGGCTTCCTGGGCCGCGGCAACCGCACGCTGGCGCTGCCCGACCACGGGGTGTTGCTGGGCACCGCGCTGCGGCGGCGTCTCGACCTGTCGGTGGGAGACCCCGTGACGCTCGACCTGCTGGACCTCAAACGCAGCCTGCACACGACCGTCGCCGGCTTCGTCGACGAGCCGCTCGGGACCTTCGCCTACGCCGCCCTTCCCGTCACCGGTACCAGCCCGTCGGGCGGGGCCGACGCTGCCAGCCTGCCTCCCCTCGACCCCAACCTCGCGCTTGTGCGCTACCGCGCCGGGGTGGACCGCGCCGCCATGCGCCAGCGTCTCGAAGGCATCCCGGGCGTGGTCGCCGTCATCGACACCCATAGCCTGGCGGTCGCGGCCAATCGCCTGATGGGGCTGTTCTACGTGATCGTCGGCGTCATGCTGGTCTTCGGCGCCGCCCTCGCCTTCGCGCTCATCTTCAGCACCATGACGGTGGCCATCTCGGAGCGCTCTTCGGAGCTCGCCAACCTGCGCGCGGCCGGCGTGCGCCGGCGGCAGATCGCCACCATCGTCGGCGGCGAGAACCTGGTGCTGGTGCTGCTGGGGCTGGTGCCCGGCCTGATCGTCGCCTACCTCACCGCGGCCGTGTTCATGGCGTCATTCAACAGCGACATGTTCCGCTTCGACCTGCACGTCACGCCGCTCACCTGGGCGGTAGCCGTGGCGGCCGTGGTGCTGGCCGCGCTGGCGTCGCAGTGGCCGGCGCTCGCCAGCGTAGACCGGATGGACCTGGCGGCGGCCGTCCGCGAGCGTGGACAGTAGGCTGGTCAGCGGCGGCGCAGGCTGCTCCCGGCGCCCCCCGCGTCAGCCAGCGCGGGCGAGCGGCAGGTCGCCGGGAGCGTCGCCGCCGGGCGAGTCGCCGGCACCGGCTCCGGCCCTCGGCGCCGTTGCTACCCGAGCGAGCCCCTCTGCACCGTTCACCCCCCGCGCAACCCGGCTACTTCGTCGCTGGCTGCTTGGGCACCTTGGCGAAGGCCGTCGGCGGCTTGAGCCCGCGCCAGTTGAGCTTGCCGTTCCTGACCGGCGGCCAGATCACAGCGGTGGCCTCACCGGCCACGGTGATCGCCTTGACCGGCCCGAAGTAGCGCGAGTCCTCGCTGCCGCCGGACGAGCGGTTGTCGCCCTGCACGATGTAGTAGCCCTTCGGCACGGTCATGTCGAGCACCGTGGGGGTTCCCTCCGGCGTGCCCTCGGGAACGGTGATGTTGTCCACCACCTTGCCGTAGAACAGCTGCACGCGCGGGTCGCTGACGGGCACCCCCTGAGGCTGGAAGGAGGCTGACGGCAGCATCGGGACCGGCGTGCCGTTGGGGGTGCGGTCGAAGCCCATCACTAGCTGGGCCACCTTGCCGTTTCGCACCACCACCTCGGGGTAGTCCACGGGCGCAATGCTGATCTGGCCGGAACGGGTGATCCACGACTGGTCGATCGGCACGTCGTTGACGAAGACCTGACCGTCGACCACACGATAGTGGTCGCCCGGGCGGGCGATGACGCGCTTGATGAAGAAGTTGCGCTTGCCGGTCTCGAGGGCCGTGGGGGCGTTGGCCGGCTCGCGCAATACCACGATGGTCCCGCGCGGGTAGGGGCCCAGCACCCCGATGCGCCGCAGCCAGGTGTCGTACTTGGGAATGAACACGCGGTCGCCGGTGAGTAGTGAGCGAAGCACATTGCTGCTGCCCACTCCACCGTTCAGCGTCGGCTCCATCGACGAGCCCACCACCCCCACCGTGGTGAACAGGAAGGTGACGACCAGGTAGGCGATGACCAGCGCCTCGGCGTAGCCCCGCACCTCGCGCCACAGCCGCCGCTGCCAGCTCTGCTTGATCTTCGGCTTGTCACCATTGCCAGCGCGGCGCCGCGCGGAGTTCGAATCAGACATAACGGGCCAATCTACCGGTGAGATTCGTGAGAAAGGCGAGAGCGGCGCCTCCGGCGAGCGTTGCCGCCGGGCCGGGACATTCGCCTCTGGGGCACACGGGCAGCGCGCATCTAGCCTCGATAGCAGTTTGCCAACAGCGTGCATGGGTGGGGTCTTCGGCGCCGGCGTGCCCGAATCCCGCCCCCCGGAAAGGAGGCGAAGCCATGGCTGACGGCGGTGTGGGGCGTTACAGGATGCGGCGGGACGCGTACGGCTGGCAAGTGGGCGGCGGGACCCGGCACCTCCTGCGGGGCACGCTGGTAGAGGGCAGGATCGTGCGCCGCAATGCCCGTGCGCGGCGGGTGGTCATCGATACCGGTCATGCGCTGCTCACGCTGAACGAGGAGGACCTGGAACCGGCCACCTGAGCGCCACCCTCAGCCCTCCTCTAGCGGCGCCAGGTGGGCGTCGGGTACCAGCCCTTCGCCTTCCAGCACCACTGCCGACAGACCCTCGCCCGCGACCACGCCGTGGCGCTCGCCCGCACGCCAGAAGACGGCCTGGCCGGCCGTGAGCGGGGTGCGCCCGCCACCGCTGTCGAGCGCCCAACCCGATCCCGCGATGACCAGGAACAGCTGATCGACCGGAGCCTCGTGGGAGCCGATCTCACCCTCGGGCTCGATCCAGAGCCGGGTCACAACCAGGCGTGCGGCGCTGTGCTGCACTGCCAAGGCGACCGTCCCCCGGCTGCCGTACGCCTCGACGGCGCGAGCGGCCTCACGATCGGCGCGGAAGCGTTGCACGACAGGATGCTACCCCGTGAGGCCTCCGCTGCCGGCGTCACGATCGCTCTCCGCCGAGGACATCCGCCACTGGCGAACGCCGGCGGGCGGGCGCATCGTCAGGGCGTGCCGCACATCGGAGGAACGCCGTGACGCACGCTGTAGAGGTCGTCGGACTGAGCAAGCGCTTCGGCGACACCATCGCCGTCGACGGAGTCGACCTGGCGGTCGCGGAAGGCGAGCTCTTCAGCCTGCTGGGGCCCAACGGCGCAGGCAAGACCACACTCATGGGCATGCTGGCTGGGCTGCTCGAACCCGACGGCGGGAGGGCGCTGATCGGCGGTCAGCGAGCGGGCAGCTCTGCCGCGCGCGCACTGCTGGGGGTGGTGCCACAGGAGGTGGCCCTCTACCCCGACCTCAGCGCGCACGAGAACCTTGCCTTCTGGGGGCGGATGTACGGGCTGCGTGGCGACGATCTGCGTCGACGGTGCGACACGCTTCTCCAGGTGGTGGGCCTGGAAGGTCGGCGGCGGGACCGCGTCGGCACCTTCTCAGGCGGCATGAAGCGGCGCCTCAACATCGCCGCCGCTCTACTGCACAGGCCCAGCGTGGTGATGCTCGACGAGCCCACCGTGGGTATCGACCCGCAGAGCCGCCGCGCCATCCTCGACTACGTCCTGCGCCTCAACCGCGAGGGCGCCACCGTCTTCTACACCACGCACTACATGGAGGAGGCCCAGGAGCTCTCCGACCGCATCGCCATCCTCGACCGCGGACGCATCATCGCGCTCGGCACACACGACGAGCTCGTCAGGATCGTGGGCGAGCGCGACGTCATCGACCTCATCCTGGGCGACGCGTCGGCCGGGGACGCCGTCGCCGCCTTCCGCGACCTGCCCGGCATCGACAGTGACGGCAGCCCTGACCAGAACGGACGCCTGAGGCTCCTGGCAGACGACGGCGAGACGGCACTACCGCTGCTCTTCCAACGGGCGGCCGAAGCCGGCGTCTCGATACGCTCGGTCGCCGTCACCGAGCCCAATCTCGAGTCGGTCTTCCTCCAGCTCACCGGCCGGGCGCTCAGGGACTGAGGCGGCCGTGAAGCTGCTGGCCCTCGCCTGGAAGGATCTGCAGCGGCAATCGCGCAGCGGCTTGCTGCTGGTGATGGCCCTGGGCGCCCCGCTGTTGCTGACGGGCCTGCTGTTCTTCGCCTTCGATTCGCCTTCGGGCTCTCCGCAGATCGCCACCGTGCGGCTGGCGTTCACGAACCTCGACAGGCCTCCTGCCGGGAGTCCCATCGCCGCGGGACGCACGCTCCAGGCGCTCCTCAGCGCCCCAAGCCTTGCCTCGCTGGTGGAGGTCGTTTCCGTCCCCGACGCAGCCGCGGCGCGTGCGCAGGTGGCGCGGGGCAACGTGGGCGCGGCCCTGATCGTGCCGCCCGACTTCACGGCAGCCGTGCTCGGCACCGCCGGGCCGAGCACCGTGGCGCTCATCGCGGACCCCGCCCGCCCGCTGTCTGCGGGGGTGGTGCGCGACATCGTCCAGCGCGCGCTAGACACCTTCTCTGCCGGCGCGCTGGCAGCCCGCTTGACGCTCGAGCGCACCAGCGGGCCGCTCTCAGGCGTGCTCGCCGCGCGGGCGGCGACGTCCGTGGCGCAGGGCCTCGCGGATTCGACGGGAGCTGCCGGGCTGCAGCTGCGCGCTCCGCCCGGCAGCTCCCCCTCGTTCGCGGCCCGCATGGCCGCCCAGGTGATGGGTGCCATGATGATCTTCTTCGTCTTCTTCACCGGGGCCCAGGGCGCCTCGAGCCTGCTGCGTGAGCAGGAGGAAGGCACGCTGGCACGGCTGTACACCACGCCGACGCGCGCCTCGACCGTGTTGGGGGGAAAGTTCCTGGGAACGGCCGTCACGCTGGCGCTGCAAACCGTGGTGCTGCTGGTGGCCTCGGCGGTCATCTTCGGCATCCACTGGGGACGGCCGCTACCACTGCTGCTGGCGACGCTGGCGCTGGTGGTGGCGGCGGCGGGGTTCGGCGTGCTGCTGCTCTCGTTCGTGCGAACCAGCCGCCAGGCAGGGCCGATGTTCGGCGTCGTGCTCACGGTCACCGGCATGGTCGGCGGACTGATGACCGCCACCTTCACCAACCTGCCGCCGGGATTTGAGCTGGCGTCGCGTTTCACCCCGCAAGGGTGGGCCATGGCGGCATGGCGCGCCTGCCTCGACGGCGCCGACCTGGGCGCCATGGCGTTGCCGCTGGCGGTCACGGCCGCCATCGGCGTGGCCTGCTTGGTGGTAGGCGTGCCGCTGATGCGGCGCCGCTTCGCCCTGGGGTCGGGGACATGAAGGTCGCCGCCATCGCCCGCAAGGACCTCCTGCAGGTGCTGCGTGACCGCCGGGCGCTCATCTTCCTGCTGCTGATGCCGATCGCCTTCACCCTGTTCTTCGGGCTGGCGATCCCCAGCACCGGGGCCACCACGCAGGACGCCAGGCTCCAGCTGGGGGTGGTCGATGCAGACAACAGCCCCCTGTCGGTCCGCTTGCGTGCGGCTCTGGCCGCCGCCGGGGCGGTGCGGCCAGAGCCCTTGAGCCCGCTCCAAGCGCGCTTCGCCGACGACCTCGTGCGTCGCGGCGATGATGCAGGCGTGCTCGACATCCCGCCCGGCTGGGGAGCCGGGCTGGCGGCGGGGACGCCCCCCAGCCTGGAGCTCGTGGCCGATCCGGGAAGCCAGGCCGGCATGGCGGCGCAGGCAGCGGTTGGCGCCACCGTCCAACGCTTCCTGATGTCTCAGCGCATCGCAGCGACGCTCAGCGCGACGCTGGCGGCCGCCGGACGCGCCGGCCCGTCCACGACCCCTGACGTGACGAGCGTCCTGGACGCCTGGCGGCAACCGCCTCTGGGCCTCGCCGTCAGCGAGGCGCGGGCAGGCGACGGGAGCAGCGAGGCGTCGGAGGGGCCCTACGACCAGGCCTCGCCCGGCATGATCGTGCAGTTCGCCGTCTACGGGCTCATCCTGGCGGCCATGGTGGTCGTCGTAGAGCGCAAGCAGCGGGCGCTCGCACGCCTTGCTACCACGCCCACGACGCGCGCCACCATCGTGGCCGGCCACGCCCTGGCGATGGTGACGCTGGTGTTCTCGCAGGTGCTGGTGCTGGAGGGCTTCGGACAATGGGCCCTGGGCGTACCCTACCTGGCCTCTCCGCTATCCACGATCCTGCTCAGCCTGGCGCTGGCGCTGTGGGCGGCCAGTCTGGGGATGCTGCTGGGCGCGTTCACGCGGACCGAGGAGCAGGTGGTGGCCTGGTCGCTGGTGGCGATGTTCGTGCTCTCGGGTCTGGGCGGGGCCTGGTTCCCGTTGGAGGTGACCGGCCCGACCTTCCGCGCCGTCGGCCACGTGATGCCTACCGCCTGGGCGATGGACGGCTTCCGCGGCATCTTGCTGCGTGGTGCGGGATTGGAGCAGACTCTCCGTCCGGCACTGGTGCTGCTGGCCTTCGCGCTGGCATCCCTGGCACTGGCCAGCTGGCGGCTGGCGCGTCGGCCGGCGTGACGGCGGCGCGGCAGCGGTCCCGCGACGGCCGTGCGCGGGAGCCGCTGCTAGCATGCGTGCATGCCGCCAAGCGATCCGCGGGCGCCCAGAGGGCGCGGCGCCCGCTTCGATCCTGTCAACCGCTTCACCGAGATGGAGGTGGTCCTGGACCCGGAGGAGATCAGTGAGGACGATCTCAGGGTCCGCACCCGCTTCCTGAACGACACCTCGAAGAGCATCATCAGCACCAACAGCAGCCCCGATGTTGGCTTCGACGCCAGCCTCAACCCCTACCGCGGTTGCGAGCACGGCTGCAGCTACTGCTACGCCCGGCCCACGCACGAGTTCCTGGGGCTGTCTGCCGGCCTCGACTTCGAGCGCGTCATCCTGGTGAAGGCGGCTGCGCCGCTCCTGCTCGAAGGGAAGCTGCGCTCGAGGGGCTGGCGTCCGCAGGTGCTGGCGTTGTCGGGGGTGACCGACCCGTACCAGCCGGTGGAGCGCAAGCTGCTCATCACCCGCGGCTGCCTCGAGGTTCTGGCCCGCTTCCGCAACCCGGTCTCGTTGATCACCAAGAACGCGCTGGTGACGCGGGATGCCGATGTGCTAGCCGAGATGGCGGCCTGGGGCGGCGCCCGCGTGACGGTCTCCATCACCACGCTCGACGAGGCGCTCAGGCTCCGGCTCGAGCCCCGCACCAGCACCTTGGAGCGTCGCCTGGAGGCGGTTGCCGCGCTGGCCCGAGCGGGCGTGCCGGTGGGCGTCAACATCGCCCCCATCATCCCGGGCCTGACCGACGAGGACGTGCCTGAATTGCTGGCGCGAGCCGCCGCTGCCGGCGCGAGCCACGCCGGCTACACCATGCTCAGGCTGCCAGGGGCCGTGGGGCCGCTGTTCGAGTCTTGGCTGGAGGCGAACGCCCCCCTGCGCCGGGACAAGATCCTGCGCCGCGTGCGCGACGCTCACGCCGGGGAGCCCGACGACAAGCGCTTCGGCCGCCGCATGCGCGGAGTCGGGGTGTACGCGGAGCAGGTCCGCAACCTCTTCAAGCTGGCGCGCCACCGCGCCGGCATCCCTGACACCACCCCCCCACTGGTCAGCAACCGCTTCCTGCCACCGGGCGAGACGCGACAACCCGCGCTCTTCGGGGATCGCTCGCGGTAGCGCCGGCGGCATGCGTCAGCGGTCGGCCGGCCGCGAGCGGCGGGCCCGGCCCCGCGGTAGCCTGGAGGGCACATGGCCCGGCAAGCGCCACAGCCGACGCTCTACGAAACCCAGGAGGGCGAGCCGCTCGCGGCCCGCATGCGGCCGCGCACACTCGACGAGTTCATCGGGCAGGGCACCATCGTGGGGCCGGGCCGCCTGCTCAGGCGCGCGATCCAGGCCGACCAGCTCTCCTCGCTGATCTTCTACGGCCCACCGGGCACCGGCAAGACCACCCTGGCGCGGGTGATCGCCAACTCTACCAAGGCGCACTTCACCGCCATCAACGCCGTGCTGGCGGGGGTCAAGGACATCCGCGAGGCGGTCGCGGAGGCACAGGAGCGCCGCCGGGCCGGCGGGCGCACCATTCTCTTCGTCGACGAGGTGCACCGCTTCAACAAGGCCCAACAGGATGCGCTGCTGCCCTGGGTGGAGAACGGCACCGTGATCCTCATCGGTGCCACCACCGAGAACCCCTACTTCGAGGTGAACAAGGCGCTGGTGAGTCGCAGCCGCATCTTCCAGCTGATGCCGCTCACCGAGGCAGAGCTCAAGGAGGTCGCTCGGGCGGCGCTGCGCGACCACCAGCGCGGCTACGGCGGGCGCCGGGTAACGCTCGACCAGGACGCACTCGATCACCTCGTCAACGTCGCTAACGGGGACGCTCGGGCGGTCCTCAACGCGCTCGAGCTGGCCGTCGAGACCACCGATCCGGACGCCGAGGGGGGCGTCCACATCGATCGGGCGGTGGCCGAGGAGTCGATCCAGCAGCGAGCCGTGCTCTACGACAAGGAAGGCGACGCCCACTTCGACACCATCAGCGCCTTCATCAAGAGCGTTCGGGGCTCCGACCCCGACGCGGCTCTCTACTGGCTGGCGAAGATGGTGTACGCCGGCGAGGATCCGCGTTTCATCTTGCGCCGGCTGTTGATCCTTGCCAGCGAGGACGTCGGCCTGGCCGACCCGCACGGCCTGGAGGTGGTGGCAGCGGCAGCGCGCGCCTTCGACTACGTGGGCCTGCCCGAGGGCCGCTACCACCTCGCCCACGCGACGCTCTACCTCGCCACGGCCCCCAAGTCGAACAGCACCATGGCCTTCTTCGACGCCCTGGCGAGCGTCCAGCACGAGCGCGAGGCGGACATGCCCGACCACCTCAAGGATGCCAGCCGCGACCGTGAGGGCTTCGGGCACGGCGAGGGCTACCTCTACCCGCACGCCTACCGTGACCACTGGGTGGCGCAGCAGTACCTGCCGGCTGCGCTGCAGGGGAAGGTCTTCTACCAGCCGACCGAGGTGGGCTACGAGGCGGGCATTCGCGATCAGGTGGCCAGGCGGCGCGAGGCGCAGCTGGCGGCCATGCTGGAGGCGGACGCCGAGGTGGGCGGCGACGCCCGGCGTGCCGCCCCTCAGGACCGTGCCCGCGATCGCTGGCTGCAACGCACCGTCTCACAGGCGGGCGAGCGGCTCGGCGCCGTGCGCGACCTGCTCTTCGAGGTAGCTCGTCCCCAGCGCCACCAGGTGGTGCTCGACCTGGCCGCCGGCAGCGGGCTGCTCACCTGGGAGGCGCTACGTCGTGCCCCCGAGGGACAGGTGTGGGCGCTGGTCCGCGACCGCACCCAGGCGGAGGCGCTCGCCCAGATGGCGACGCGGCTCCCGGAGCTGCAGCGGCCGGTCGTGAGCGTCGGCGCGGTCGCCGACCTGGACCGCGTGTTGAGGGCCGCCACCGCCGAGCACGACGCCGCCGGGCTGCGTTTCGACGTGGTGCTGGGCCGCGACGTGCTGGGGGACCTGCTCGACGCACGCGGCTTCTTCGAGGCGCTCTCGCGCTGGAGCGCGCCGGGGGCCACCGTCGCGCTGGCCGAGCCGCATCGGCGCCGGGCGCAGCGCCTGCACGCGCTGGTCGACTGGCGGGGGGCGGCGCGGCTCGCAGCCAAGGTGGCGGAGGCGGAGGAAGCGATCTATAGCGGCGCGTCGGCCCCGCGCCTGCGCTGGGACCCCGAGGATGCGCTACAGGCCGCTCGAGCCGCCGGCCTGACGGACGTCAGTGCCGTACCCCACGAGCTCGAAACCGAGCAGCGGCTCACCGCCGCCAGCGTGGAGGCATGGTTCTCCGCAGGCGCCGAGGGCGTGCCGAGCTACGCCGACCACCTCCGGCAGGCGCTCTCCGAGGCCGAGCTGGATGAGGTCGCTGCGCGCTACCGGCGGCAGCTCGCCGACCGCCTGGTGACGTGGCGCAGCGTGCTGGTGGTGATTCGGGGGCTGGTTCCGGCGGACCGGTCACGCGCGTAGGTTCCGGCCGTCGCGAGCCCCGGCCATCGCTGCCTGGGTGTCGCCGAATGTTCACTTGGCTGTGCTACATTCTTCGTATGGAGGTAACCGCGATGCGGCCCTATCATCCCTCGCCCAGCGACGGCAGCACCGTCCTCCGCCAGCTGGGGGTCCACGCCGCCGGCACCCACGACCTCATCGCCGCCGTGAAGCGCGGGCTCAGCACCACCGTGTTCGAGGGCCTGGCGGCTCGGCTCGGCGTCAGCGAGGCTGAGCTGGCCGGCGTCACCGGCATCACTTCCAGCACCCTGTTGCGCCGCAAGAGGGCGGGCCGTTTGAGTGCCGAGGAGAGCGAGCACGTGTTGCGCGTGGCCGCGCTGCTGGACGTGGCCAGCCGCCTGTTCGAGGGGGTGGAGGAGGGCTCGGCCTGGATGCGCGGCGCCAACGCCGCCCTGGGCGGCGCCTCGCCCCTGGCGTACGCCGACACCGAGCTGGGCGCGCGCGAGGTGGAGAACCTGTTGGGTCGCATCGCGTACGGGGTCTATAGTTGACGATCGCCTGGCGCCTGGTGCGTGCCGAGAGGGGCAACGCCGACAGCGCCTTCTCCGGCGAGGGAGCCCGCCTCTACGGCGGCCGCTGGAACAGCCCCGGCGTCGGGCTCGTCTACTTGAGTGCCACCCTCTCTCTCGCCGCCCTGGAGACCCTGGTCCATGCCGACCGCCACGCCTTCGCGCGCGCCTACCTCGCCTATCGCGTCGAGCTCCCGGAGGACGCGGTGCTGACCCTGCCGCAGGCCGAGGTTCCGGACGACTGGCGTGCGCGGCCGGTCAGCGCCGGCGCACGCGCGGTCGGCGATGGCTGGCTACGCGAGGGCGCCAGCCTTGCGCTGTGGGTGCCGAGCGCGGTGGTGCCGCTGGAACACAACCTGCTGCTGAACCCCGGTCATCCGCGCTGGGGTGAGGCGAGCATCTCCGGGCCCAGGCCTTTCCGTTTCGACGCCCGACTCGAGCCCCGCTAGCCGACGCCGCCGGCGTCTGCCGTGGAGGGCACGCCGTCGATACGGTCGTAGGCGCGAAGGCTCTCGAGCGTCCGCAGCGTCAGCACTCCTTGCCACTCCCGACGCGCCTCCTGCCACGCCTCCGCGTAGCTGTCCCAGCGCCACGTCGGCGACCAGGCACCGTCCTCGCCCTGCCGTTCGATGAGGACGTCGAGGTTCGCCTGCACGCTGCCCGAGAACATGTGGTGGAGGGGGCTGTCGGGGCGCGGTGCGACCTCTACGGGCTGCAGCACGTAGCCACTCCACGTGCCTGGATCGGTCGCCACCAGACGCTCCGCCGCCTGCTCGCAGGCGGCTCGCGCCCGCGCCCGCGAGCCCACCGGCAGCCCCGGCGCCTCGAGCAGCGCCAGCGCCGCGAGCAGCTCGTGCATGTCCAGCTCGCGTGTTTCGACGGCCCGCACGGTGTCTTCCGCGACCTCGGCAAGCCAACCCTCGTCGACGACGTCCTCGAAGGCCAGCAACCCCGCCACCACCTCGGAGCGCGGATTGACCAGGAAGTCACCGAAGCGCTCTTCCAGGCCGGCACTGCCCCACCACGAGGGGTGCGGATACGCATCGACGTCCTCGGGCACGATGCGCCAGGTCCAGCGCTCGGGATCTCGAGTCCGTTCCAGGTAGGCGCATGCGGCTCGCACCTGCGGATGGTCGTCCGGCGCCCCCAGCTCCGCCAGTCGCAACAGCGCCTGCGCCGTGACCAGCGCGGCCGAGCTCGGCGTGCGTACATCGGGGTCCAGCGCTCGACCGTAGCCGCCGTCGGCGTTCTGGTACGCGCCCAGCGCCTCCACGGCCGCCTCCGCCGGCGCGCCCTCGAAGGCATGGCGGAAGCGCGCGGCCTCCAGCGTCCGGGCCCCCTCCGTGAGGAAGCGCGCGGCCCGGCCGAAGGCATTCTGGCTCAACCTCGCCATGCTCGAGTATAGGACGCGTGCCGGACGCGCCCGCGTGCGGGGCTGCCGCGCGCTGCGGCCGGCGCCCGTATGCTTGCACGATGGAGGATGCCGACCAGGCCGCCCGCACGGACCGGCCGCGGGAGTCGCATGAGAGCACGCTCGACGCGGTCTTGCGCGCCTACCGCCTGAAGGATGAGCTGCGCCGGGGCTGGGTGCTGCGCGGCGTGAGGGCGCCGGAATCGGTGGCCGCGCACGCCTGGGGGACTGCCTTGCTGTGCCTGGCGTTCGCCGAGGAGGCCGGCGTGGACCGCGAGCGGGCGCTGGCGATCGCCACCGTGCACGACCTGGCGGAGGCCGAGATCGGTGACATCCCGGCGCGCGCTCACCCTGCGGAGCGGGCCGTGGCGGCCGACCGCAAGGCGCAGCTGGAGGCCGAGGGGCTCGAGCGCCTGCTGGACGGCAGCCTCGCCGAGGTGTGGGCGCTCTGGCGCGAGTACGACGCGGGCGCATCACCCGAGGCCCGCTTCGTGCGCGACATGAACCTCCTCGACATGGCGCTGCAGGCGCTGCTCTACGAGCAGCATGGGCGCTACGACGTCGACGCGGCACCCCCCTCGGGCGGCAGTCGCGGCCATCTGGACGAGTTCCTCGTCAGCGCCGAGAGGCGCATGCAGGGCGAGCCGGGGCGGCGGCTGGTGGCGCAGGTGGCGTCCCGCTACCGGCGGCTACGGCAGCGTCCGGGGTGAGCCGCCGGCTCCACCTGCCGTGACCAACCGCTCGGCAAGCTCCGGCAGCACTCGCCCCAGTCGATCTCCCACACGCACGCTCGCCTCGCCATCGCCGCGGGTGGGGCCATCGTTGACGATCGCCACGGGCATGCCGAGGTCGGCAGCGCGCACCACGTAGCGGTAGCCGGAGCGGACGGCGAGCGAGGAGCCGAGCACCAGCAGGGCCTCGGCGTCCTCCAACATGGCCCAGCTTCTCGTCAGCCGCGGCTCTGGCACGTTCTCGCCGAAGAACACGACGTCGGGCTTGAGCGTCCCTCCGCAGCCGCGGCAGACCACCGGTCGGAAGGCGGCCTCCAGGTTGGGGTCGATCTCGGCGTCGCCGTCGGGCGCCATCTCCGCCACGCCGGCGGCGAATCCGGGGTTGCCAGCCGCCAATCGGCGCTGGAGCGAGTCGCGCGCCTCCAGGCGTCCGCAGCGTAGGCAGCGCACGGCGGCGAGGGCGCCGTGGAGCTCGAGCACCCGCCGGCTGCCGGCGGCGTGGTGGAGGCCGTCCACGTTCTGGGTGATCACGCCGCAGACGGCGCCTCCGGCTTCCAGACGGGCGACGGCGCGATGGCCGGCGTTGGGGAGCTTGGCGCGCATCGCCGGCCAGCCCAGGAAGCTGCGCGCCCAGTAGCGGCGGCGGGCGGCCTCGCTGCGGGTGAATTGCTGGTAGGTGACGGGTGTGCCCCGACGGCGGCTGCCGGGGCCGCGGTAGTCGGGGATGCCGGACTCCGTGCTGAGGCCGGCGCCCGAAAGCACCAGCACGCGGCGGCCGGCGAGCAGCGCGACGAGGTCGGTCAGTGTGTCGGCGCCTGGCGCGTGGCGGCCTGTCAGGGCGTCGATCGGGCGTGGGGAGGGCTCCACGCCCCCATGCTACGCGTGCCCCGGGTGGCGGGCGTGTCGCCGGTGGCGGCGGGGCCTCCATGCCGGCGCAGGCGGACGGCCGAGCGCGGCAGCACGGGCCGAGCACATCGGGCTCGGCGGCCCGCCGCTGCATGGACGCCCTCACGCTCACCGTGCCGGCACCTTGACAGCTTCCCGGACGCGCCCCTATGCTGAGGTTACCCTCAGAAACAGAGGGTAACGAGAGCGAGGGCTCCATGCCTCCCCGGCCCGTCAAACAACTCCAGGTCCTCGACGCCTTGCGTGGCGCCTACGCGCGGCACGGCCGCCTTCCGGAGCTCACGGCACTGGCGCGCTCCTTCGGCATCAGCTATCCCACCCTGCGCGAGCACCTGCGCGCGCTGGAGGCCAAGGGCCAGCTGCGCATGGAGAGCCGGGGGCCCGGCCGCAGCCCGCTGGTCACCCTGCTGGGGTCGGCCGGCGGGGTGCCGCTCTTCGGCGAGATCGCCGCCGGCGTGCCGGTCGGAAGCTACCCCGAGCCGGAGGGGTATCTGCCCTTCCGTGACCGCCCCGACCACTTCGCCCTGCGCGTCCGCGGCGACTCCATGGCCGATCGCATCGAGCACGGTGATGTGGTGCTGCTGCAGCGCACGCCGCCCCGCCGCTCCGGCGAGATCTGCGCCGTGCGCGTGGGCGAGGACGAGGCCACGCTCAAGTACCTGGAGTGGCGGGGCAGCGAGCCGCGCCGCTACCGGCTGCGGCCGCACAACCCGGCCTACCCCACCCTCGGCGTCCCGGCCGAGGAGCTCCATATCGACGGCGTCTTCCGGGGCCTGCTCCGGGGCGAGGTGGTCGACGAGCTCCTCGTCGAGGGGGGTGGTTGAGGCCCAGCGTTTCCGCTCCTGACCCCCGCCGCCGGCCGCGCCCTCTCGCGGGCATCCGCTCCGCCTGAGGTCGCCGCCGGCGCCAACAACGAAGGGCACATCCATCGCCGCCAAGCAAGAGGAATGTGCCCCTTCGCCGCCCCGAGTGAACCGCTGATGCGGTCCCCCTAGGTACGCGTTCATGCTAACACCCGCTCGCAGCGCAATCGAAGCCGTCCCCATCGGCACCCCCTTCGTGATCGCGGCGCTCTGCTTCGATCCCTGGCCGCTCACCCTGGCGCAACGCGCCGACCCCGCCCTCGCCCGCACCCCCCTGGTGTGCGTGGAAGACGGCCGCGTCCTGCACGCCTCTGCTGCCGCCCACCGCCTAGGGGTCACCCCGGGCATGCGCCTCACTGGCGCCCGCATGCGGGTGGCCAAGTTACACGTGGTGGAGAGCTCCGAGCCCGAGCTCGCCCATGCCTGGGAAACCCTGCTCCGCGAGCTGCATGACGTCACCCCTTGGGTTGAGAGCGGGCGCCGCGGCCGTCTCTTCGCCCGCCTGGAGGCGCCCGAGGCCCGAGCCCTGGCCGTGCGCTACGGCACTCGCACGGGTGTCGCCCGGGCCCGTGAGATGGCCGAGCTGGCCGCCCTCTCCAGTCGTCCCGGCGAGTGTCGCGCGGTGGCACCGGGTGGCGAGGCGGACTTCCTGTCCCGCCTGCCCCTCCGCTTCCTCAAGGGCGTAGGCGTCTCCGGCCAGAATCTCACCCGCCTCCACTGGCTCGGCCTCACCACCGTGGGCGAGCTGGCGCGCTGGACCGACGCGCAGCTCCGCTCCTACCTGGGCGAGGAGGCGGAGGCCCTCCTCCCCTACCTGCACGGTCCCTACCGCACCCGCCTGCGGCCGCAGCGGCCGCCGGAGGCGCTCAAGCGCTCGGTCGCCTTCGAGGAGCCGGCTCGCGAGCCGCGCGAGCTGCTGCCCGTCCTGGAGCGGCTGTCGACGGCGCTGGAGCAGGCGCTGGCCGGCCGCGCCTCGCGGCGCCTCACCCTGACGGCAACCCGTGCCGGCACCCAGCACAGCGCCACCCGGCTCAGCAAGCACCCCCTGACGCGTGCCCCCCAGATCCGCCAGCAGGCGCTCTTCGCACTGGAGGACAGCGGCGCCACCGAGGCCGGCATCGACCGGCTGACGCTGGAGCTCGCCGCTCCCTGCCGCCTGGGTGTCCAGGGTGGCCTGTGGCGCGCCCGCGAGCAGCGCCAGCGCGCCCTCGAGGCAGCGTTGGAGCGCTACCCCGGCGCCATGGTGGGCTTCACCTGGCGCGACCCCTACGCCGAGGCGGACGACCTGGCCTGGGGCTGGGAGCGGCTGACGACCTCCGAGCCGGCGGTGGCGGGCGCGGCCACCATGGGCGCGGCCGGCGCCCGAGCGGCCGCCCCGGCGCCGCTCTTCACCGACGACGCGCCTGGAGCCTCCGAGCGGGTGCCCGGCGCGCACCGGCACCACGTGCGGGCGGCCGCCGTGCCGCTCTTCGCAGGCCTGCCCGACGACGCCGTGGCGCACGGTGACGCGGCCGCGAGGCTCACCACCCCACCCCTGCTCTCCCCCCCGCCGGAGGATCGCGATGCGCATGCTCATGCTCCCCGCCGACGTCACGCTGGAAGGCCGACAACCGACCCTGGTGAGCTGGTGCGACCCCACCCCTAGCCTCCCCTCCTCCCCCGGCGCCGCGGCGCTTCCTCCCGGCGCCTGCAGCGGCGGCGTCCGCCCGCCGGCCCGCCCATCCGGACGCCGGCGAGCGGTGACGCGCGTGCTCGATCGCTGGCGCTACGACGGCCGCTGGTGGGAAGGGGAAATCCACCGCGACTACTTCCTGCTCGAGCTCCACGGCGGCGCCGTCATCGAGCTGTACCGAGAGGGGGACGCCTGGTGGGTGGCTCGAGCCAGCGACTGAGCGCCCTGCTGAACGTCCACTCCTACTACAGCCTGGGCGCCGGGACCGCCAGCCCCACCACGCTGGTGCGCCGCGCCGCCGAGCTGGGCTACCGCTGGCTCGCCCTCACCGACGACCTCAGCGTCAGCGGGGCGGCGGAGCTCTTCCAGGCCGCTCGCGAGCACCACCTCAAGGCCCTGATCGGCGCCACCCTGCCGCTGCGCATCGAGGACGCCGCCTACCCAGTGGTGGCCCTGGCCTCCTCCCGCGCCGGCTACGCCGCCATCAACCGCCTCATCAGCGCCGCCCTGGAGCGGCCCGGGAAGGATCTCCCCTACCCCGTGCTGTTGGCGCACACCGAGGACGTGCTGTTGCTGACCGGCCCGCGCGACGGGGTGGTGGCGCGCTGGCTGGCCGAGCGTCGCGTGGGCGAGCTGGAGCGGTTGCTGCGCGAGCTCCGCGGCGCCTTCCCAGAGCGCCTCTACCTGCAGCTCTTCCACGACCGCCAGCGCTGGGACGACCGCCGAGCGCGGGTGCTGAGGCGCCTGGCCCAGAGCCTGGGACTGCCAGTGGTGGCCGCCCCCGAGGTGCGCTACGCCGAGCCCGAGGGCTACCGCCTCTACGACGCCCTCACCTGCGCCCGGCTGGGGAGGAGCGTCCAGGAACCCGACCCCACGAGGCCGCAGAACGCCTGCCAAGCCCTTCCGGACCCCGCAGAGGCAGAGAACCGCCTGCCCTTCCCCGAAGCGGCCTTGAACGCCAACTGGGTAGCCGAGAAGGCCTTCTTCGAGTTGCTCCCCGAGCGCCTGGTGCCTCCCAAGGCGCAGCTGCCCCAGGGCACCACGCCGGAGCGCCATCTCGAGGAGCGCTGCTACGCCGCCCTCCTCGAGCGCTACCGCGGCGACGCGCTGGCGGGCGCGCGCGCCCGTCTGGAGGAGGAGCTGGGAGTGGTGCGTGCGCTAGGTCTGGCCGAGTTCTTCCTGGTGGCCGCCGAGGTGACCGACTACTGCCGCCGGCACGGCATCCTGGCCGCCGGGCGAGGGTCGGCTGCCGCCAGCATCACCTGCTACCTGCTGGGCATCACCCAGGCCGACCCCATCAAGCACGACCTGCTCTTCGAGCGCTTCCTCCACACCGGCAAGGTCAGCATGCCTGACGTCGACATCGACATCTCCTCGGCGCGCCGCGACGAGGTGCTTGCCTGGGTGGAGGAGCGTTTCGGAGCCACCACCGAAGCGATGGTGTGCAACAAGATCACCTACAAGCTGCCGCTGGCCCTGCAGGATCTGGGGCGCGGGCTAGGGTTGCCGCCGGAGCTGCGCAACCGCCTCACTCGCGCGCTGGGGCGCGACTTCCGGGGGCTGCGCCCGAAGGACGCTCGCAAGGCGGAGGTGGCCTTCCGTGAGGTCCTCGGCGCCGCGCCGGTGGGTGATGCGTTGTTGAAGCTGCTCGGCGATATGGAGCGCAAGCACGTCCGCCACCTGGCACCGCACAACGGTGGCGTGGTGCTGGCGCGGGAACCGCTCACCCACTACTCGCCGCTCGACCGCTCCACAGGCGGCATCAAACTACTGCAGCTCGACAAGGACGACGCCGAAGCGATGGGGCTGATCAAGCTCGATCTGCTAGGGCTACGCATGCTGGCCGCCCTCGAGCGTGCCCGCGAAGAGGTGCTGCGCATGGAGGGCGCGTGGCTCAACCTCGCCGACCTGCCCGACGACAAGCGCGTTTGGGACCTCATCTGCCAGGGCGACACCATGGGGCTGTTCCAGGTGGAGAGCCCCAGCCAGACACACACCAGTCGCGTCATGGGCGCCCGTAGCCTCAAGGACCTGGCGCACCAGATTGCTCTCATCCGTCCCGGGCCGATCCAGTCGGGGACCGTCCACCCCTACCTGCGACGACGGCGCGGGCTCGAGCCGGTGAGCTACTGGCACCCGTCGCTCGAGCCCATCCTGGTCAAGAGCTACGGCGTGCTGCTGTTCCAGGAGGACGTGCTGCGCATCGCCGTCCGCTTCGCCGGCATGAGCTGGCTGGAAGCCGACCGCTTCCGCAAGAAGGTCTCGGGCTGGCGCGACCTGGAGGACATCGAGCCCGACCGGGAACGCTTCGTCCAGGGCGGCATGCGCACGGTCGGCGCCACGCATGAGGAGGCAGAGGCGGTCTTCGATGCGGTCAAAGCCTACCAGGGCTACGGCTTCGCCGAGTCTCACGCCTGGGCCTTCGCCATCCACGCCTACGCCAGCGCCTGGCTGCGCATCTACTACCCCGCCGAGTTCCTGGCGGCCATCATGACCGAGGAGCCCGGCATGTGGTCGGCGTCCACCAAGCGTCAGGAGGCGCGCGCCTGGGGGGTGCCGATGCTGCCCTTCGACATCAACGCCGGCGGCGTGCACTACCGCTGCGAGCGTCTGGAGGACGGCCGCAAGGCCGTACGCCCGCCGCTGTGCGCCATCACCGGGGTGTCCCAGGACACCGCCCGGGCCATCCTCCTGGGCCGCCTGCGGTTCGGTCCTTTTCGCAACCTCGACGACCTCTTCCAGCGCCTGACGCTGGAGCGCGAGACGCTGGAAGCGCTGGTGCGCGCCGGCGCCTTCGACGCCTTGCAACCCCGACGCGAGGCGCTGTATCGCGCAGGCGCGCTCAGCCACGCTCAGGCACCGGGGCAGCGGGCGCTGTTCGCCGCCGTTCCCGAGCTTCCCGACCTTCCCTCCCTGTCGACCGCCGAGCGCATGGTGTGGGACTACCAGACGACACACTTCAGCACCCTGGAGATGCATCCGCTGGACCTGGTCCGCGACCAACTGCGCGAGCTGCGGGCCGTACCGCTGGCACGGGCGCGCCGCCTGCCCCGCAAAGCCGGCGTGCGCAGCGCCGGCCTGGTCGTTGGGCGCCAGCGTCCCGGCACCGCCAAGGGCTTCGCCTTCTTCGTCTTGGAAGACGGGCCGGACCGGGCGCAGCTCATCATCCCGCCGGACCTGTGGGACGAGCAACGCCAGCTCCTGCGCGACGCCTCCGTGCTCATCACCGATGCCATCGTGGAAGACACCGGGCACCAGCTCATGCTCAAGGCGCTGGTCCTGTATCCCCTGCCAGCTCCCATCTACATCGAGGGCTACCACTACGGCTGACGCGTGCCGAGTCCCCCGCTCTTCCCCCTACCCATTCGGCAGGCACCCTCTGCCCCTGCCGCGCCGCAGTCCCCCGCTCTTCCCCTTTTCGCTTCCCAACCACCCCAAGTACCCCATTCGTCCCACCATCCGCACCTCGAGTCCCCCATATCTCCCGCCATGATCGCCGGCGGCCCACCACCGCCTGCCCGTTGCAAGGCGCCACGGCCACACGTAAGGCCGTCTTCCGCCGGACCCGAGTGCACCCTCAGGCACGCAAGCAGTACCCCGGTCTTCCCAGAGGTCTCGCAGCGGTCCCCTACAATCCCCACTTGGCGGCAGATCCGAGTACCCGAGCCCTCCCCCTGTCAGACGACAGCCCACCAAGCGTGGCGACGATCCACCCGGCCTCAGTACCTGCATGTTCCCGTTGGCGGTGCGGCCAGGCGGCGCCGCGACGCGGCCGGTCAGCCAGCGAGCTCGCTCAGCGCCTCGGCCACCTCGGCCGGATGCTCGGCAGCCTGCACCTTGGGCCACGCGCGGGCAACCGTCCCGCTCGGGTCGATCAGGTAGGTGACCCGCTTCACCCCCATGAAGCTACGCCCGTACATCGACTTCTCGCCGTATGCGTCGTACGCCTCCAGCACGTGCTTGTCTGGATCCACCAACAGTGGGAAGGTGAGTTGGTGTTTCTTCGCGAACCGCGCGTGGCTCGCCTGGTCGTCGGCCGACAGGCCCAACACGACCGCGTTGCGCTGGGTCAGGTCCGCCAGTCGATCCCGGAAGCCACACGCCTCCTTGGTACAGCCGGGCGTGTCGTCCTTGGGATAGAAGTACAGCACCACCCACCGCCCTCGGTAGGCCGACAGACGGTGCGACCCACCATCCTGATCCACCAGCTCGAAATCCGGCGCCTCGCTCCCGACGTCCAACATGGGGTACCTCCGCAAGGCATCCTAGCGTCCGGCCGCCGGTAATCCCGTCGTCAGCTGCTGCGTGTCGCCACCATTGACCACCGCCCGCACGTCCGCCGGAAACTGCGTGAGATCATCGACCCACAGGAGCGGGCGTGCGTCCCAGTCACCGCTGCGCACGTCCTCGCCGTCATCGAGCTCCGACGGCACCGCACGCAACCCCAGCGTCCCGCCCCACACCAGCCAACCGGAGCGTTCGCCGTCCGTCGCCCGCACGACGTGCACGTCACAGCGGCTCCCGGCGTAGAAGTCCGACCAACCGATGATGTCCGCCTCGTGCAGTCCGATGCGCCCCGGATCCCGAAGGCGCAAACGCCGCCCAGTCCATTGCGGCCCCAGGGGCGTCACCGACAGTAGTCGCGTCCCAGGCTGCTTCGCCGTTGGTTTGACATAGAGACAGAGCGTTGACATGGCAGAGAGCGTGACCCCCTCCTGGTCGGCATGTCGCTGGTTGGTGGCGCCTGATACCTTGCCGGGGCCCTCCCGGAATCCCGTCCGCTGGCCCCGAGTAAAGGTAGCGTGAACGTAGACCCGAATCTATCACGGCCCGCTCGGGGGAGGCCGGCCTCCCCCGAGCCGATGGCCGTCGCGCCAGCCTCCGGATCACCCCATTCGGGCCGCCCTCGATCTCCATGTACACAGGTACAACGTCGTCGCGCACGCAGCATCTGGCACACACGAGCGCTACGACCAGCCTGCCGCCGGCGTCAGCCGGAGAGCAGCTCGGTCAGTTCGCGCAACAGGGCCGTCACTCGCTCGCGACGAGCAGATCCGAGCTGAGAGAGTCGCTTGCGGCTGAGCAAGCGCTTGGTGCTCGCGGCTAGCTCCATCGCGGCATCCTCGCGGCTCCGCCGGCCGCCCGGCGCCGCCTGCCGCAGCTCGGTGATCCGTCGGCGAATCTGACTCAACGACAGCGCGCCCTCGATCGCCTCACCAACCATCGCATCGCGGGCGCCATCATCCTCCACGCGCGCCAATGCTTGCGCCTTGGTGAACTCAAGCTTGCCCTGCCGTACCGCGTCCAGCAACGCCTCCGGGAAGTCCAAGATGGGCACCCGATTGCTGACGAAGGAGCTGGGCGTGAAGCGCCCGAGGCGTCGGAACAGCGCTCCGGCAAGGTGCTTCTGACGCTCGGAGAAGGCACTCGCCGGCGAGCGCCCGCGCTCCTCGTTGTACATCTCCTGCAGCAGGTGGAGCACCTGCGAACGGGCAAGATCGAGGCTCAGCTCCAATAGCGTCAGGACCGCGTCCGTCTCCTCCACCGCATTCAGGTCCTCGCGCTGCAGGTTCTCCATGATGGAGACCTCCAGCGCTTCCCGGTCATCGATCTCCACCACGATGGCCGGGATCTCGCTCAACCCAGCCAACTGAGCCGCACGGGTCCGGCGTTCGCCCGCGACCAACTCGTAGCCGTCAGCGGCGCGGCGCACGATGATCGGCTCCAGAACGCCCTTCTCTCGCACGCTGGCAGTCAGCTCCGCTAGGCTCGCCTCGTCGATGTACTTGCGTGGCTGCTTGCGGTTGTAGCGAATCTCGCCTACCGCGACGGCGCCCAGCGCCGCCTCGCGATCACTCTCACCCAGATCGCCGAGGATGGCCTCGAAGACCGCTGTCCGATCGAGATCCTGCCCTCGCTTCTTAGCTGACATCGGTCCCTCCCACGGACTCCAGCAACTCCCTCGTCACCACCCGGATCTCCTCGTCCGCCACGCTTCCCGGGGCGTACAGCGGGATCGGCAGGCCTTCCACCTGGGCATCGGAGTAGTACGCCGGCCGGCTGTTGAGCGGCGTGGAGATCGGCGCGAAAGCCCGCAGCTGGCTCTGGATGATCTCGAGGCTCTCGCGATCGTGCCGCGTGCGGCGGTCGTGCTGCGTCAGCACGAAGAGCGCGATGCTCAGGTCGCGTGCCGCCTTCCGGTACTCGCGAACCATCTTGATCACCGTGGGGATGCCGTCCAGCCCCTTGCGATTCGTGGGCAGCGGCACCACCACGTGGTCCGCCGCAACCACCGCCAGGGCCGAAAGCTGCCCCAGGCTCGGTGGCGGGTCGATGAGCACGAAGTCATACCCCCGCAACCGCCTGACCGCCTCGCGCAGTCGCATCACGCCCATGAAGATGCTCAACACCTCGCGCTCGATGATAGCGATGTTGAGGTGGCTCGGGATCAGGTCGACGCCATGCGCATGAAGTGGTGCCGGCAGGTCCAGCTCCGCGTCCGTCTCCTCCTCGGCCCCCCGCTCCGGATCGCCGATCACCGCCGGGTAGACCGTCTGTGCCAGCCCGACGTCCTCCTCGATGCCCATCCACGTCGTCAGGTTGGCCTGCGGGTCGACATCGATCAGCAGAACCCGGTGCCCCAGCTCACCGAGCACGAAGCCGATGTCTCGCGCCGTGCTCGTCTTCGCGACCCCCCCGGCATGGTTGAAGAACGTAAGTACCTTCACCGCAACCCCTTCATCGCCACTGCCAGGCCATCCCGGCGCCACCGTTCTGGTGCCGTTCTGGTGCCGCCCTGCCACCGCACCGACTCCCGCGGCCCACGCACCCCCGGCGCTGCCAACCCGCACCTCACACGCCGCCGTCCGTGCAACCTGTGCCGCCGTGATTCTACCCCATCGCCCTACGCCTCCAGCACCCGGCCTCTCGCCGTCCCGTCCCGCGCGACCGCGTCATCCGGCGCGCTCCGCGTTCCCTCCTGCGGCGGACTGCACCCCCGACTAAAGCCCTCGCCATAACGTTATGGCGCTCAATCGCGACTCCCCTTCGCAGCCGCGCCTCCTCGCCGCCAACGCTTCCGCCCGCGCGACCCCGAGCCCCCGCATCGTCCGGACCTGCCCCCACAAGCGTCCACGCCCCCGGCGGCGTCCGACCAGACCCGCTGCTCGCCATCCCTCGCAGGCCGACCTCCTTGGTCCCACCGACGCGCCCAAGCCGGATCCACGCCGACACCGCTCCCACTCAAGCGCAGCCAGCGACTGCCCGCTTCCGGCACCCTCCCGGCCGACGCACACGTGCCGTCCCCAGGGCCAGACCGAGTCCCGCTCCGCTCCCCCAATCATGCACACGCCTGCGCGCCGATCGACGATCGGTACCCCGTCGACGCCGCCCGCGCAAGGGCACCGACCACCACCCCGCGGCTTGGGCCACCCGGCCGCAAGCCGCGCCCAGGCGCGCGGCGACGACACCCGCGGGGCGCGCCATAACGTTATGGCAGTACCCGCGCATTCCCCCTTCGCCGCGGGTTGACGGCCCTTCCCCATCCCGTACCCGAAGTTCCCCGCACCTGCGCGTGCGGTGCAGCCCCGGGGCGCACCCGCCCTGACCTGCGGGTGCGCAGGAGCTCTCCAGCGTGCGGCCCCGGCGGCAGCGCCTCGCCATAAGTGCCGCACGCATCCCGAGCGAGCGCAAGCTTGCCAGGCCCGGCGGAATCCGAGAATCCCACGTAAGCACGGCGGCGCGCAGGTCCCGCAACCCCGGTCGCAGCGACCTGACGGCACCCTTTGCAGCGTGCTCGCGGCACCCGCAACTCAAGCTCGCGTCGTCCCTCGCCCAGGTAACTCCGGGGAATCTGCGGAACCACTGCCCGCGACGCGTGGGAAAGGGGTGGTACCCGAACGCCAGATGGGCTGGCCGCCCGATCACCCGTCTGCTAGCCTCCGTGTGGGGTAGGCGGTGAGCCCAGCACCATGTTTGGATTGCTGGTGTTGTTCAGAGCTCATTGAATTCCATTAATGGGAAGCGGTCAGGTGCGCGGTGGACGGCGATTGCAAGCGGTGAGCGGGAAGCCCGGGGGACGGAGGCGGGACACGGACGGAACCGACGGGGGAGACGAATGGGACTCCATGGGGAAAGCCGAGGGACCTAGCGGGAAGCGAATGGGACTGGAGTGGGAAAGGAATGGTACTGCACTCCGTGGTGTCTGCGCGCGCCTGGGGAAGCGTTGACATGCATTCCCCAGGTCCGTATGATGCGGCAATCGAAGTGGAGGCCGGCGTGTGACGAGCCGCGGGACAATCGTATCGGATGATGGAGCGGGGGGGAGCATGGCCCAGAGGGAACGGGCCGGTGGCACGACGGGGGAGAGGGGCGAGCAGGCTAGACCCAGTGCTCGCGGCAAGAGCGGGCCGCGGAGGAGTGCGGGCGACCGCCGGAGCAGCAACCTGTCGATCACACAGGCGAACCCGCTGGCGCTGAGCCGCCAGGAGATGGGGATCCTGACGAAGCGGTTGCTGGTGCTGGCGCTGTCGGACATCGCACGGGACGACAGCGAGTTAGAGCCGATCCGCATCACCGCGTGGGAGTACGCTCAGCTGTTCAACATCAAGGGCAAGTCGATCTACTCGCGCATCGAGCAGTCGGCGCGCGAGCTCCTCGAGCAGACTGTGCAGATCAAGGAGCCCAACGGGGATTGGGTCATGTTCCAGTGGGTCTCGGAAGCGCGCTACGAGAACGGTCGCGACAGCAAGGAGCAGATGGCGTGCATCGAGCTGAAGGTGCACGAGAAGCTGAAGCCCTACCTGCTTCAGCTTCGACGGGACTTCAGTATCATCCCCACCGAACAGCTGCTCAGCTTCCAGAGCTTCAACAGCATGCGCCTGTTCGAGGTCCTGTACACGGCCAGCTACGCCGGCGAGCGGAGCGAGCTGGTGTTCGACGTCGAGGACCTCAAGTTGCGGCTGGGCCTGGACGGCAAGTACGAGCGCTTCAAGGACTTCAGGTACGTGCTGGACAAGGCTCAGGCGGAGTTCAAGCTCTACACCTGCTTACTGTTCAGCTACCGGGCGGAGAAGGTAGGACGCAAGTACCGGCGCGTCCACTTCGGCATCGTGAAGAACGAGGTGTTCAAGCCGCGGGTGCGGCTGCCGGCGAGCCTGGCGAAGCGCGTGAAGCGCGAGACCGACACCGAGCAGCTCATCCGTGAGCTGCAGGCGCGCGATGTCCTGCAGGAGATCGGTTGGGCACAAGACGCCGATAGGACGATCCAGCGCTACGGAGCCCAGCGCGTGGTCGACATCGTGGGTTACGCTCGCAAGCTGGCCGGCAAGGCCGAGGCGGCGGGTCGACCCATCTTCAACCTCGCGGGGTTCGTCAACAATCTTCTGCAACAGGGTGTCGAGCCCCCCAAGGCTCCCCCCGAAGAGGATGCCCAGCGGCTGTCACGGGAGGAGACACGCAGCGTCGCCACGTCTATCGCCGACAGCTTCCATCAGCACCGGCGACAGCGAGCGGAGGAGAGCTGGGACGCGCTCACCGACGAGCAGCGTGAGCTCATCCACACGCTGATGCAGGCGACGCTGCACCGCTTCACGCTGGAGCGGGTCGAGGCCGATGGCTGGCGTGGGGGCCTCTATGAGAGCAGCCGCATGGAGGTCATGGCCAGCCACAACTTCGTAACCTTTCCCGCCCATTTGCAGGACGTCACCGTCTTCGTGCGTACGCTCGACCTGGTGGCGGAATACGCCGACGAGGACCGCAAGGCGATCCTCGCCGAGCTGCGCGAATCGACCTGATCACGGACGAGGCCGGGCGTCAGGCCCGTCCGAACGGGGACCTATAATCGCCGTATGTGTGGGCGATACACCCTCTACCACCACGAGGAGGACCTCGATGCGCTCTTCGGTGTGGTGGGTCTGGCGCCCGAGGAGCGCTTCAACATCGCGCCCACGCAGGAGGTTCCTATCGTCGTGGAGCGCGAAGGCGGCGTGCGCGAGGTGCTCACCGCGCGCTGGGGTCTCGTCCCGCACTGGGTCAAGGACCTCGAGAGCTTCAAGGCCAACCTCTTCAACGCTCGCGCGGAGGGCGCGGCGGACAAGCCGTCGTTCCGCGACTCGGTGCGGCGGTCGCGCTGCCTGGTCCCTGCCAGCGGCTTCTATGAGTGGGCGAGTGTGGGCGGCGTCAAGCAGCCGCACTACCTGAGCCGGCGCGACGGTCGTCCGCTGAGCTTAGCGGGCCTGTGGTCGGTGTGGAGGAAAGGGGAGAGGTCGCTCCTGACCTGCACGATCCTCACCACCAGGCCGAACGCCGTGGTGCAGCCGCTGCACGACCGCATGCCGGTCATCCTCGACCCCGACGAGTTCGGTCGCTGGCTCGACCCGACGCTTCAGGATGCCGCCGCCGCTCTCGAGCTGTGCGAGCCCTACGATGACACCGCCTTGCAGGCCTATCCGGTGACCCGCGCGGTCGGCAACCCGCACATCGAGGGCCCCGAGCTCATCGTCCGGGAGGGATGAAGCCACCGCGCGCTGCGCGATGCCGGCCGCTCCGGCACCGGCGTGCTCGCTCGCCCCTTCCGTCCTTGTGGCCGCCGCCGAATGTGGGCTTGCCCACAGCTCTACCTTACTAATTAAGGTAGCGTAGCAGCCATGGAAGCGACGCCATCGCCCGGTACGCCCACCACCCCGCGTCGGGGCCGCACGTGACTGCGATGTGGCTTCTCGGCGCCGCATTCGGCGTGGTGATCGCCGTCGGAGGGGTGGCCGTGGCCGTGAACGATGCTGTCGAGCATTGGCTGGCCGCCCGGGAGACGCGTCCGGGTAGCGGCGGGGGCGGGCGGGCTGTGGCCCCGCGGACATGGGCCTTGCCGCCTGCGGCGCGTGCCTCGCGGTCCGTGGTGGCGGTTCGCCCCCAAGGGCTCGAGGGTGGCAGTGCGCGTGCGGGAGGTCGGCTGCCGACCCGCCAGCGCCGCGGCAGCGGCGGGCGGCGCCCGGGCACCCAAGGCTGAGCGGCAAGACGCGGCTGTCTTCCGGGCAAGGCCGGCACGAGGCAACGGCGGGGCCGTCCGTATGATGAACGCATGGCTCGAGCGATGGACGCGTCGGAACGCGCGGCAGGACTGCGCCGGGAGCTTCAGCACCACGACTATCTCTACTACGTCAAGGCGGCCCCGGAGATCAGCGACGAGGCCTACGATGCGCTCTTGCACGAGCTGAAGGCGCTCGAGGAGGCGCATCCGGAGCTCGTCACGCCCGACTCGCCCACCCAACGCGTGGGTGGCGGACCCGTCCAGGGCCTGGCGACGGCCACCCACACCCAGCCGATGCTCAGCCTCGATTCCAGCCCGAAGCCCGAAGACCTTCGAGCCTTCGACCAGCGGCTCCGCCGCGCGGTCGGCGACGAACGCGTGCGCTACTCGCTGGAGCCCAAGATCGACGGGTTGAGCGTCGAGCTTGTGTATGAGGGCGGCGTGCTCGAGCGAGCGGTCACCCGGGGCGACGGGACGGCCGGGGAGGTCATCACTCCCAACGTCAAGACCATCGCTCCGGTGCCGCTACGCTTGCGCTCCGAGGAGCGACCCGTGCCTGAGCGCCTGTCGGTCCGCGGCGAGATCTTCATGCCGCTCGATGCGTTCGACGACGTCAACGAGGCGCTCATCAACGCGGGCAAGAGCCCGTTCGCCAACCCCCGGAACGCAGCGGCCGGCACGGTGCGACAGCTCGACCCCAAGCTGAGTGCCGGCCGACCCCTACGCATCTACTGCTACGACATCCTGCAAGACCTCGATGCCATCGGTACGCAGACGGAGTTGCTGATCGCGCTTGCCGGCTGGGGTCTCCCCGTCAATCCGCTCAACGCCGAGGCGGCGGATGCGGAGCAGGTCTTGGCCTACTTCGAGGAGGTCACGGACCGGCGCGATAGCCTCTCCTACGAGATCGACGGGGTGGTGGTGAAGCTGCAGTCGATGGCCGTGCGACGCCGGCTGGGGGCCACCAGCCATCACCCGCGGTGGGCCTTCGCGGTGAAGTTCGCACCCCGGACGGAGACCAGCCAGGTGTTGCGGATCGTTCCTAGCGTCGGCCGCACGGGCGTAGTCACGCCGATCGCCATGCTGCGCCCGGTTTCCATCGGGGGCGTCACCGTCAGCCGCGCCAACCTCCACAACATCGACGACCTCCGGCGAAAGGACATTCGCGAGGGCGACACCGTACGCGTTGAACGTGCCGGGGACGTGATCCCGCAGGTGGTCGAGAGGGTCGCGGGCGGTGGCGAGCGCGGAGCACCCTTCGAGATGCCCGACAGGTGCCCGAGCTGCGGTACCGAGCTGCGCCGCAGCGGCCCCTACACGACCTGCCCCAACAGCTTCGATTGCCCGGCGCAGCGCGTCGGGCGCCTCACGCACTTCGGTAGCCGCGGAGGGCTGGACATCGAGGGCTTGGGTGAGCGGACCGCGCGCCAGCTCGTCGAACGTGGACTGGTCGCTCACCTGCCAGAGCTCTTCGACCTCGGGGCGCAGGACTTCGAGAAGCTCGACGGCTTCGCCGAGCTGTCAGCGCGGAACCTGGCACAGGCGGTCCAGGATGCGCGTGAGCCGGAGCTGGCCCGCTTCCTCTACGCGCTGGGCATCCCCGAGGTCGGAAGCGCGGTGGCACGCGACCTGGCGCGCCACTTCCTCAGCATCGAGCGGCTTCGCAATGCCGACCCGGACGAACTCGCTGCGGTGCAAGGCATCGGCGAGGTGATGGCGACCGAGATCCATGGCTTCTTCAACGAGCCGCGCAATGCCGAGGTGATCGATGCGTTGCTCGACGGCCGCGTCAGGCCGAGGCATGTCGAGGCGGCGCCACACGCTGGGGCGCTCGCGGGGCTGACGTTCGTCTTCACGGGCAGCCTGGAAGGGTTCACGCGTGGTGAGGCGCAGGCTCTGGTGGAGCAGCACGGTGCTCGCTCCGCTGGGTCGGTCAGCTCCCAGACCGACTACCTGGTGGCAGGGGAGGGGGGCGGCTCGAAGCTGGCGCGGGCACGCCAGCAGGGCGTCGAGGTGCTGGACGAGCAGGCGTTCTTGGCGCTGCTGGCCGATCACGGCGTCGCGGCGGAAGGCGAGGGCGCATGACCAATGGCGACATCGCACGCATCCTCGGCCAGCTCGCGGCCCTCTCGGAACTCAATGACGACAACCCGTTCCGGGTGCGCGCCTACCGCGCCGCTGCACAGACCATCCTCGACCTCGATGACCAGATCCTCGACATGGTGCAGCGCGGGGACGATCTGACCGAGATCAAAGGCGTTGGGAAGGAGCTTTCGGAGAAGCTGCAGACCATCGTCGCGACCGGCGGCCTGCCGCAGCTCGATGAGCTGAAGGCAGCGGTGCCTGTAGGGCTGATCGCGGTGACGGAGGTGCGGGGCGTCGGCCCGAAGCGTGCGCGCGCCCTGTGGCACGAGCTCAACGTGACTGGCATCGACGACCTGGAGCGGGTGGCGAGAGCAGGCAAGGTGGCCGAGCTGGAGGGCTTCGGTGAGAAGAGCCAGCAGAAGATCCTCGACGGCATCCAGTCCTTCCGGCGGCGGAGCGGCCGCACGCGGCTCGGCGAGGCAGATGCGCTGGTGCAGCCACTGCTGCAGCGCTTGCGCGAGCTCGACGGCGTGCAACGTGCGGAGGTGGCCGGGAGCTACCGCCGCCGGCGCGAGACCATCGGAGATGTCGACCTTCTGGTGGTGGCCGACGACGGTGCGGCCGTCGGTGCGGCGCTAGCCGGCATGACCGGCGCGGCCGAGATCCTGGTCAGCGGTGAGACCCGCACCAGCGTGCGCCTGCAGAATGGGCTGCAGATCGACCTGCGGGTGGTGTCCGGGGCGAGTTTCGGGGCGGCCTGGCTGTACTTCACCGGCTCGAAGGAGCACGACGTCGAGCTACGGCAGCTGGCACTGGAACGGGGCTGGCACCTCAACGAGTACGGTCTGTTCGATGGCGGCGAGCCTGGTGGCGAGCGGCGTGGGGGCAAGCGGCTCGCCGGAGCTAGCGAGGACGATGTCTATCGGGCCTTCGGCCTCGACTGGATTCCGCCCGAGCTACGTGAGCATCGCGGTGAGATCGAGGCCGCAGGGGAGCACCGTCTACCAGTCCTGGTCACGACGAACGACATCCGTGGTGACCTGCACATGCACTCCACCTGGAGCGACGGGAAGTGCGGCGTAGCGGAGATGATGCGGGCCTGCGAGGCGCGCGGCTATCGCTACCTGGCCATCACCGACCACAGCAAGGCGCTTCCCATGACGGGCGGTCTCGACGCCGAGAAGCTCGAGCGGCAGTGGGCCGAGCTCGACGACCTGACACGCCAGCATGGTGGCATCACGCTGCTGCGAGGCATGGAGGTAGACATCTTGCGCGATGGCAGCCTCGACCTGGACGAGGCCTGGTTGGAGCGGCTGGACATCGTCATCGTTTCCGTCCACTCCCACTTCGACCTCCCGCGGGCCGAGCAGACCGAGCGCGTGGTCAGGGCGATTCGCCATCCGCAGGTGAACGTCCTCGGCCACCCCACCGGCCGCCTGCTCGGCAGCCGTGACCCCATCGAGCTCGATCTGGACGCCGTGTTCGACGCATGCGCGGCCAACGGTGTGGCGGTCGAGATCAACGCGTCGCCCGAACGGCTGGATCTCAACGACGTGAACGCGTTGGCGGCGCGGCGCAAGGGCCTCACGCTGGTCATCGACACCGACGCTCACAGCGTGCGGAACCTCGACCTCATGCACTTCGGCGTGGAGCAGGCACGCCGGGCATGGGCGACGTCCGACGTGGTGCTCAACACCTGGCCTCTGGAGGACGTGCGGCGGTTCTTGACGAAGCGAGGGTGACGAAGGCGCGACGGCTGGAAGCGGGTCAGTCGGCCGGCAATGCGGGCAGGCGCACCCGCACTAGGAAGCCCTCGCCAGGCGCACTATCGACGTGCCAGGTGCCGCCATGGAGGGCAACCACATGGGCCACGATAGCCAGCCCCAACCCGCTGCCCTCGCCGGTACGGGCGGTGTCACCTCGGAAGAAGCTCTCACCCAGGCGAGCGCGCGTGGCCTCCGTGACGCCCGGCCCCTCGTCGGCCACGTCGAGCACGACGTTGTCGCCCTGAGACTCGACGCTCACGGTGACCGGAGCGCCGCGGCCGTGCTTGAGGGCGTTCTCCAGGAGGTTCTCGACCACATGGGAGAGGAGCAGGACGTCCCCCCGAACGGGTGGAACTGGTGCGGCCTGGAAGTCGATCGAGCTTCCCGTGTCGCGGGCGCGGGCGCGGTCGACGGCCTCGCCCGCGACCTGTCTCAGGTCGGTCGCGCTGGGGTGGAAAGCGCTCTCGTCACGGGCGAGGAGCAGGAGGTGCTCTGTCAGGCGCGACAGGCGACCGACGTCCCGGCCGAGCTCCGTCAAGGTGTCGCGGTACTGCAGATCGCTTCGAGGACGTGCCAGGGCCCCTTGGATCCGCGCCTGCAATGCCGTCAGCGGCGTCCTGAGGTCGTGCGCGGCAGCGCGCGTGAACTCGCTCTCGCGTTGCATGGTGGCGTTCAAGCGGCGGAACGCTTCCTGGAGGGTGGACGCCAGACGGCTCAGCTCGTCGCGGCCGCTTGCTCCCGGCACCGGCTGCAGCAGGTCGCCGCTGTCGCCGATGGAGCTGGCGGCCCGCTCGAGGCTCTTGATGGGCTTGAGGAGACGACCGGCGGTGATCGCCGCGGCCGCGGCCGCGAACAACATCATCACCGGCAGCGTCACCAGGAGCGCGCGCAGGTACGCCCGCAGCGGCTGGTCGATGCTTCCCAGGTTGGAGGTCAGCTGCAGCGTGACGAGGCGGTTGCCCGAGATCACCTCGCGCGTGAGTACGCGGTGACCGTCGATCCGTGTGTAGCCGAGCGGCAGGTCGGTAGGCACATCTGGGAAGTTGGCGGTGGCGCGAACGACCTGATTGCCGTTCACGACCCTCACCTGCACGCCTGCTGGGAACTCGCTGCTGAGGGTGAGCTCGCGGCTGTCCTGCGCCCCGCTCTCGAGATCATGACGCGCATCGAGCAGGCCGACCGCGTTGTCGAGCCGGTGCTCCTCGCCCGCAACCAGGAAGCGCTGCAAGGCGAGGTAGAGGACCGCGGCCACGATCACCAGCAGGAGCGCCGTTTGCAGCGCGACCGCGAGCGCCATACGCCAGCGGATGGTCATGGCACGCGGTACCCGCGGCCGCGGACACTGTGGATGGCGTCGTCGGCCAGCTTCCTGCGCAGGTAGCTCACGTAGACGTCCACGATCCGCGGTTCTCCCATGAAGTCCGGGCCCCACACACGATCGAGCAGCTCGTCACGGGTGAACCAGCGACCGGGCGTCAGCGCGAGCGTCTCCAGCAGCTCGTATTCCCGGCCGGTGAGACCGACCTCCGCGCCGTCCCACCACGCCTGGCGAGTTCGGGTGTCGAGCTGGCCGCGGTCGTCGCCGAACACCAGCCTGCTGCTTCCAGCCGACTCGGCGCGCCGAGCGACCGCCCGCAAGGTGGCGAGCAGCTCGGGCAGCTCGAAGGGCTTCACGAGGTAGGCGTCGCCACCGATGTCGAGGCCCTTGACGCGATCGTCGAGGTCTCCGCGTGCCGTGAGGTAGACGATTGGCGTGTTCACGCCCTCGCGCCGAAGCTGCGAAGCCAGGTCGAACCCGTCGAGCTGCGGCAGCATGACGTCGAGGAGGATGGCGCCATAGGCCCCGGAGCGCGCCTCCGCCAGCCCCTCCTCGCCGTCGGTGACCCAGGCGACCTGATGGCCCGCCTCGCCGAGGGCTGCCGCGGTCGGCTCCCCGATGCGTTCGTCGTCCTCGACGAAGAGCAGACGCATGGCTCCAGCCTACGTCTCCCTGGGTTCAGGCGTGTGCGGCACGACGAGAGGCGCGGCGACCCAGCAGCCGCAGGCCGGCGGTCGCGAGGGCGAGCGCAGTGCCGGCGGAATAGAGGGCGGTGAGATGGTCGGTCCCAGCCAGCCAGCCGTGGATCGTGGCCATGGCGAAGGCCGGGTAGGCCAGCAGGTGCAGGCCGATCCAGGTCCTCTTGGGGAGGCGGGTCCGGTTGGCGAAGGACAGGTAGACGGCTGCGATGCCATACAGCGCCAGGGTGCCGAAAGCAAGCGCGAGCGGCGCGAAGGTTGCCATTCCCGGCACCAGCACCGCGGCGAGCGACTGTGGCTTCTGGGTATCGACGAGGACGAAGGCAACGTGCACCGCGGTGAGCGCGAGGGCGAAGCCGCTCAGCAGCCCGTGCCAGCCATACTGCAGGGGACGGGCCAGCCACTGCGGCATGAAGCGGCTGTTGAGCAGCGCTCCGAACGTGAGGGAGAGTGCCAGCAAGGCATAGGCAGCCACCCCAGAGACGCGGTTCAGGGTCCAGGCCAGCCCCTCCGGGGTGAGGCTCCGAGCTGCTAGCACCCACGTCAGCGCCACGGCCGTGAGCATCACCGCCGTGAGGAGCTCGCTGGCCGAGGTCACACGGCGGTCCGTCATGCCCGCACCCAACGTCCGTCGGTCCCGCGACGCCAGCGCCCGCCGTCTGCCTCGAAGGCCACCACCATGCTGGCGTTGCCAAACGCGTCGCTCGCGGCCGGCCTCAGCAGCGCGAGCTTCGCCAAGACCTCCGCCTGGCGAAGGTCCGGGTGCACTGCCGTCACCTGCACGAACCGGGTATCGGCGGGGCGGCGGGTGCGCGGGTCGATGAGGTGGTGGCCACCCGGCCATGCCCGGCCCGTCACGCCGGACGTTGCGATCCCCCAACGCCCGGCGGGGAGCACGAGTTGCAGCGGCGCCTCGCCGACCGGGTGGGCGATGTCGATGGCGACCGGCTCGGCGGAGCGCGACACCACATCACCGCCAGCGTCGATGTGCGCCTCGGGGCCCGCCAGTCGCTCGAAGCAGCGCTCGGCGATCCAGCTCTTGCCGGTGCCGCCGAGGTCGATCTCGGCGCCTGCGGGCAAGCGGATGCCGTGGCCGACGATGCGTACGCCGCGCCAGTCGGCCACGGCCGGAGGCTCTCCGCTTCGCGGTTCGGGCGCTGCCGGCCACGACCGGTGGTAGCCGGCCCAACGAAGGGCCGGAAGCACCATCGGTGTCACCAGGCCGTCCGTCTGCTCGGCGACCGAGAGGGCGTACGTCAGGGCGGCGATGAGCTCAGGCGGGGCGGGAGAGAGCTCACCATGGTCGTTGAGGGCAGTGAGCGGCGAAGGGCGGAAGCGCGTCAAGATGGCCTCCAGGCGGAGCAACTCGGCGGCCGCGTCGTCTGCGCCCGGGCCGTCGACGACGATATCGGTGCCGAGCGCATGGAACCGACGGGCGTCGCCCGCGGGCACGCGCTCGAGCCAGGCTGGCGGCGAAGCGCCCCAGCGAGCTTGGAGTCGATCGGCAGCATGCATGGTCAGCTCATCCGGGTCGTGGCGCGGGCGCGGTAGCTCGGCTGCGGCAGCACCATCACGCGCTGTGGCTGGTACGGGAGGTTCGAGGTGGCCTGCACCGTCTGCACGCTCGCCGTCGTGGCGTTGGCGGCGGCAACAGCGTTTGCGGCCGCCGCGGCATCGCCGCGCTGGACGAAGCGCGCGGCAGTACCGAGCCCCAGACCCAAGGTCACCGTCAGCAGCCACAAGGTGGCGTGGTCCTTCTCGAACGACTTGCGTGCCGGGCGTCGACCCGCCGGTGGTCGGCGCCCCTGGCCGGGGGCACCGCCCGGATCATTCCTGTTCGTAGCCATTGACGAATCGTCCACCTTCCTCGCGGTCGCGGCGGCCAGAGCTGCTGCCTCCACGGATGCCATACCCGCTCTGCGGAGCCTGGATGGCGTACAGTCTTCCGTCAGGGCCGATGGCGATGATGGTTTGGGGGCTGGCGCCGCTGGTCTGCGCCACCGGGGCCTGCCGCGGCGCCTTCATGCCGAGCAGGCCGTAGCCTGCACCGGCGGCGGCCAGCAGGGTGATGCTCAGGATCAAGACGCGGCGTAGGTTCATGCTTCGTGCGACCTCCGCTCGAAGGATGTCCGACCCGCGTTAGAGCGTCGTTAACGCCTTGCGTCGCGCGAGGTCCCGGGCCAGTGTGCCGACCCCAGCGCGAAAGTGCCAGGCGGTGGTGCGCGGGCGCCGCCGGCGTTGCGCCCGCCAGCGGCCCGCGAGCGCCTTGGCTCAGGGCTCGTCCTCGTCGAGTGCTCGCTGGATAGCCTGCAGCACCGCGTCGGCGTGAGCGTCATCACGGTAGCCGTGGCGCGGCCAGAAGAAGCCTCTCAGCCCATCGCCGCGGCGGCGGGGGACGATGTGCACGTGGAGGTGGAGGACGCTCTGGCTGACACGGTTGTTGATTGCGACGAAGCTACCGTCGGCCTCGAGCCCACGCTGGACCGCCCTTGCCAAGCGCTTGGCCTGGGTGAAGAGAGGTTGCACCAGCGCGTCCGGAAGGTCGCCCAGCGTCGCCACGTGCCGCGTCGGGACGAGCAGCACGTGGCCGGGGAACAGCGGCCGGCGGTCCAGAAACGCCACGGTGTTGCCGTCGTCGACAACAATACGCGCGGTCGCGTGGCCGGCAGCGATGGCGCAGAAAGCGCAGCCGGAGAGAGTCGCTCGTTCCGCAGCGCTCACGCCTCAAGCATATGCGCTCGCTGGCGTGTCGCTTCGGGCGGCTCAAACCCGGGGCGCGTTGGCCGGCGGCGTGTCCGGGATGCGCTTGGAGTAGCGTACGAAGGCGTTGAGAGGGAACACCGGCAGGCGCTGCGGGCCACCGTAGACCGCGTGCCTCAGCCAGTCTGCCTCCGACGCTAGCTGCTCCTCGGGGAGGTCCTTGTACCAGACGCGGCCACTCCAGCGGTAGCCGCGCGCCTTCAGGCGATCCTTGGCCTCGAAGGGGCTGTCGACGGCGTAGAGTCGGCCGCCCATGCGGCGCGCTCGCTCGAGCAAGCTGTCCAGAGCGCGGCGGCCGCTCCGCGGCAGTGGCAGGCTCAACAGGTGGATGCCCGCAAGGCAGTCGCTGGTGGCCCGGTGACCGTCGTAGACGAAGCCCTGCTTCATTGCGAGGTACTCGAGCTTGCGTCCCTCGAAGCCTTCTGCGTACCACGGGACGTCGTGCGCGGAGCAGGCCCAGGCGTGCTCTGCGAAGGCGGGCAGCCGGCGTTCGAGGAATGGTCGGTCGAAGGCGGCGTTGTGAGCGATGATCACCTGTGCACGCTCGACGAGCGCCTCGATGGCGGCCTCTGGAAGGTGGTTGCCCTCCACCATGGCGTCCGTGATGCCGGTGATGCGCGTGATCTCCTCGGGCACAGGCGCGCCAGGGTCCTCGAACGCTGAGAGTTCGTCCAGGATGGCGTAGATGTGCCCTTCCCGGTCGAACTCGAACGCCACCAGGCCCAGTTCGATGATGCGGTCGGTGTCGGAAGAGAGGCCCGTGGTCTCGACGTCGACATAGAGACCGGTGAGGACCTCGACGTCCGAGCCTGGCGCCGCGAGGTAGCGTTCGGGGCGGCGATATCGCTCCAGCACCCGGTATCGCCCGCTGGCCTCCAGTGCTTCGCGCATGCGTTCCAGCTCGTGCGGGTCGTCGTCCATGGCCGCCTCGGCGTGCCTCGAGGCTACCACGGGGCCGCCTGGGCACCGCGCTTCCAGACCGCGCGGCGCGCCTTCAGCGCCCACCAGGCAGGCGGCGAGTCGCGACGTCGCCGCCCTTTGACAGCGGGCAGGGTCGGTAGTATCCTGTTTTCGGCTAGCCTAACTCTGCTATTCGCTTAGCCGAGATGGGTGCTGGAGAGGCAGGACGGGCCGTTGGAAGCGGATTCGTTGCGGCAGGACGAGGTAGGGGACAGCGCAGGCGGTCTGGACCGGCGCGTCAATGTGCAAGCGCAGCACGTGCTGGAATCGCGTGGCCGCTGGACCCGGCCGACGCGGCTGCTTCCGTTCCTGGGTCCGGCCTTCATCGCAGCGGTCGCGTACGTCGATCCAGGCAACTACGCCACCAACATCCAGGGCGGCGCCAAGTTCGGGTACAGCTTGCTGTGGGTGGTGTTGGGGGCGAACCTCATGGCCATGCTGGTGCAGACGCTGTCCGCCAAGGTGGGCATCGCCACCGGCAAGAACCTGCCGGAGCTGATCCGAGAGCGCTACCCGCAGCCGCTGGTGTGGTTCTACTGGGTGCAGGCGGAGTTGGTGGCGATGGCCACGGACCTCGCGGAGTTCCTGGGCGCGGCCCTCGGCTTCCAGCTGCTCCTGGGCGTACCTCTGCTGTGGGGTGCCGTGCTCGCGGCCATCACTACCTTCGCCATCCTCACCGTCGAGAGCCGCGGCTTTCGGCCGATCGAGGCCGTGATCGCTGTGCTCGTCGCGGTCATCGCCGCGGCGTACGTGCTGGAGATCATCTTCAGCAGGCCCGCTGTGGGGCCGGTGTTAAGCGGCATGCTGCTTCCGACCTTCCATGGCAACGAGAGCGTGTACCTTGCCACCGGCATCCTCGGTGCCACCGTCATGCCCCACGTCATCTACCTGCACTCCGCGCTGACCCAGCGTCGCATCGCGCCGAAATCGGTGGC
>Ga0315540_10000072_pt1 | contig 48313 bp, 45 predicted proteins | sample SalMarSW160110MG_FD_203677 | JGI IMG/M metagenome (GOLD analysis project Ga0315540, IMG submission 203677) | Salt marsh sediment microbial communities from the Plum Island Ecosystem LTER, Massachusetts, United States - Salt Marsh Sediment SW1601-10 ...
TGACCGACATCTTGTGCGCAAGTTCGCCTACCGTGATCGTTTCCGGCACGGCAACCTCGCGCACGATCGGTTCCGTCGGTTGCGAAAACCCGGGTTGCTCTGCCGCCGCTGCAGAAGGTCGGTGTCGAGCGCCGCCGCGCGCATGCCAGCCGCCCACCCCTCCGCCCGCGTCGCCGCGAGTTTTGATCATGCGCCGTCGCACGGAATCGTCACGCAGAACGGTCGTCGTCTTTACCTTCTTCGCCTTCCTCTCTCCCTTGCCTTCCTCGCCCTTGGGTTTGGGCGCATGCAGCGTGCCCTCCGAGGGCGCGGCCGCGGTGCCCGGCACGGCAGCCTTCTCCAGCGCCGCCTGCGCCTCGCGTTCGGCTTGCTTCTGCTCCGCCTCCCGCTTCTCTCGTTCCTGCTTGTCTCGCAGTTCCTGCGCCTGGATCTCGGCCAGCTGCCGCTGGCGGCGTGCTTCGTCCTCGCGCAGCTCGATTTCCTTGGCGTCCAGCGCGGCGGCTGCCGGTGTTGCTGGGGCCGGAGCCGGCGCAGGCGTCGTCGCCCCCTCCTCTCCGCTCTCGGCGGTCGCCTCGGAAGGATCGCGCTTCACGAACACCCGCTTCTTGCGCACCTCCACCTGGATCGTGCGCGCCTTGCCCATGGAGTCGGATTTCTTGATCTCGCTCGTCTGCTTGCGCGTGAGGGTGATCTTGTTCTTCGCCTCCGCGGATCCGTGCGATTTGCGCAGATACTCCAGAAGCCGGGACTTGTCCTGCTCCGTCAGCGAGTCCTCGGGGACGCGTTTTTCCACGCCCGCGGCGCGCAGCTGCTCGAGCAGGACCGATGGCGGTACTTTAAGCTCGCTGGCGAATTGTGCGACGCTGGTCTGAGCCACGTTACTGGACCTCCTTGTGCTCTGCCTGATCCGTGGCGGCTTCGTCCGCAAACCAGTGCGCACGTGCTGCCATGATCAGGTTCTTCGCGCGCTCCTCGTCGATCCCACTGAGCTCCGAAAGCTCGTCGACCGCCAGATCGCCGAGGTCGTCACGCGTCTTGACGCCGCCCTCCGCGAGTTTGGCGGCGAGTTGGGTATCCATTCCCTCCAGCTGGAGCAGGTCCGCGGCGACCCCCTCCACTTTCTCCTCGTTCGCGATCGCCGCGACCAGGAGCGCGTTGCGCGCGCGATTGCGAAGCTCGTTGACGGTATCCTCGTCGAATGCCTCGATCTCGAGCAATTCGTTGATCGGCACGTACGCAATTTCCTCCAGGGTCGAAAAACCTTCCTGGATCAGGATGTCCGCAACTTCCTCATCGACATCCAGCCGCTCGATGAACAGATTGCGCGTGCGACCGCTCTCTTCAGCCTGCTTGGTGGCGGACTCTTCCTCAGTCATCAGATTGATCTGCCATCCGGTAAGCTCCGAGGCCAGCCGCACGTTCTGTCCGCTGCGGCCAATGGCGATGGCGAGGTTCTCCTCGTCGACCACCACGTCCATCGCATGCTTTTCTTCGTCGACCACGATCGAAGACACTTCCGCGGGCGCCAGCGCGCCGATCACGAATTGCGCCGGATCCGCCGACCAAAGCACGATGTCAACGCGCTCCCCCGCCAGCTCCTGCGTGACGGCCTGCACGCGCGAGCCGCGCATGCCTACGCAGGTGCCGATCGGATCGATGCGCTTGTCATTGGAGTGCACGCCGATCTTGGCCCGGATTCCGGGGTCGCGAGCGGCAGACTTGATTTCGAGCAACCCCTCTTCGATTTCCGGCACTTCGAGCTCGAACAGCTTCATGATGAACTGTGGCGCAGTCCGCGAAAGTATGAGTTGCGGTCCCCGCGCACCCCGGTCGATCTTCATCACCCAGGCCCGTACTCGGTCGCCGATGCGAAGGTTTTCCTTCGGGATCATCTGATCGCGCGGCAATAGCGCCTCGAGCCGCCCGGACTCGACGATCGCGCTGCCGCGCTCCATCCGTTTCACGGTGCCCGTGACCAGCTCGTCGCCGCGCGACAGAAAGTCGTTGAGGATCTGTTCGCGCTCCGCATCGCGGATGCGCTGCAGGATCACCTGCTTCGCTGTCTGCGCCCCAATGCGCCCGAACTCGATCGGCTCAAGCTGCTCCTCCACGTAGTCCTCGAGATTGAGCTCCGGGTTGCGCCCTTGCGCTTCCGATAACGCGATCTGCGCCGCCGGTATCTCAAGCGCGTCGTCCGGGACCACTTTCCAGCGCCGGAAAGATTCGTGACCGCCGGTGTTGCGATCGATCGCGACGCGCACGTCGACGTCGTCGCTGAAGCGCTTCTTCGTGGCCGAGGCAAGCGCCATTTCCAGCGCCGCAAAAACAACGTCCCGATTGACGTTCTTCTCCCGCGCCAGAGCGTCCACCAGAAGCAGAATTTCACGACTCATTGAATACTCTCCAAAATACTCACAGGTCAGGAACCAGCCTTGCCCGCTCCATGCCTGCGAGACTCAATTCAACCGTCTGGCCGTCGACGATCACCGTCGCGGCCTCGCCCGTCATTCCATGCAGCGTTCCGACGAAGCGGCGTCTGCCGCTCGCGTCCGCTGCGCGCATACGCACGTCCACCTTCTGACCCGCGAACCGCGCAAAGTCCGCCGCCTTGCGCAGCGGCCGATCGAGGCCCGGCGACGAAACCTCGAGGCGGTCGAAATCGATCCCCTCGACCGCGAAAACGCGCGTCAGGTGCTGGCTGACATCTGCGCAATCATCAACCGACACGCCACCCGGCTTGTCGATGAAGACACGCACCATCCGGCCTCTGCTCGACACCTGGGTGTCGACCAGTTCAAAACCCAGCCCCGTCACGGCGGGCTCGACTACACCAGCGATCGCCCCCATATACCCGTTCGGCTGCGCAAACAAAAAATGGGCCGAAGCCCATCGCGCCTTCGCGGCCCCGAATCAATGCCTATGGGCCCTAAAGCTTTTGAAGTTTAACAGCTTTTCCAGCGACAGACAATCCCGCCGGGCGAATTTCAACGCTGCTTCGCAGTCGTGGTCTCGGACAGCAATTCACGCACCCGGCGCGGGTCGAGCTCGCGCCATTGCCCCGGCTCGAGATCTCGCGGCAGGTGGACCGGCCCAAAGCCGGTCCGCACCAGACGGCTGACGCGCAGCCCGACCGCCTCGAAGAGCCGACGCACTTCGCGATTGCGCCCCTCGCGCAAGGCGACGCGGTACCAGCGATTGGCGCCCACATTGCCGCCCTGCGCGTCGATTCGCTCGAACGCCGCCCTCCCGTCCTCGAGCTCAACCCCGTTCAGCAACTGGTGCCGCTCTGCCGGACCGAGGCGCCCGAGCGCCCGAACCGCGTACTCGCGCAGCATCCCGAACCGCGGATGCATCAGCCGGTTTGCGAGTTCCCCGTCGTCGGTAAGAATCAAGAGTCCCGAAGTATTTATGTCCAGGCGCCCGACGGCCGCCCACTTTCCACGGCTTACGGGCGGCAGTCGCGTAAACACCGTCGGGCGCCCGACGGGATCGCTTCGGGTGACGAGTTCTCCGACCGGCTTGTGATAGAGGAGAACACGCGCCAGCTCGGTCGTCTCGCGCAAGGCGACGGGCCGCCCGTCGAGGCATACCCGACCGGCCGCGGTCGCCCGGTCTCCCAGCTGCGCGACGCGACCATCGATCGACACGCGCCCGGCGCTGATCCATCCCTCGATTTCGCGTCGCGAACCTAGCCCAGCTGCCGCGAGGAGCTTTTGCAGGCGCTCCGCCCGGCCCGGCTCAGGTGCCGGTTGCAGATTCGGCGTGCTCTGCGGCGGCGGCTGGTGACCGCGTGTCGCTCGCGTCCGTCTGGGCCGTGGCGGATTCAACTTGCAGTGTCCTCGCAATTTCCTCGAGCGGCGGCAGTTCTTCGAGCGAGCGCAATCCCAGATCGTCGAGAAACGCCTTGGTGGTCGCGTATAGCGCGGGCCGCCCCGGGGTCTCCCGCTGGCCAACCGAGTCGATCCAGCCGCGGCTTTCCAGTGCCTGGATGATCTGCGCCGAGACCGTCACGCCGCGAATGTCCTCGATATCGCCGCGCGTGACCGGCTGGCGATACGCGATGATCGCGAGCGTTTCCATCACGGCGCGCGAATAGCGCGGTGGTCGTTCCGGGTTCAGGCGATCGACGTAGCTCTGGAACTCCGGCCTGGTCTGGAATCGCCATCCGCTTGCCAGGTTCACCAACTCGACGGCACGGCCTTGCCATTCCTCGCGCAACTCGCCAAGAAGGCGTCGCAGCGTGTCCGGTCCGATTTCTTCGTCGAACAAGCGCTTCAGGTCTGCGAGCGAGAGCGGCTCGCGCGAAGAGAGCAATGCCGCCTCGATAACGCGTTTGGCTTCAGTGGGGCTCAGCATTCGCTAATTTAACGTAGATAGGCGCGAAACACTCGGACTGAGTGATTTCGATCAAAAGCTCGCGAGCCAGCTCCAAGACCGCGAGAAAATTAACTACCAGGACCGCGACGCCCCGTCTCGGATCGAACAACTCCGAGAACTCGAGCACTCGATGTTCGCGCAGCCGCCGCAGTATCGTGCTCATGTGCGCTCGTACCGACAGCTCCTCGCGCGAAACGCGATGGTGCGCGGCGAGCCGCGCGCGCGTGAGCAGGCCGCGCCAGGCGTCCGCCAGATCCCGCGCGTCAACCTCCGGCAAGCGCTCCTCGACGGTCTTCTCGATCCAGACTGAAATTGCGACGACATCGCGTCCGACCTGAGGCAGCGTGTCGAGCTTGTGCGCCGCCTGCTTCATTTGCTCGTATTCGAGCAAGCGCCTGACCAACTCGGCGCGCGGGTCATCTTCTTCCTCCGCCAGCGACGGCGGCCGGGGAAGCAGCATGCGCGACTTGATGGCCATGAGCATGGCTGCCATGACCAGATACTCGGCGGCAAGCTCCAGGTTCTTCGAGCGCATCACCTCGACGTACTCGAGATACTGGCGCGTGAGCGGAGCCATCGGGATGTCCAGCACGTCCAGGTTCTGCTTGCGGATGAGGTACAGCAACAAGTCAAGTGGTCCTTCGAACGCATCAAGGATTACCTCGAGCGCGTCGGGCGGGATATAGAGGTCGTGCGGGAACTCCGCCATAGGCTCGCCGTAGAGGCGCGCGATCGGCGTTGCGATGGTCTGCTGGACGGGCTCTGACATCAGCTGTAGTTCAGCCCCATGGCTTCGCGCACGTCGCGCATGGTCTCGCCCGCCAATTTACTCGCCCGGTCGCAGCCATCCGCAATGATGTTCTTAACCAGAGTTGGGTCGTCGAGGTAGGTCTGGGCACGCTCGCGCATCGGGGCGAGTTCGGCCTGGACCGCGTCGATCACCGGCTGCTTGCATTCCAGGCAACCGATTCCCGCCGTGGTGCAACCCTGACGCACCCAGTCCTTCCTCTGCTGGTCGGAGTAGACCAGATGCAGCTGCCAGACGGGGCAAACATCGGGATTGCCCGGGTCACTGCGCTTCACGCGCGCCGGGTCCGTGGGCATGGTGCGGATTTTCCTGGCAACTGTTTCCGGCTCGTCGCGCAGTTCGATCGCGTTGCCGTAAGACTTGGACATCTTCTGCCCGTCGAGGCCCGGCAGTCGCGAGGACTCGGTCAGCAGCACGTCGGGCTCGACCAGGATCTTCTTGCCGCTCCCTTCGAGCCAGCCGAACAGGCGCTCCCGATCTCCGCGCGGCAGGTTCTGCTGCTCCTCGAGCAGCGCCTGCGCGCGCTGCAGTGCTTCGACGTCTCCCTGCTCGAGGAATCTTGTCCTTAAGTCGTTGAACACTCTGGCCTTCTTCGAGCCCATCTTCTTTACCGCCGCCTTCGCCTTGTCCTCGAACCCGGCCTCGCGCCCGTAAAGGTGGTTGAACCGCCGCGCCACCTCGCGCGTGAATTCGACGTGCGGCACCTGGTCCTCCCCCACCGGCACGTACTTGGCGCGATAGATCAGGATATCCGCCGATTGCAGCAGCGGATAGCCCAGAAAACCATAGGTCGAGAGGTCGCGATCGGACAACTTTTCCTGCTGGTCCTTGTAGGTCGGCACCCGTTCGAGCCATCCGAGCGGCGTCATCATCGACAGCAGCAAATGCAGCTCGGAATGTTCCGGCACCAGGGACTGAACAAACAAGGTCGCCTGATTGGGATCGACGCCGGCGGCGAGCCAATCGACGACCATATCCCAGGAATTCTTCTGTACCTGGCCTGGCGCCTCGTAGTCGGTGGTGAGCGCGTGCCAGTCTGCGACGAAGTAAAGGCACGGATACTCGGCCTGCAGTCGAACCCAGTTCTTCAAGACGCCGTGAAAGTGGCCGAGGTGGAGTGCGCCGGTGGGACGCATACCCGAGAGGACTCGTGTTTCGTACATGACAAGTCCTGTCCTAGAGCATCACGACGGCGTGTATGAGCGAGACTCCCACGTTCACCAGTGGTCCGAGAACGAAATCGAGCACGTGGGTAACGAGCATGAGCAGCAGCAGCGGTAGCCCCCAGGGTTCGAGCTTTGCGTATTGCCACGATGCGCGCCCTGGCAACAGGCTCGCGACAATCCGTCCGCCGTCGAGCGGCAGGATCGGAAGCAAGTTTAGAAACATGAAAACCAGGTTTATCAGGATACCTGCGCGTGCCATGGCTGCCATCGGCACCGTGAAGAAATTGAGAGGCAGGACCAGCGCCAGCTTGAGCAGCATGGCCCACGCGAGCGACATGGCGAGGTTGGCGGCAGGCCCGGCTGCAGCAACCCACGCCATGTGCTGTTTGGGATTGCGCAGAGCGGAATAGTTGACCGGAACCGGCTTGGCCCAACCGAACAGAAACACGCCGCGCGAAACGAGCAGCATCAGCAGGGGAACCACGATCGTACCCACGAGATCGATGTGCCGCAGCGGATTGAGGCTCACGCGCCCCTGTGCGTAGGCTGTCATGTCCCCGAAGTACCGGGCGACGTAGCCATGAGCCGCCTCGTGCAGGGTAATCGCCAGGATCACGGGAAGCGCGAATATGGCGATCGTCTGTACGAGCTGGTTGACGTCCATCGATGAGATTCTAAAACGTTGAATTCTAGCAGATTAGCTGCGCCGACCTGCGTCGCATGCTAAGGGACCACCCCGAGCGTCTCGAGTGCGCCCCGTCCCTTGCGCACTACCAGGGGCTCCTCCGCGGTGAGGTCAATCACCGTCGTCGGCACGACGCCGCACGAGCCCGCGTCAATCACAAGGTCAAGCTCATGCTCGAGCCGCGCCCGGATGTCCGCCGCGTTGGAAAGCGGTTGAGCATCTCCGGGGAGCAGCAAAGTGGCCGAAAGCATCGGCTCGTTCAACTCCGCCAGCAAGGCGTGCGCCACGGCGTGCGACGGCACGCGCATACCTATGGTCTTGCGCTTGGGATGCAACAGCCGCCGCGGCAGCTCCCGGGTCGCGCGCAGGATGAACGTATAGCTGCCGGGGGTGGCGGCCTTAAGCAGCCGGTACTGCGCGTTGCCGACGATCGCGTAGGTGGCGATTTCGGACAGGTCGCGGCACATCAGTGTGAGGTGGTGCCTCTCGTCCACCAGTCGCACCCGGCGCAGGCGCTCGAGCGCTTTCGCGTCCCCGATTTGGCAACCGAGGGCGTAGCAGGAATCGGTCGGATACGCGATCAGCCCTCCGCGGCGCAGAATCTCCGCCGCTTGGCGCATGAGGCGCACTTGCGGATGGGTCGCGTGGACTTGAAAGTACTGCGCCACGGTCTCAGACCTCCCATCCTTCCCAGACCGGGCGCAGGCGAGGATCCAATGCAGGCAGGCTTCCCAGTTCCGCGCCCTCATCCGGCCCGTGAAAATCCGATCCGCGCGATGCCGCCAATCGGTGTTGCATGGCGAGCGCGCCGAAAAGCGCGTACTGGTCCAGTGAATGGCTCCCCGTGACGACCTCGATCGCGCGGCCGCCCGCCGCCCGGAACTCCACCAACAGACTTGCCATCGCGCTCGCTGAAAGCGCATAACGCCCGGGGTGCGCAAGCACCGCATGACCTCCGGCGTCGCCGATCCAGCGCAGCGCGTCTGCAAGCTGGGCCCAGCTGTGCGGCACGTACCCTGGCTTGCCCGGAACCAGGTAGTGTCGAAAAGCCTCCTTGGTGCCGGCGACGTGCCCGCACTGCGCGAGGTAGCGCGCGAAGTGGGTTCGGCTCACCATGGCGGGATTGGTGGCCAGCGCGAGCGCGCCCTCAAAACTGCCCGAAATTCCCGACCGCTCAAGGCTGCGCCCCATCTCCCGCGCGCGCTCGATGCGGCCGGAGCGCACGCGCTCCAGCCCCGCATGCAGTGCGGGATTGCCAGCGTCCACGCCAAGGCCGACTACATGCAGCGTCACTCCCCTCCAAGTGACCGATATTTCGACGCCGTCGATCAGGACGGTCCCGGTTTCGCGCGCCGCTTCGCGCGCCTCCTGCAGCCCGTCCAATTGATCGTGGTCCGTGAGCGCTAGCATCTCGACGCCCCGCGCAGCGGCGCGGCGCACCACGTCGCCAGGCGGGAGCGCGCCGTCGGAGGCGGTGGAATGGGAATGCAGATCCGCGTTCATGCACTCGACAGCAGGAACTCTTCGATCCGTGCTGCCAGCGCCTCGGGCTGGTCATGGTGAAGCATATGTCCTGCGTCAGGAAGGGTGACATGGCGCAGGTTCACGATCGCGGCGCGACGCTCCGCATACTGCTCGGCGCCGATGCCGATCCGCTTCAATGCCTCGGATTCGCTCGCATCGACCCACAGCACGGGCGCGCTGACTTGCTGCCAGATGGCTCGCGCTTCCTCGTAGCGGTACAGGATCGGATTGACGATCTTGTGCGCCGGGTCCCCGCGCAACTGCACCTGGCCGTCGACCTCGCGCCCCCAGTGCCGGGCGAGGAATTCCGCGCGTTCGCGCGTCAGGCGTGAATTGTTTTTTTGTAAGCGGTCCGCAAGCGCGGCGAAGTCCGGGTAGTTGCGCAGCCGCGGCGGGCTGCGCAGTTCTTCCAGCCAGCGCGCGTAGCGCTTCGGCGCCTGGTCGGGGCGCGTAGCCGACATGCCGAAGCCCTCGAGATTGACAAGCTTTGCCACGCGCCCGGGACGCACGCCCGCGTACAGGGCCGCGACGTTGCCCCCGAGGCTGTGCCCCACGAGGTTGAGCGGCATTTCGGGCTGGACACGCTCAAGTAAGGCGTCAAGGTCGCCGAGGTAGTCAGGGAACCAGTAGCAGTCCGACCTGCCCCAGTCGGTCTGTCCATATCCGCGCCAATCGGGTGCATAGACGTCCCACTGCGTCGACATGGCGTCGACCAGGAACTGGAACGAAGCGGAGACGTCCATCCAGCCGTGCAATAGCACGACGCGTCGTGCCGCGTCGCCAGGCCAATGACGCACGTGGTAGCGCAGACGGCGGACATCGAAGTACAAGGACTCGCTGTGACGCATGGACGGCCGCGAAAGCCGCGATCTTACTGGAAGTTGAAACCGACTTCGGGGTGGCGCCCGGAAACGAGGGCCGCCAGCGCGCAGCCGGAACCGCAGGCGAGCGTCCAACCGAGCGTGCCGTGACCGGTATTGAGGAACAGGTTGCGCAGCCGGGTGGCGCCAATAATGGGCACATTGTTCGGCGTCGCTGGCCTCAGTCCGGCCCACGAGGTCACTTCCCCGGCCGGCTCGAGAAGCGGGAACAGGCGCCGCACGCGACGAAGAATCGCCTCGCAGCGAACCGGATTCACGTCCACGCCGTAGCCGCCCAACTCGGCCGTTCCTGCGCCGCGCAGCCGGTCACCGAGTCGCGAAACGACGATCTTGTGCGCTTCGTCGGTCAGGCTGACGCTCGGCGCGAAGCTCGCCTGCTCCGGCGCCAGCGAGAAAGTGATCGAGTAGCCCTTGAGCGGATATACCGGCATGCGCACGCCGAGCGGCGCGCAAAGCAGCGGACTGCAACTGCCGAGCGCCACCACGTAAGCATCGCCTTCGATGCGCGTGGCGTCGCCGCCGCGCACGCTCACCCCAGTGACCCGGTCGCCGGCGGACTCGATTGCCTGCACCGTCTCGCCGTAGCGAAAACCGGCTCCGCGCGCCTGCGCCAGGCGCGCCAGTTCGCGCGTGAATTCGTAGGCGTCGCCCGATTCGTCCTCCGGCGTGTACACGCCGCCGACGATGCCGACCTCGCTCTTGTCCAGCGCCGGCTCCAGCGCGACACACTCGACGCCCGACTTCACCTCTCGCTCGATGCCGAGCCGTCGCATCGACTCCGCGTGCCGGGCGAGCGCCTCGAATTCCCCCTCGTTGGTGCAGAAGTGCAGGATGCCGCGACGCAGGCTCTGGTACTCGATGCCGGTGCACTCGCGCAGCGCAGCCAGGCAATCGCGACTGTAGAGCGCGAGCCCTGCCAGCTCGCGCGTGTTGCGCTCGAACCTGCCGGGAAGGCATTCGAGAAGAAAGCGCAGGCCCCATTCCCACTGCGCCAGGCTGGCACGGGGTCGGAACAGCATCGGGGCATCCTCGCGTCCCAGCCATTTGAAGATCTTGGGCAACACTGCGGGGCGCGCCCACGGCTCAGCGTGTCCGGCCGAAATCTGTCCGCCGTTGGCGAACGACGTCTCCCTGCCCGCTTCGGGCTGACGATCGACGACCACGACCTCGTGCCCCGCTTCGAGCAGATACCACGCAGTTGCGACGCCCACGACGCCCGCACCCAGCACCACGACTTTCAAACCACGTTCTCCCCGCAGGTCGTGCACGCTATGATAGCCATTGTCCCCGCCCTAGCGACCGCCGCCGCAATGCCAATCTTCTCGATCGGAGATCGCCGCCCGGAATTCCGCGGCGCTCACCACTTCATAGCCCACGACGCGATGCTGGTCGGCTCGATTTCGATCGACAATGAGGCCAGCATCTGGTTCCAGGTGGTGGTCCGGGCCGAGAACGACCAGGTGCACGTCGGCGAAGGATGCAACGTGCAGGATGGGTCGGTGCTGCACGTCGATCCCGGCTTTCCGTTGACCCTGGGAAGGATGGTAACGATCGGACACAAGGTGATGCTTCACGGCTGCACCGTCGGCGAAGGCTCCCTGATCGGGATCAACAGCGTGGTGATGAACGGCGCACGCATCGGCAAGGGGTCCCTGATCGGCGCCAACACGCTGATTCCCGAAGGTAAGGAAATCCCGGATGGGGTGCTGGTGCTCGGGTCTCCCGGCAAGGTCGTGCGCGAGCTGAGGCAGGAAGAGCGCGACAACCTGCTCAAGATCGCGCACGGCTACATCGAACGCTCAAAGTGGTACAGGAAGGAGTTCCGCGCGCTTCCGCTGCCCCCTTCGGCAAGTTAGAGCTTCATTTCGGCGCCATGCGGATCGCGCCGTCGAGCCGGATCACTTCGCCGTTGAGCATCTCGTTCTCGACGATGCATCTCACCAGCTGCGCGTACTCCGCGGGTCGCCCCAGGCGGGGCGGGAACGGGACCATCTTGCCGAGCGAGTCCTGGGCCTCCTTCGGCAGCCCCATCAGCATCGGGGTCTCGAATATGCCGGGCGCGATGGTACAAACGCGAATTCCGCTGCGCGCGAGGTCGCGCGCGATTGGCAGCGTCATGCCGACGACCCCGCCCTTCGAGGCAGAGTACGCCGCCTGACCGATCTGCCCGTCGAACGCGGCGACCGATGCCGTGTTGACGATCACGCCGCGCTCGCCTGCCGCGTTGGGCCCGGCTTTGGCCATCGCATCCGCAGTGATACGGATCATGTTGAACGTCCCGATCAGGTTCACGCCAATAACGCGTGCGAAGCTCGCCAGCCGATGCGGCCCGTCTTTGCCAATCGTCTTTTCGGCGATGGCGATGCCGGCGCAGTTCACCAGGACCTGTACGCCACCGAATGCGCTCAGCACCAGCTGCACAACCGCCGTGGCATCGGCTTCCGCGATAACGTCGGTGCGAACGAAGCGCGCGGCGGCGCCGAGCGACTTCGCAAGCTCCTCGCCCGCCTCTGCCTGCATGTCGGCGAGCACGACTTTGCCTCCCGCCTCGACTGCCATCCGGGCGGTCGCCGCGCCCAGACCCGACGCGCCGCCGGTGATGAGAAACACGCTGTTCTTGATCTGCATGGAAACTCCGTTGAGGACGGCCGGAACGATGACCAAATTCAAGCATATAACGGATTATTGTTGAGGCGACGGCCCCAATCGGGGACAATCTCGGTTTTTGAACGGCTGTTCAAAAATCGTGCAAGCGCATCCTAAGGACTCTGCCCAACTACATCTCCGCTTCGGCATGGACTTCGGCGATCTGTACGATCGCCAGGCGTTGCGCACCCTGGATGGCGTATTCCTCGACTTCCTGGGCGAGGTGGATGCCGCGCTCCGGGACCGCCTGTTGGCCGGCCGAAAGGCGCCGGACCAGCTGGCCGCCAAGGACGAGTCGGAACTGCTGATCGCGCTCGCGCCGCATCTGGACGATTTTCTCGCGCGACTGTTCGGAGTCGAAGCCGAGGTGCAGGCACTCGCCGTGCGCCACCACGAGTTGGCACCGTTGTACTCGGTCAAACGCCTGTTCGTACAACGCCGTGCCCTGCACAAAATCAAGCCCGAAGAGGCCCAGGGCCTGAACGGTGCGGCTGCCGAGCAGAAGCTCGTCGCCTGGTTCGGTGAACCGTTCAGTGAGCTTGCTTTCGCGCGCCATGTCACCGAATGGCAGAAGGACGAGGCAGCGAATGCGGAGGCGCTCGAGCTCGCCGCGCGCTACGCGGCATGGGCCACCGTGACGCCCGAGGGCAAAGCAAGACATCGGGCCGGCGTCTTGTTCAAGACGCCCAGGAAGCTCGACTTCATGCGCCTGGTCCCGGTCCGTACCGATGCCGCGCAGGGCTACCCGCGGCATACCCTTGCCTCCGAGCACATGCGGCGCCGGGACGGCTTCGAGCTCACCGACGCCGGGACCGACCTGGTCGGCGCGCTCGACCAGGCGAACTACTGCATCTGGTGCCACGAGCAAGGCAAGGATTCGTGCTCGAAGGGTCTGAAGGAGAAAGCTCCCGCGCAGGCCTTCAAGAAGACGGTATTCGGCGTAACCCTCGCCGGCTGCCCGCTGGAGGAGAAGATATCGGAGTTCCACATGGTCAAGACGCGCGGCCAATTGCTGGCGGCGCTCGCCATCATCACGGTCGACAACGCAATGGTCGCCGGCACGGGGCACCGGATCTGCAACGACTGTATGAAATCCTGCATCTACCAGAAGCAGGAGCCGGTCGACATTCCGCAGGCCGAAACGCGCACCCTCAAGGACGTGCTCGAGTTGCCGTGGGGTTTCGAGATCTACTCGCTCTTGACGCGCTGGAACCCGCTCGATTTGCGGCGACCGTATCCTCGGCCCGCGAGCGGCAAGCGCGTGCTGGTGGTGGGTCTCGGGCCCGCCGGATTCACGGTGGCGCACCACCTGATGAACGACGGTCACACTGTGGTCGGCATCGACGGCCTGAAAATCGAGCCGCTCGACCCGGGCTTGTCCGGCGTCGACCCATTGGGCGTACGCAAGCCCTTCCGGGCCATCCGGAGCCTCGATGAGCTGTACGAGCCGCTCGACGAGCGCCTGATGGCCGGCTTCGGCGGCGTGGCCGAGTACGGGATAACGGTGCGCTGGGACAAAAACTTCCTGAAAATCATCCGTCTGTTGCTCGAGCGCCGAACCGAGTTCGCCATGTTCGGCGGCGTGCGATTCGGCGGCACGCTGAGCGCCGAGGATGCCTTTGCACTCGGCTTCGACCACATCGTGCTCGCCGCGGGCGCCGGTCGACCGACCCTGCTGGATGTGCCGAACGGCCTCGCCCGAGGCGTGCGCGCGGCGTCCGACTTCCTGATGGCGCTCCAGCTGAGCGGTGCCGCGCGGCGCGACTCGATCGCCAACCTACAGATCCGCCTGCCTGTGGTGGTCATCGGCGGCGGCTTGACTGCGATAGATACCGCGACCGAATCGCTTGCCTACTACGTCGTGCAGGTCGAGAAATTCCTGTCGCGTTACGAGGCTCTTAGCGCGGAGCGCGGCGAAACCGCGGTGCGTCTGACATGGAACGCGGAAGAGGCAGACATCGCCGACGAGTACGTCGCGCACGCGCGTGCGATTCGCGCGGAGCGTGCCGCCGCGCGGGCCGAGGGGCGCGAGCCGAGGCTGCTCGAACTGCTGCAGTCCTGGGGCGGCGTCACGATCGCCTACCGCAGGCGGCTGGTCGACGCGCCCTCCTACACGCTGAATCACGAGGAGGTCGAAAAGGCGCTTGAGGAAGGCATAAGCTTCGCCGAAGGCCTATCGCCGACGAGGATCGAAATCGACCAGTTCGGACATGCCAGCGCGGTGCGGTTCGCCCAGCAGGGCGGCAGCGAAGTCGAGCTTCGGGCGCGCTCGGTGCTGGTTGCGGCCGGCACGCAGCCCAACACCGTGCTGGGACGCGAGGATCCCTCGCACTTCAAGCTCGACGGCAAGTACTTCGAGGCCTGTGACCCGGAGGGCAATCCAGTCAAGCCCGAGCGAGCCATCTCCAAACCTTTGCAGCCGAACGTATTGATGTGGCGCACGCGTGATGGCAGGTTCGTAAGCTATTTCGGCGACCTGCATCCGTCCTATTTCGGCAACGTGGTAAAGGCGATGGGAGGCGCCAAGCAGGGCTATCCCACGGTCAGCGCAATGCTGGCAAAAGTCAGCCCGGCATCGGCGCTCGAAGATGCGGCGTTCCTGGCGCTGCTGAATCGCGAATTGCGTCCTGTCGTTCACGAGGTAATGCGCCTGACGCCGACCATCGTCGAAGTCGTGGTCCGCGCCCCGATCGCCGCCCGACGCTTCCGACCCGGGCAGTTTTACCGACTTCAGAATTTCGAGTCGTTCGCGCCTCGCGTCGCCGACACGACACTGGCAATGGAGGGGTTGGCGCTGACCGGAGCCTGGGTCGACAAGGCGCGCGGCGTCCTTTCGACCATCATCCTCGAGATGGGTGGCTCGTCGGATTTGTGCGCTCATCTCGCGCCGGGCGACCCGGTCGTGCTCATGGGCCCGACCGGCACGCCGACCGAGATTCCGCCCGACGAAACGGTTGTCCTGGCGGGCGGCGGGCTGGGCAATGCAGTCCTGTTTTCGATCGGCCAGGCGTTGCGCGCCGCCGGCTCCAGGGTGCTCTACTTCGCCGGCTACAAGAAGGTCGCAGACCGCTACAAGATCGATGAGATCGAGAAGGCGGCCGACGTCGTCGTCTGGTGCAGCGACCAAGCGCCCGGATTTCAGGCCGGCCGGGCGCAGGATCGAAGTTTTGTCGGCAACATCGTCGAGGCGATGCTTGCTTACGCCCGGGGCCAGCTCGGAGAGCAATCGATCTCCTTTCACGACTGCGACCGCCTGCTGGCGATCGGGTCGGACCGCATGATGGCGGCGGTGGCCCGGGCACGGCACAACGAGCTCAAGGACTATCTCAAGGCGTCGCATCTGGCCATCGGATCGATCAATTCGCCCATGCAATGCATGATGAAGGAGGTGTGTGCGCAGTGCCTGCAGCCCCACGTCGACCCGGTCACCGGCGATCGCAGCTACGTCTTCTCCTGCTTCAATCAGGACCAGCCGCTCGATCTGGTGGATTTTCCGGCCCTTGACCAGCGGTTGCGCCAGAACGGAGTGCAAGAGAAACTGACGGCGCAGTGGATCGACCGCTGTCTGCGCGAACTCCATCTGCGGACTCGGAGCGCAGCCGTCTTGAGCTAAGATTTCCTTCTTTGTGGACCGCTATTCGGAGATGCGCATGAACATCAAGCGTGGGTTGCTCGTACTTTCGCTGCTCGCCGCGACGGCCGCCGGTGGCAACGCTGTCGCTCAACCCATCAAGGTCGGCGAACTGAACAGTTACAAGTTGTTCCCGGCATTTCTGGAGCCGTACAAGAAGGGCTGGCAGCTCGCGTTGGAGGAGATCAACGCCGGCGGCGGCATCAATGGGCGCAAACTTGAGGTCGTGTCGCGCGACGACGGCGGCAACCCCGGCGCCGCAGTACGGGTCGCGGAGGAGCTGATCACGCGCGATAAAGTCAGCATATTGATGGGCGAGTTTGCTTCACACATCGGCCTTGCAGTTTCGAACCTCGCCAACCAGCGCAAGGTGGTATTCGTCGCCGCGGAGCCGCTGACCGACAAGCTCGTGTGGCAAGAGGGCAACCGCTACACCTTCCGCCTGCGCCCGTCGACCTACATGCAGGTCGCGATGCTGGTGCCCGAGGCCGTTAAGCTACATAAGAAGCGCTGGGCCATCGTGTACCCGAATTACGAATACGGTCAGTCCGCGACCGCGTCGTTCAAGAAGCTCATGGCCGCGGCGCAGCCAGGAATCGAGGTCGTCGCCGAGCAGGCCCCGCCGCTCGGAAAGATCGACGCCGGCGCGGTAGTTCAGGCTTTGTCGGACGCGAAGCCGGACGCCATCTTCAGCTCGCTGTTTGCGGCCGACCTGCAGAAATTCGTGCGCGAAGGCAACATCCGAGGGCTGTTCAAGGGTCGCGCGGTGTTCAACCTGCTGGGCGGCGAGCCGGAGTATCTCGAGCCGCTCAAGAACGAAACGCCCGAGGGCTGGTGGGTGACAGGCTATCCGTGGCGTCAAATCAAGACGCCTGAACACGAGAAATTTCTGGCCGCCTACGAGAAGCGCTGGCGCGACCACCCTCGCCTCGGCTCCGTCGTCGGCTATGCCGCGATGTACTCGGTGGCCAACGCTCTCAAGAAGGCAGGTTCGACCGACAGCGACGCGCTGATCGCGGCGCTTGAGGGACTCGAAATGGAGACGCCGTTCGGATCCATCGTCTACCGTGCGGTCGACCACCAGTCGACCATGGGGGCGTATGTCGGGCAACTTGCGAAAAAGGACGGTGAGGGAGTAATGATCGACTGGCACTTCGCCGACGGCGCCGCATACCTGCCGTCGCCGGCCAAGGCCAAGTTGCTTCGTCGGCCGTAATGCCATCGAGGCATCGGATCGCGCTCGCCGGGCAAGTCCCGGCGATTTTATTTGGATGACGGCTTCGTCGATCCTGATCCAGTTCCTGAACGGCCTGGCCGGCGCCAGCTCGCTCTTTCTGGTGGCCGCGGGCCTGTCGATCATCTTCGGCGTCACGCGGATCGTCAATTTCGCTCACGGCTCGTTCTTCATGCTGGGCCTGTACGTGGCCTACAGCCTGATCGACAAATTCGGCCACGGGACAGCCGGATTCTGGGGTGGCGTGGCGCTTGCCGCCGTTGCCGTCGCGCTGCTGGGCGCGTTAGTCGAGATGCTGCTGCTGCGTCGCATCTATGCCGCGCCCGAGCTGCTGCAGCTGCTTGCCACTTTCGCGCTCGTTCTGGTTATTCAGGACTTCACGCTCTGGGTGTGGGGTCCGGAGGATTTGCTCGGCCCGCGCGCCCCGGGCCTTAGCGGCGCGGTGAACATCGCCGGGCATCAATTCCCGCAGTACGACCTGTTCCTGATCGTTTTCGGCCCTACGGTGCTGTTGGTGCTTAACTTTCTGTTGACCCGCACTCGATGGGGCACGCTCGTACGCGCGGCAACCGAGGACCGCGAGATGGCAGGCGCGCTCGGAGTCAATCAGAAGTGGCTGTTTACGACTGTGTTTGCCCTCGGTGCCTTGCTCGCCGGTGCGGGAGGAGCATTGCAGATTCCGCGCGAACCAGCGAATCTCTACCTCGATCTGTCGGTCATCGCCGACGCCTTCGTGGTGGTGGTGGTGGGCGGACTGGGTTCGATTCCCGGCGCGTTTCTGGCCGCACTGCTGATCGCCGAGATCAAGGCGTTCTGCATCGGCATCGGCGACGTCACGATTGCACATAGCGTGATCTCGCTTTCCAAGCTCACGCTGGTGGTCGAGTTTGTGGTCATGGCGGTGGTACTGGTACTGCGGCCCTGGGGCCTGCTTGGCCGCCGCCCGACCCCGCCGCGCGGTGCAGGCGCGGTTGAGCGCCCGCCTGCGCTGCCGTCGCGCCCCGCCCTTTACGCGCTCGCCGCCTGTGGCGCGGCGCTCGCCCTGCTTCCGGTGCTGACGACCGGGTATTCGCTCATTCTCCTGACCGACATATTCGTTTTTGCCCTGTTCGCGGTCAGCCTGCACTTCATCATGGGGCCCGGCGGAATGCCGTCCTTCGGCCATGCGGCCTACTTCGGCCTAGGGGCTTACGGCGCAGGCCTGCTGCTGCACCGCGCAGGATTGCCGATGGAGCTTGCCCTGCTGCTGGGGCCTCTCGCGGCCGGCGCGAGCGCGCTGGTCTTCGGCTGGTTCTGTGTCCGGCTGTCCGGCGTGTATCTCGCAATGTTGACGCTTGCATTCGCCCAGATCATCTGGTCGATCGTCTTCCAGTGGGATTCGATGACCGGCGGCTCCAACGGCCTGATCGGCGTGTGGCCCGCCGCCTGGCTCGCATCAAGTACCTCATATTATTTTCTCGCACTCGTCACCAGCGCCGGCAGCATCGTCCTGCTATGGCGCATGCTTTTTTCGCCTTTCGGATACGCCTTGCGCGCCGGACGCGACTCGCCCCTGCGCGCCGACGCTATTGGCATCGACGTACGACGACAACAGTGGGCCGCATTCGTCATCGCGGGGCTGTTTGCCGGCGTCGGCGGTGCCCTGTATGTCTTCTCCAAGGGCTCCATATCGCCCGACTCGCTTGCCGTGCCGCGCTCGATCGACGGCCTGGTTATGGTCCTGCTCGGCGGCGTCCAGACCCTCACCGGACCGGTATGGGGCGCAGCGTTGTTCACCTGGCTCCAGGACGCAGCGGCACGCAATGTCGAGTATTGGCGCGCCGTCATCGGCTTGATCATCATCGCGCTGGTACTCGCCTTTCCGCAGGGGCTCGCTGGGTTCCTGCGAAACCGCTTCGCAGGTGAGCGGGACGCGTCGTGAACACTCCCATTTTGAAAGTCGCACACCTGTCGAAATCCTACGGCGGGGTGCGTGCAGTGGCAAATGTCAGTTTCGAGATTGCGCCGGGCGAAAGACTGGCGATGATCGGCCCCAACGGCGCCGGAAAGACAACCTGCTTCAACATGCTGAATGGTCAACTCGCCCCCGACAAGGGCACGGTCGAATTCGACGGACGCGATCTTGCCGGACTGAAGCCACGACAGGTTTGGCGACTGGGCGTAGGTCGCACTTTCCAGATCACCGAGACTTTCGGTTCGATGACGGTGCGCGAAAATGTACAGACCGCGCTGTTGTCGCACCACCGGCGGCTGCGCTCTTTGCTGACGCTCGCCACCCGAGCGTATGCGGACGAGGCGGATGCGCTGCTGGAACGAGTCGGGGTTCTGAATCAGGCGGCGCGCGCATGCGCCGTGCTCTCTTACGGCGACCTGAAGCGGGTCGAGCTGGCAATCGCGCTCGCCAACCGCCCTCGCCTGCTCTTGATGGACGAACCGACCGCGGGCATGTCGCCACACGAGCGAGGCGAACTGATGCGCCTCACGAGCGAACTGGCTCGACGCGATGGCGCGGCCATGCTCTTTACCGAGCACGACATGGATGTAGTGTTCAATCACGCCCAGCGTATCGTGGTGCTGAATCAGGGCGAACTGATCGCCGATGGCCACCCCGCGGAGGTGCGAGTCGACCCGCGAGTGCGCGAGGTCTACCTCGGTAACGGTTTCCGAGATGCTTGAGTTAGAACGGATTAACGTGGCCTACGGGCTGGCGCAAGTGCTGTTCGATCTGACGCTGGACGTGCGTACTGGCGAAGTCGCAGTGCTGCTTGGCCGCAATGGTGCCGGCAAGTCCACCTGCCTGAAATCGATCATCGGGCTGCTGCGTCCGAAGAGTGGTGTGGTCCGCTTCGCCGGTCACCGTATCGACGGGTTGGAACCGTTCCAGATCGCCCGTCTCGGACTCGGCTACGTGCCCGAAGATCGCCGAATATTTTCCGACCTGACGGTCATGCAGAATCTCGAGGTCGGGCGACAGGCAGCACGCGGCAAGCCTTCGGAGTGGACACCCCGACGCCTGTTCGAGCTATTTCCGAACCTCGGCCGGATGCAGCACCGGCTCGGCGCCAGGATGTCGGGCGGTGAACAGCAGATGCTCACCATCGCCCGCACCTTGATGGGCAACCCGAAGGCGATCCTGCTGGACGAGCCGTCGGAAGGCTTGGCGCCGCTGGTCGCCGAACAGCTGGCCAACACTGTGCTCGAGCTAAAACGTCAGGGGTTGAGCGTGCTTCTGTGCGAGCAAAACCTGTACTTCGCGCAAAGTGTCGCAGACCGGGCGTTCGTCATCGAAGGGGGCCATGTGCGCTACGCCGGCACAATGCAGGCGCTCGCCGCTGACGCCGAGGTTCGCGACAAGTATCTGTCGCTATGATTTGCATGGGTCCCTAGCAGGTATCCATCTGCACCTTGTTGCCGGCGGCGACGATCAGGCCGCAGTTATCGAGTTTCATTCTGCGATAATGAGGATTCCCGCTTAGCATGGCGATCGTCACCGCGTTGTCAATGCCGTGGAGCACAAATTGCCGTTCGCCATGAATCGCGCTTCCGCATGACCCCGACCGCAACCGACGGCAGCCTTACTCGCTACGCCTGGCTCTCGGTCAGCGCGGCGTTGGCTACCATCGCGCTCAAGACCGTCGCCTGGCTTATGACTGGGTCGGTCGGAATGCTTTCCGACGCGCTCGAATCCGTGGTCAATCTGGTGGCGGCGTTGCTCGCGCTGTGGATGCTCCGCATCGCCGCTGCGCCGCCGGACAGCGACCATCCGTTTGGGCGCTCAAAAGCCGAGTATTTCGCGAGTGGTTTCGAGGGCGCGATGATCGTTCTCGCGGCAGCAGGCATCATCTACACCGCCCTGCCGCGCCTGCTGGAGCCGCGCCAGCTAGATACGCCCGCGCTGGGCATCGCGATCTCCGTGATTGCATCGGCCATCAACTTCTGGACCGCACGCGTACTGCTCAGGGCGGGCGCTCGATATCACAGCATCACGCTCGAAGCGGATGCGCGGCACCTCCTGACAGATGTCTGGACATCCGCCGGAGTCCTGGTCGCGGTGGCACTAGTGGCGCTGACCGGATGGCTGCGCCTCGACCCGTTGGTCGCGTTCGCGGTCGCGATAAACATCCTGTGGACGGGAACGCGGCTGATGCGGCGTTCCGTCGCGGGATTGCTCGACGCCGCGATACCGGTGTCAGAGCGCGAAGACGTCACCAAGATTCTGCAAGAGTACACCAAGCGCTACGGCGTGGCGTTCCACGCCGTTCGCACGCGCCACGCCGGAACGCGGCGGTTCGTATCGTTTCACCTCCTGGTGCCCGACGAGTGGACCGTTAAGCACGCGCATCAGATCGCGGAAGAGGTCGAAGCGCGCATCGGCGCCCTGGTGCCGAACGCCTCGATGTTCAGCCACATCGAGCCGATTTCGGATCCACGCTCCTACGACGACATAGGTCTGGACCGCTAGGCCGGAACGGCCTCCCCCAAGGCGACGGTTTCGTACTCCACCAGCGAGGGCACGCCCGGGGCGACGTGCATTCGTCCCGCCGCCAACTCCATGACCACAGAGGCGACCGACTCGATCCGCGCCTCAAGGGGCAGCGACACATCGGGACGGCGGCAAATCGACAGCAATCCGTCGGTCTCATCGCGCAGGATTTGCTTCAGATCTGAGACTCCGATCCTGGCCCGGTTCTCGACCAACTCCCGCGCACGCGTCAGGCGCGGCACCGACGACAAGCTCGGTGCCAGCGACGTCTGGCCGCGCTTGCCGTCAGGCGACAGAAAATGGTTCGTATGGCACAGCGCTCCGCCGTCGCCCGACACGACCTGTAAGCCTGCCGGCGAGAACTCGAGGTTCGCGGCAGCGCCCGACGCGTCGGCGCAGAGAACGTTGGACGACGCACCAAAGCCGAGAGCGCGCACCATCTCGATCGCCTCGGCAACGCTGTGACATCCGAGCAATGCTCTGAGCAGCGGATGCACGGGCGTGTCCGCGCGCTCGCCGTCTGCGCTCGAGCGCAGAATGTTCAGGCAAACCCCGAAGCCGTGCTGGTTGAGGCCAATCTTGGCCAGCATCCCCGCTTCGGTCAGGGTGAGGCACGCCGGCCCGTCCGGACCCCGCACCCGCAGCACGATCAGCGCGCCACGTTGCGCACCAAGCCAGTCCCAGTTCTGGGCCAGAAGCGTTTCACCCATCGCGCTCGCGCTGCGCGGTACTGCTATCGCCGTGCATTCCCCCAAATCCGGCACGCCGCTGGCGCGGTTGGCGGCATCGAGCTCGCGCCAGCTTGGGTGCGGGTCGCCGGGAAACGTCGGCGGCAGAATCTCGGTACGTACGTTCAGTGCCAGGATCTCGTCCACCTGTCGACCGGAGCCTTCGGCAATGCCTTCAATTTCCTCGAGCAGTTGACCGCCGAGGGCTTCGATTGCATCGCGATACTCCGCGCCGCGGCGTTGCGCTTCACGCCAATTCATGCCGCAGAACGCAAACAGCCTGGCGTAAGTGGCCACCGAACGCGCCACGCGTTGCCTGGCGGCGGCGCCGTGAATGCGGCCGCGCTCACGCGCGCCGCCATGTGCATCGATCACAGGGAACACGCTAATCCTCCTAGACTATCCTGCATGCTTCGTCGAACTCGAAGCGAGGGTTTCGGGCGAAAACCTTCGACGGGTCGCCGTATCCCAGATTCACCAGAAAATTCGACTTGAATCGTCCATCGGGAAAGAACGCCGCGTCAACTTTGCCGTTGTCAAAACCCGACATTGGGCCGCAATCCAGCCCCAGTGCGCGCGCGGCCAGGATGAAGTACGCCCCCTGCAGCGAACTGTTGCGCAGCGCGGTCCGTTCCACCACGGCCTTCTTTTCGTCGCCTTCATAGTTCTTCTTGGCCGCAGGGTTGTTGGGGAAGTTGCGCGGCAAATGCTCATAGAAGAGCGAATCGTAGGCAATGATAGCGGTGACAGGAGCCTTCATCGTCTTATCCAGGTTGCCGGGACTGAGCGCCGGCGCGAGCTTGTCTTTGGCCGCCTGGCTCCGGACAAAGACGATTCGCATGGGCTGGCTGTTCTGCGTTGTCGGGCCCCACTTCGCCAGGTCGTAGACCTCGCGCAGCTGCTCGTCGGACACCGCCTTGTCCGTAAATCCGTTCTGCGTGCGGGCGGTGCGAAACAGAACGTCGAGAGCTTTTGCGCCGATCATTTCTTGCTCCGTTTGCTCGGTACGCCAATGTTAGCATCGCCGGATGGGCCGCATTGTTTCGCCGAGTGATATCGAGCTCGCCGGCTGGATTCGCCCCGGCGACGGTGTGATCTGGGGACAGGCCGCGGCCGAACCGCAGACGCTTGTCGAAGCACTGGTCTCGCAGCGCGCTGAATTCAGCGGTGCCCGACCGTTCATGGGAATCAGCTACTCCGGCATCGTCCGTCCCGAGCATGCCGACCATCTCAGGCTCTCCTCGTATTGCGGGGCGGGGCACAATCGCGCTTTGGCCGATGCGGGCGTGCTCGACATCTGCCCCTATCCCTACTCCCAGCTCGCCGGCCTGATCCGCCAAGGGCGAATCCGAGCCGATGTGGTGCTGGTCCAGGTCAGTCCACCGAACGCGCGCGGAGAATATAGCCTTGGACTGGGGGCCGAATATGTGGTTCCTGCGCTGCAAAACGCGCGCACCGTGCTGGCGGAGATCAACGATCAGGTTCCCTGGACTTACTGTGATCACGTTCTGCGCAGCGAAGATATTTCGCTCGCCGTGCACACATCGCGCCCTCCGGCGTGCGGCCCGCGCGCGGAACCGGGAGAGATCGAGCGCGGCATCGCAGCGTACGCCGCACATTACGTGCAAGACGGGGCCACGCTCGAATGCGGGCTGGGTGCGCTGCCCGATGCGGTGCTCAATGCCCTTGGAGACCGACGCGACCTTGGCGTGCATTCAGGCGCCCTGGGAGACTCGATAGTCGAGCTGATGCGCAGGGGCGTGATTAACAACGCCCGCAAGCCGATCGACGCCGGCCGGACCGTCGGGGGGCTGCTCCTCGGGTCACGCCGCCTGTTCGATTTTGCGCATGAAAATTCCGCGCTCTGGTTGCGCTCCGTCGAGCATACGCACGACCCGAGAATCCTGGCTCGGCTTCCCAATTTCGTCGCCATCAATTCCGCGGTCGAGGTCGATCTCACCGGGCAGGTCAACGCAGAGATTGCCAACGGACACTACGTGGGCGCGGTAGGCGGCGCCCTCGATTTCGTCCGGGCTGCAAATCATTCGCCGGGCGGAGTCTCTCTGGTCGTCCTGCCGTCGAGCGTCGGCAGCAGGTATTCGCGCGTGGTATCGCAGCTTTCCGGTCCTGTCGCCACGCCGCGTAGCGAAGCCGGAGTATTCGTCACCGAGTACGGGGCCGCGGACCTGCGCGGCAGGACGCTCGCGGAGCGCGCCCTGCGCATGATAGCCATCGCACACCCGGCATTTCGCGACGCTCTGGAGCGCTCGGCGCGCGACTCCGGGCTGCTGCGCAACTAACGGAAATTGCGCAGCGCCGGGACGGTCCAGAACGGCGCTGCGGCGAGTGCGATAAAGCACAGCGCGAAAGCAAATCCGACGCGATAGCCGCCGGTAAGATCGTGCAGCACGCCGCCCATGAGCGAGCCGAACGCTGCACCAAGCGAGTTGGTGGCGAATATGGTGCCGTAGATGGTGGCGACCCTAGGTCCGGCGAAATATTTCGTGCACACTGAAGAGATGATCGGACCACGCACGCCCTGACATAGTCCAAACACGATCACGTACGCGATCAGCAGCACGGGAAACGCGCCACCGGCGAGTGCCATCAGGATCACGATTCCAGTCGCCGTTCCGGCGAAACTCGCCGATATGGTCTGGCGCATGCCGAACCGGTCGGAAAGCAGCCCGCTTCCCGTTACGCTGATCACCGACAGCATTCCAACGAAGCCGAACGCGGTCGCCGCAGTGAGAGGCGAAAACCCGACGTCGATAAGAAACGCCACCGTTTGCACAATAATCGTGAACATTCCCGCGGCGGTGCAGAAAAACGCCTGCGCCATCGCCCAATAGATGCGCGTGCCCACGGCAGTGCGCAGCGTCCAGCCGCTCGTTGACGTCTCCTCTTTCGTGTCCTTGCGATGCGCAGGATGGCCGGCCGCGAAGCGGCGCCAGGGAAGAACGAAAAAGACCACGGGCACCAGTCCGATGAGCAACGCGCCTAGCACCCGGTAGGAAAGTTGCCAACCATACCGGTCGACCAGCCACTGCGTAAGCGGTACCAGCGTGACGGCGCCAATACCGACGGCGGAGAACACGAAGCCGATGGCGGTCGATAGCCGCGCCCGGTACCAACGCGAAAGAAGTCCCGAGGCGGGGACCATGCCCGTCAGGCCAACACCGATACCGACCGAGACTCCGATCAGGAGGTAGAACTGCCAGAGATGAGAGATGCCGCCGGAAAGAAAGAACGCCGCGCCGAGAAAACTCGCCCCTGCGCCGTAGACCCAACGCGGACCGAGGCGGTCGAAAACGATCCCGACCAGCGGGGCCGCGAAACCACTTACCAGCAGATACAGGGAATAGACGCTGGTGAGCTGCGATCGGCTCCACCCGAACTCGCGCTCCAGCGGCAGGAGGAACACCGTGTAGGTGTCGCTGATCCCGCGCCCGAACATATTGAGCGCGAAACATGTGACGAGTACCGCGATCGCAAGTCGTCGGTGTTGCGCGGATTCTTCCAGACCAAGCCTATCGCGGTACCGGCGGCGCGAGCCCGAATACCTGCCGAAGATACGCCAGATAACCTTCGTCCTTGCACATCGTTTTGCCAGGTGAATCCGACACTTTCGCGACCGGTTGGCCGTTGCATTCGGTCATCTTGATGACGATGTTCAGCGCATCGCATCCGACGTCGTTCGTCAGGTTGGTGCCGATTCCGAATGCCGTCTTGACTCGACCGTGAAAGTGACGCGATATCTCGATTGCTTTTGGGAAAGAAAGCTGATCCGAGAAGATGAAAGTCTTGGAGCGCGGGTCGACCCGATTCTTGTGGTAGTGCGCAATCAGGCGCTCACCCCACTCGAAAGGATCGCCGGAATCATGCCGGGCGCCGTCGAACAGCTTGCAGAAGTACATGTCGAAATCGCGCAGAAAGGCATCCAGGCCATAGGTGTCGGAAAGCGCAATTCCGAGATCGCCGCGGTACTCCTTCGCCCAGGTATCGAATGCGAACACTTGCGAGTCGCGTAGCCGTGGACCGAGAGCCTGGCACGCCTGCATGTATTCGTGCCCGAACGTGCCGAGCGGAGTCATGTCGTTGCGCATCGAGAACCAGACGTTCGAGGTGCCTGCGAAGTGCTCCGGCACTTCTCGCTTCAGCGTCTGAAGGGCCTCTTCGTGCCAGCTCGCCGAAAAGCGCCTGCGCGTGCCAAAGTCGGAGATCTTGAATTCCAGTGCCGGGTCGACCGTACGCACCAGATCGATTTTCGACTGCAAACGGCGGCGACCCTCGTTCAGATCGAAAGTCGGCTGCTTCCGGCGAAAGTAGACCTCGGAAATGATTGCGAGGACAGGAATCTCAAACAGAATCAGATGCAGCCAAGGACCGCGCAGCGTGATGTCTATCTCGCCTTCCGGCGCGCGCTGCGGTTCGATGCCGATGAAACGCCGGTTAAACTGGAATAGTCCGAGAAAATCAACAAAATCCGATTTGAGGAACCGCATACCGCGCAGGTAAGCCAGCTCGTCGTCGCGAAAGCGAAGGGTGCACAGTGCGTCGACCTCGGCCCTAATCTCGCCCACGTAGCGAGCCAGATCGACGCCCTCAGTGCGGCACTTGAACTTATATTCGACTTGCGCACCGGGAAAGTGGTGCAACACCACCTGCATCATGGTGAACTTGTACAGGTCAGTGTCGAGCAGGGACTGGATGATCACGGAGCCGGTTCCGGGATGCGGGCAAACCATTGTAACTCGCGCTTATTCCCGGGCATGCTTGCGTGCGGCCGAATACTGTATATAATCGCAGTGCTGAATGGGAAACCAGTAACCGCTGACATGGATGCACTTACCGATCGGCAGGCGGAAATTCTGCAGCTCGTCCGCGATCTGACGGAGGCGTCCGGCTATCCGCCCACGCGCGCCGAGATCGCCCGTACGATGGGTTTTCGATCCGCGAACGCGGCCGAACAGCACCTTCGTGCCCTTGCGCGCAAGGGAGTGATCGATATTTCATCGGGCGCTTCGCGCGGCATCAGGCTGCGCGACAAGACCGGCGCACGCCATGGCAGATTGATGGAATTGCCCGTCGTAGGGCGCGTGGCGGCGGGCAGCCCGATGCTGGCCGAGGAGCACCTGCAGGGGCGTTTCCAGATCGACCCCAACCTGTTCACCCCTCGGGCGGACTATCTCCTGCGCGTACGTGGAATGTCGATGCGCGATGCCGGGATACTCGAAGGCGATCTGCTGGCGGTACACCGTGGGCACGAGGCTCGCAGCGGCCAGATCGTCGTTGCCAGACTCGTCGACGAAGTGACGGTCAAACGCTTTCGGCGGCGCGGCCACACCGTGCAGTTGCTGCCGGAAAATCCGGATTTCAGACCGATCGAGCTGGACCTGCGGCGCGACTCCATGACCATCGAGGGCACCGCGGTCGGCGTAATCCGCAACGGCAAAAGTCTGTAGCGCGCCGCTTCCCCGCCTCCTTCGCGCCGCGCCGACGGCTATAATCGGGGCGAGCCTCCTTGGCGCCGAATGAATACCGAAGCCGCCCCTATCACCGTCGACGCGCCCAACTTCACGGCCGCGGCAGACCATGAGCCCTCACCCGATCCAGGGCTGCGGATTTTCGCCGACCGGGTCGCACACCTATATCGCCAATCGAATGCCGGGATTCTGCTTACGCTTCTCGTCGGCGCGATCATTACCGTAGAACTTTGGACCCCCCGTTACCGCGACCTTACGATTATGTGGTGGCTCATCACGATCGCCATCACTGCCGCGCGCTACGCGCTTTACCGAAGCTATCTTCAGCGTACCGACCACGACGAGGAGAAGTGGCTGCGCTGGATGGCGATCGGCGCCTTGGCGGCGGGAGTCAACTGGGGCATCGCCGGCGCCGTATTCTTCCCCTCCCATGCCGATGACCAGCAGGTCTTTCTTGCCTTCATTCTTGCCGGCCTGATTTCAGGCGGCATCGCAGTATTCGCGTCGGTATGGTGGACTTACGCCCTCTATGCGGCCGGCATCATGCTTCCGTTCACTTACGTTCTGGCCACTTTCGGCAACCGCCTCTTCGCCGAACTCGCCATGCTCGTGCCTGTGTTCTACGCAGCCAACATCGCGGTCGCATACCGCCTTGACAGAGTATTCGCTGCCGGCTTCAAGGCACGCGAGGACTATCGTGGGGTTGCGCACGAGCAGGAGTTGATGAACGTGCAGATCGAAGAACAGCTCCAGGAACTCCTGAATGCTCGCCGCGAAGTCGAAGCTTCCGGGCGCAAGCTGACGTTGTTCGCGGAGCGCGCACCGATTGCGGTGCTGGAGTTCGACGCGAACGCGACGGTTCTCGAGATGAATCCTGCCGCAGAGAATCTCTTTGGCTACGCGCTCGGAGAACTGGTCGGAAGAAACGGTCTTCAGATGCTGTTTCCGGCCGATGATTTCGGCGTCAATGAATCCTGGTGGCATGATTTTGTTTCCGGCGTGAAACCTGCGACGCTTAGCAGGCTTCGCTGCGTGCGTCGCGACGGACTCGAAATCATGTGCGAATTTACGTTCACGCCCCTGGTGAACGATGAAGGTGACGTGATTTCAATCATTGCCCAGGGTCGCGATATTACGCAGCAACTCGAGGCGGAGCGTCTGAAGAAAGAATTCACCTCGACTCTCAGCCACGAACTGCGCACGCCGCTCACTTCGATCATTGGCTCGCTGCAGCTGATCAACTCCGGTGTCCTCGGCGACGTGGAGAAGGACGTGATTGAATTGACCACGATCGCTGAGCGCAATGGGCAGCGCCTACTCGACCTGATCAACGATCTTCTCGATATTGAGAAGATCGAATCGGGAAAGTTCACTCTCGCGCCCGAGATCGTTTCGCTCGACTCCGTCCTGCGCGACACGTTGGTGCTGAACAAGGGCTTCGCCGATCGATACAACGTGCGACTCGCACTGGAGGAACGTTTGACGCCGGCAAGGGTGGAGGCCGACCCCAAGCGTCTCGTACAGATCGTCACCAATCTGGTGTCCAACGCGGCCAAATTCTCTCCGGAGGGCGGCACGGTTGACGTTACGCTGCAAGTAAACGGCGAGAGGGCGCGCGTCGGGATTCATGATCGCGGGTCCGGCATTCCCGATACATTTCGCGCCCGGATCTTCAGCCGTTTTGCCCAAGCGGACTCGACCGCCACTCGGCAGAAGGGCGGCACGGGCCTCGGTCTGGCCATCTGCAAGCGGCTGATCGAGTTGATGCACGGCACGATCGGTTTTGAGGATCGCCCCGGCGGCGGGACGACTTTCTACTTCGAGTTACCCGTCATGGGCGACAAGGCGAATAACGCTCTTGCGCAACTAGGAGCCGTTCAATGACGACCAAGCCTCTCGAACGCATATGCTATGTCGAAGATGACGAGGACATTCAGAGGATTGTCCGCATGTCGCTCGAGCGCGTCGGGAAAATGAAAGTCGAAATCGTCGGCGACCCCATGGTCGCCATCGACGCGATCGTCAGCTTCAAGCCCGATCTGGTGATGCTCGACTGGATGATGCCCGGAATGGACGGACCCACGCTCTTCAGGAAGCTGAAAGAAACTCCGGAAACGAAGGACCTCCCGGTAGTATTCATGACAGCGAAAGCGTCTGCGACGGAAATGGAAGAGCTTCGCTCTCTCGGCGCGCTCGGCGCCATCTCGAAGCCCTTTTCGCCGAAGGACCTACCTGAGCAGCTCCGCGCGCTCTGGAACACGCTTCCCTAGTGCTCGTCTGGCTGCATCGCCCTAGAGAAATAGGTCCGCGCGGCTGACGTCCGCCTTACCGTACTCCAAGGTGCGTCTGATCCGGTAGGGCTCATCGCCGCTCACCTTCGGCATTTTCGAGAGATCGAGCAGCTTCTGCGGTCTGAGCGGGTTTCCCGCCGCATCGCGCACCACCATGATGCGCGGTTGAAGCCGCTTTTCGAGATTCTGGGCGATCACTACGCCGACCTCTCCGGAATTGAGCTCCACTACAGCACCGACGGGAAAGATTCCGATACAGCGTATAAATTGTTCCACCAGAACCGGGTGGAATGCCGTCCCGCGCCACTTGTGCAGCATGTTCAACGCGTTGGACGGTGCTACGGGCGAGGCATATGGTCGCTTGGAAGTGAGTCCGACAAAAGTGTCGACCAGTCCGGCGATCGCTGCAACCACACCGAGCTCTTCTCCGCGCAGGCCCTTTGGATATCCGGAACCATCATAGCGCTCGTGGTGCATCGCCACGGCGCGCACCACCTCTGGCGAGATGCCCGGCGTGGCCTTGAGGATCTCGGCAGAGTGGTCAACGTGCGAGCGCACCAGCACGAACTCTTCCGGCGTGAGTCGCTCTCGCTTTGAGAGTACCTCGCTCGGAATCTTCAGTTTTCCCACGTCCAGCAGCAACCCTACCAGTCCCGCCATCTCGAGGTCCTCCTCGGACATCTCGAGGAAACGCGCCAACGCAACCATGTATACGGAAACATGCAACGCCTTATCGATCAAATCTTCACGCTGCTTGAGCGTTGAGAGCAGAACGAGCGCGTCGGGATTGCGCTTGATGCTGTCAGACATGCTTCGCGCCGCACCGGTGGCCTGCGCCGCGTCGAGCATGCCTCCCTTGTTTATCGACTCGACGGCTGAACTGACCACTTCCTCCGAGGAGGCGTAGACGTCCCTAGCACGGACAAACTCGGTCTCGACGGTCGCGCTTACCTGATAATTCACGCGCCCCGTACCGGTCAGCCTCGGAGCACCGGACATCGGCATCGAGGCCGTCGACCGCCCCGCTTCCGATTCCGGGACGCGATCCGGGTCGACAAACACATGCTTGCAGAACCGCCGAAGTACTTCCATCTGCTCCGGCGTCTTGAGGAAGAACCCCTGAAACACGAACGGCGTATCCGTCCATGGACGATCGAGTTCGTTCACATACATGCCAAATTCGAGTTCGTCGAGAGGAATCTTCTTCATCATTCGCTTGCTCTTCCCGCAATCAGGCTTGCTGAAATTTCCTCGCCAAGAAGCCAATTACTTCGTCGGCGTTCCGGAATCTCGCGTCACGGTCCTTCTCGAGAAGCTTGTCCAGCAAGCGTTGATAGACAGATAGGTTTTCCGACAACGCAGGCGGCGGGGTATTCAGGTGCTGCAATGCCACTTCTACCGCGGAGTCTCCATCAAACAAATGCTTACCGGTGAGCATCTGGTAAAGCAGCACGCCGGAACTGTATATATCAGTTCGCAAATCGAGAGCCATTCCGCGCACCTGTTCCGGGCTCATGTAGCGAGGCGTTCCCACGATTTCACCATGGCCCGTGCGGTCGATCGCGTCGACATGCTTGGCGATACCGAAATCGACGATCGCAAGGCTGCCATCCGCACGAAACATGAGGTTTTGCGGCTTGAGATCACGATGCAGAATCCCGCACTCGTGTATGTCGCCCAATGCGAACATTAGTTCACGGAAAATGCGCAGGGCCTCGTGAGGCGCGCTGGCCCGCCCTGCAAGCCGCTTGTTGAGATCGCCGCCATCGAAGAATTCCATCACCAGGTAGGCATGACCTTCGGAAACCCCGTGGCTATGAATGCGTGCGACGTGGCGGCTCTTGATACGCTCGACCAGCGAATATTCCTCCATGAAGCGTGCCAGCGCGTTCTTGTCGGAAGTCGCCTCGCTCCGCAGAATTTTCACGACGAGCGGCTCATCGTCCCGATCTCTGGACGCCAGATATACCCGCGACATGCCCCCTTCGCCGATGAGGCGAAGAATCCGAAAGCCCGAGATGCGTACCCGCTCCCCGAGCATGTGCCCTTCCATCCTCGAGGCGAGATCCGGCGACAGCGTTCTCTCGGCCGCATCGTGGGTCAAATCCCGGATGGAATTTACCAAGCGCTCTCGGGTCAACTCCTGCTTGCGCTGGTAGTCGCTGGCCCCGGCTTTCATCGCACGAACCGCGATGATCTCGTTGCCTGCTCCGGTAAGGAACAGCACGGGCGGGCAATCGATCCGCTTCTTGAACTCCTGCAGCCACTCGAGACCGTCTCCTCGGCCAAGCATGTAGTCCAGAATCATCAGATCGTAGTCGCCGAGCGGGAATTGCTCGTCGGGAAATTCCCGCTCAAGCGGATCGAATTCGTCGATCTCCGCCTTCGGCCACTCCTGCCTGATGTAATGCGCGAGAAGGTTCCTCAGGTCCTCATCGTCGTCGATGATGAGAATTCGCATCAGACTTACGGCCTGGATCCCGCGATGCAAAAGACTGGGGTCGGCTCGGACCTGCCGCGCAAAGCAACGTTCCCTCGCGAGCGAACGTCTTGTTCCGGCACGAACTCCCGCACCGACTCGTAGAATCGACCGCAAACCAATATTTCATTTGCCGCGGCCATCTGCATCAGGCGCGCCGCGGTGTTCACGGGATTTCCTATGATGGTGTAGCTCATGTAGTGCGGCGAACCGATGTTCCCAATGATGGCCTCGCCTCTGCAAATGCCAATTCCCACTCCGGTTGCGATTCCGAAACGGTGCTCCCATTGGCGCCCCACGGGCGCAAAGCGTACGACCATCTCCCGCGCGCACTGCAGAGCGCGCACCGCCGCGTCCTTCTGCGGGAGCGGCACGTTGAAGCCGATGAGAAGGCTGTCGCCCGCCATGTTGAAGATCGTGCCGTCCTGCTGGTACGCGGCTTCGGTCAGAATCGCGAAATAATCATTGAGCATCTCTACCACATCACCGACCTCGGTGTGCTCTGTGATCTGCGTGAATCCGCGCAAATCAGCAAATAACGCCACCACCTCGATGCGCTGCGCGTTGGCTCGAAATGGCCCATCTCTTGCGCCGAGATCTTGAATGATTCTTTCTGCAAGGCTGGGAGAGATATAGCGCGAAAACGCCTTGCGGATGGTTTCTTTCCGTTCTATTTCAGCGGCGAGGCGGCGCTGCTCCAGCTCGCGCCTGGTTACGTGCAGTTTGCGAAGCGTGTTGACCCGCGCCAGCAACTCCTCGCGATTCACGGGCTTTGAAAGAAAATCGTCCGCCCCTGCCTCGATGCCGCGTACGCGACTCTCAGAATCATCGAGCGCGGTGATTAGAACGATAGGAATGAGTGCCGTCGATGGGTCGGCCTTGAGTCGTCGACATACTTCGAATCCGCTTGGGCCTGGCATGAGCACATCAAGTATGATTAGGTCCGGCGGCGACGCCACGACGCGCGCAAGCGCCGCGTTACCATCCGCAGCTGTGTCCGCTTCCATGCCCTCCCTGCGCAGCATGTGTGCGAGGTAGCCCGCCATGTCCTGATCGTCGTCGACGACCAGAACGCTAAACTCGGATTTCGCGGCGATCCTTTGCTGCGAAACCGTCAGATCACTCATAGACGACATTCACGCGCGCCAGATAATCCGCATAATCATTGATGCTCGCATCCAGCGCAGTTCTGTCTTCGCTGATGGCACTTTCTTCGATGCTCTTGCCGAGGTCTGAGACCTTGCTGAAGCCGTATGAATTTCCCACCCCCTTCATACGGTGTCCGAGCTGGCGCAATTGTGCGAAATCTTGCGCGGTAAGAGCAGTGCGCAACGTTTCGAGCTCCTTCTTCCGGTTGCTCATGAACACTGGAACAAGATCCGCAATGTCCTGTGCGACTACCACGGTGTAAGTGCTGTCAGTCATGGCTTGCTCTGTCTGTCGTCGCCCTTGGGCGAGACCACGCCCCCCTTGATATGCTCGCCTTGCATCTATTCGAAACGATTATAGACGTTTCGCAAGTAACTCATTAAATTTATTGTCAATTCCTGTTAGTGGGTTAGCCACTGCCGGAAGGCCGCACAGGCTTGGTCGAGTCGATCACTTGCCGAGCTCTGGCGAGAAACGGATGCAAGGACAACGCGACCGAAAATGCGAACCGAGCCGACTCCTGTTCGCCTTCACCCAGGAGGATCTCCGCGAAACTGCACAGCGCCCCGAAATGGCGCGGTTCGAGTTCAATCGTGCGGCGAAGATCCTCTATGCAGGATTCGTCGCGACCCAGTAGGTAGTACAGGGTTGCGCGCTTATGCCATGCCTCGGCGAAGTCCGGAAGGTGGCGCAGAAGCAGCGACAGTCGCGTCTCCGCAATGTCGTAGCGACGGGCGGCAATGTCGCTCGCAGCCAGATCGAGGGCATGCGCGGCCGAGCGATGGGGATGGTACATCCACAAGTGCCAGATACGGTCTTCCGTGGCAATTGCCTCATCTTCGTGCCGGCAAGCGCCGAGGCGGCGAAACAGCGTGTCCAGCGCGGCGGAGCCGCGCGCAGGTCGGCGGCGGCGTCTGTCGGCGATCAGCCAGAGAGTCTCTGCGTAAACAGCCATCAGTTGCAGTTGATGTTAGCACTGTCAGTGAAAATCGCGCGAATGCACGGTCAGACAACCGAGCAATTTGTCGTGGTCGAACAGTTGATGTGCCACGAGATGCACGACCTCGCCTTCGCGTTCGATCACTCCCTGAACGCCTAGGAGCCGTGCGCCGAGCAGTTCTCGCCGCTGTCGCTCGACGAGATCGCGCCAAACGATCACATTGACGCAACCTGTCTCGTCTTCCAGGGTGACGAAAATCACGCCGCTCGCCGTATCGGGCCGCTGTCGGCAAGTAACCAGCCCCGCCCCGCGTGCAGTGTGTCCGTGCGGCAACAAATACAACTGCCTGGCAGTGAGCATGCCAAGGTGTCCGAGGCGGTCGCGCAGCAGCGCGAGAGGATGCCTTCCGAGAGTCAACCCCAGACTCGCGTAATCGGCAACGATATCTTCACCCTCTTCCGGTGCAGCGAGATTGGGTGCCGTCTCTCGCGCCGGCGCACTGCCAAGCATGTCAGATGCATACTCCGCCCCGGCTGCGTGCCAATGGGCTTCCCGACGATGTCCGGCAAGCGAAGCGAGCGCGCCTGCCGCGGCTAAACACTCGAGATCGCGCCGATTAAGGGCGGCCCGACGCGAGAGATCATCTACCGACTCGAAAGGGCGCGATGCCACGATTCTCTGTACACCCGCTGCGGACAGTCCGCTCACCATCCGCAGACCGAGACGCAGCGCGCGCCCTTCCAGCGTGCAGTCCCATGCGCTCGTGGCCACATCCACCGGCCTTACCTCAACGCCGTGACGCTGAGCATCCCGCACCAGCTGTGCAGGCGCATAAAAACCCATTGGCTGGCTGTTGAGCAACGCGGCGCAGAACTCCGCCGGTTTGTGGCATTTAAGCCAGGCCGAAACGTAAACCAGCAACGCGAAGCTTGCGGAATGGGACTCTGGAAAGCCGTACTCGCCGAAACCGAGAATCTGGCGATAAATGGCCTCAGCAAATTCCCGCGTATAGCCTCGTTCGAGCATCCCGCGCACCAGACGCGCCTCAAAGTGCTCGAGCCCGCCCTTTCTGCGCCAAGCCGCCATCGAACGACGCAGTTGATCCGCCTCTCCGGGAGAAAATCCGGCCGCCACCATCGCCAGCTGCATGACTTGCTCCTGGAAAATCGGCACACCCAGGGTGCGCTCGAGCACTTTCTTGACCGCCTGGCTCGGATAAGTCACCTTTTCCAGACCCTGGCGACGGCGCAAGTAAGGGTGCACCATTCCGCCCTGGATCGGACCAGGACGCACGATCGCGACCTCGATCACCAAATCATAGAAACTGCACGGCTTCAGACGCGGCAACATGCTCATTTGCGCCCGCGATTCGATTTGGAAAACCCCCACAGTGTCGGCACGCTGGATCATGGCGTACACGGAAGGGTCCTCTGCCGGGACATCCTGTACTCTCATCCCGACAAGTTCCAGCGCGCGGCGGATAGCCGACAGCATGCCGAGCGCAAGCACGTCGACTTTCAGCAAGCCCAGTGTCTCTAGATCATCTTTGTCCCATTGAATGACCGTGCGCTCCGGCATTGCCGCGTTTTCGGTGGGCACCAGTTCTGCCAGTCGTCCACGCGAAATGACAAAGCCGCCAACGTGCTGCGACAGATGCCTGGGAAACCCTGCCAGCGCATCCGTTAGTTCGAGAAACCGTCTCACCACGGAGCTCGCCGGATCGAGCCCGGCCTCGGTTACGCGCTCGGCAAGCCTGCTGCGATCGTCCCACCAAGCAAGACTGCGCGACAGCCGCTCAATCTGCCCGGACGTGAATCCAAGTGCTTTACCCACATCCCGCACCGCGCTGCGCGGCCTGTAACGAATCACCGTCGCGGCAAGCGCCGCTCGCTCCCGTCCGTACTTGGCGTAGACGTACTGGATGACCTCCTCGCGCCGCTGGTGTTCGAAATCGACGTCGATATCCGGCGGCTCGTCGCGCTCCTTGGATACGAAACGCTCGAATAGCATGCTCATCCTTCCCGGGTCCACTTCTGTTATACCCAGCGCATAGCAGACCGCCGAGTTCGCGGCCGAACCGCGTCCCTGGCACAGGATGCCGCGACTGCGCGCGAACTTCACGAGATCGTGGACCGTAAGAAAGAACGCCTCGTAACGCATCTCGGCGATCAATCGCAACTCGTGTTCGACGAGCTTTGATACGCTCTCCGGGACGCCGGAAGGAAAGCGCCAAGCCAGCCCCCGCTCGGCAAGCTTCCGCAGCCAGCTCTCTGGCGTTTCCCCCGGAGGCGTCAGCTCCTCGGGGTATTCGTACCGCAACTCGTCGAGCGAAAAATGGCAGCGCCTCGCGATCGCCACCGCTTCGGCCAGCAGCGCGTCCGGATAAATCTGCGCGAGGCGCATACGCGACCGCAGATGCCTTTCGGCGTTCGGGTGCAACGTGCGCCCGCATTCCCCGATCGGTTTGCCGATTCGGATCGCGGTCAGCAAATCCTGCAACCGGCGGCGCGACCGCAAGTGCATGTGTACGTCCCCTGCGGCAACTAGCGGCAGTCTCGAGACAGCGGCAAGTTCACGTAGCGCCTCGAACCGCCTCCGGTCGTTGCCTCCGCAATGAAGTTCGGCCGCGATCCACGCCCTGCCCGGGAAGCACCTTGCGATCCAACATGCGGCGCCATAATCGATCTCGCAAACGGGTATCAGCAGCGCAAGCGCGTCGCTTCCCGCAAGCGGCTCGAGATCAATGCGCGCGAGCTCATAGCTGCCCTTCTCCGCTCGCCTACGTCCTGTAGTGATGACGGAAGAGATCGCACCATAAGAACGGCGATTAGTGGCGATAAGGACGAGCTTGACGCCATCCTCGAGCGTCACTTCGCTTCCTACAACGAGTTTCAAACCGCAACGTTTCGCCGCGACGTGCGCCCGAACAACGCCGGCGAAGGAGCATTCATCAGTGAGCGCAAGCGCGGCGTAGCCGAGCGCCGCCGCGCGTTCGACAAGCTCTTCGGGATGCGAGGCGCCACGCAGAAACGTAAAATTCGACAGACAATGCAGCTCCGCGTACTCGGGCAAATCAGGAGGCATCGATCTAAGCGAACATCCCGTGCAGATACCAACCACCAGTCGTGCCGCGTTCGCGGAATACCCACAAAAGCGCAGCGCTTGGTGCGCGCGCGATGAAGTAATCGCGTGCGATCTCGCCTTGGTCCCACCACCCAGATTCGATACGTTCGGGACCAGCCAGCATCTCGAGCGGGCCTCCGTCGAGCGGCACGCCCCCTTTCTCTTTCAATCTGCGTGGCGGCTCGACGAGCCATAGCGGCCGCACACCCGCACTCTCATCTCCACACAGCGGCCGCTCTTCTGCCGCAAGCGCTCGCCAGGCACGTTCAGGACGGTGTTCGGGATGCAAGCCGAGACCATGCACCGCCTCGCTCCCAAGCCTTGCCTGCAAGCGCTCGACGAGTCGCACCCATGCTTCGCTCTCGGCGTGGGAGCCCTCAAACAGGTCGACCGTTCCAGCATGCAATGGAACGAAATTCCCCGCTTCGATTCGAATCGCTTCGACCGGCTTGGCGAGCTTGTATGCGGAGAGACGTTCGCGCAGCAGCTGCATGAAGCGCTCGACTTCGCGGCACGGCGAAGCAAGCCGAAGATCCAGAACGGTTGGATTTGCGTTGCGGTGCAGAAGCATCAGCAGGAAGCACCGTACGCCTGCTTGGTGCGCGGCCAGCAGACCTTCCAGCTGTACGAGCAATCGCCGCGCGGCGAAAAGCACTCCTTCCGCATGCGTAATCTCTCCGGGCAGTTCGAGCTTCGCGGCGAAACGTAGCGGCGGCGCGAAGAAGTTGCGTGGCTCCGGCATTCGTCCCAGCGCCTGCTCTACTCCATCTAGCAAAGCCTGACCGAAACGTCGTGCAACGCCTTCGCGCGGCAGGCCGCACAATTCGCCTATGGTGGCGATACCGATGTTGTGCAGCAAATCCAGCGCGTCCGGCCTGTCGCAGGCAACTGCGACGGGAAGCGTCGCGAGCGCCGTTTCAAGCACGGCTCGATCCAGAATCAAGGTCTCTTGCCCCGCGCTTGCAAGCCACCACGCGCCCCGCGCCGTCGGCGCTACAGCAAGCGTCGGGGTGAGGCCCATCTGATCGACGCCGGCGCGGATCCGCTCCACCATCGTTGCCAGGCCACGGAACAGGCGCAGGCTGCCCTCGATTTCGGCGAGAATGCCGTCCGGCATCTGAAGAGAAACCCGCGGCGTGAATCGGTACATCCACGCTGCGATGCATTCGAGCGCTTCTTGCTTGGCCGCCTGATTGCTCGGCCATACATGCAACTGCGATGCGAGTGCCCACGCTGCAGCGAGCCCCATCCCCGGCCGCACACCAAGCGCTTCGGCCCGTGCGTCACAGGCAAGCACACGACCAGCGTCGGCAACCGCCCATGGCGAGCGCTCCGTTTCAAGCGGAGCACGGCCGCGCGACAGGACCTCGAGCACAAGGCGTGGGAAACGGAGCGCCAGCCAGAGCATGGACAGGCCTTTCGATCTTGATGCTGAGAGGTTTTGCGATCAGAGCCCCTCGGCGCTTGAGGATACGAATCGAGAGCCCTTCCGGAGCGGGCTCAAAGGCAATGCGCAAACAGGCGGGCGACGCCTCATGCGCTGCCTGTTCCGGGCGGAATAGCGCGACAAATGCGCCGTGACCGGTTTCCGCCGCTACCGCAAGCCGTCGCAGTTCGGCGTAGCGGATGTCGCGAAACCAGGTCAGCAGAGCATGACAGCCTCCTCCACGCAGCACCTGCTCCGCGGCCCACAGTCCGTCGCGTCGCCCAGGAGCGCGTACAACTGAGAGATGCTCGAGATCGATACCGGCCTTCGCGAGCGCCGGTGCATAGGGTAAATGCGGTGGCGCGAGCCAGACGATGCGTCGCCCACTTGCAGAAAGGGCCGCCAGTGTCGGAAGTACCAACTGCAGTTCACCGACACCTTCGCGCTGGCCGAGGATTTCGGTCAGCCCACCGGTAGGCCAGCCTCCGCCCGGCAATTCGCGGTCCAGCGTAGGGAAGCCGGTTGGCACCGTCCGTCCATGTCCTGACGCGAGCGCACCACCGCGCCAGACGGAGCGCTGCGAAAGGATATCGGCGAGCGAGGTTTTCATGGCCACCCTGATACTGTATTTATATACAGTATCAGGGTGGCTGGCAAGCGCGATTTACTTTACCCAGCGCTTGAGCGACTTAAGGATGCGCTCGTCGCCAAAGCCGAGCTGCGCCAGAACCGGGGCACGCTCAAAGAACTCGCTGTAGCGGCGGATACGCCCCCCCTCTAGTGCACAACAACTTATGCCTGCAAAACCGACCCGCCGCCCTTCACTGCCCGGAATCTTCGATACGTAGGTAAAGCGGTAACGCGCGTAGCCCATGCGTCCGTCACTACACGCACCGGACACTTGCCACACGAAGTCGCTCGCATCGCGGTGGAACAGCCCCGTGATCATGCCTGCAATCGCCTCGCGTCCAGTGAATTCACCGTAAAAGCCGTCGTGATAAACCCCGTCGGGCGTGAAACATGACGCTGCCGCCTGGGCGTCGCCGGTGCAGATGGCAGAAGTCATGCGCTCAAGCAGTTCCGCGAAATCTGCGCTTGCGTCACTCATCCTTGAGCAACGACTTCGCGAGTGTAAAGAAATCCGCGATACGCAGACCGAACGCCCCCTCCAGCGCGGGACGTCTCGCTTCGACGAAGGTACGCAGCGCATCCATCGACTTGCATTCCTCGAGTTGCAGCGCGATCGCATCCCCGGCCGGCCCCATGGCGTCCGTGAGGGAGTGCGACAGCTGAAGGCGGATTTTCCTAAAGTCCACCCTGGCGGCCGGCGGCACTTCGCGCACAAATCCCTGGGCGATCAGTTGCTCGAGCATCGGCCGCACGTCACCGACCGGTGCGAACTGCTTGACCAAATCGGCGCCCGTCGCCTTGCCGTTCACCACGATAAGCAAAGTGCGCAGGCGCTGCTCCAACCGTTGCCCACGCGTCTTGATCTCCTCGACGCCTTTCTCGGTCTTCTGCAGAACCGCCTGTAGGTTCATGGTCGCACCGAAACACGCCCTGAAGCCGCTAGCCTACCCCAGCGGCCGGCCGGCGGCCGGCAGGCGGAAAAACATGCACCCCACGCGCCGCATTATGCGGTTGAATATTCAGCGAATTTCCGACGCGCGCCGTCCAGGGCGCACAGGAAGAATGTACTTCGCGGGCATCTGCGGGAGCGGCGTGGAGCGCAGCCGCGCGGTCGTTTGAGGCCAGCAACTCATTGAGCAATAAAGAAAATATTGAATATTGCGGTCGTCGCAAGACGTGCTGGCACGGGTATTGCGGAGCTAAGGGTGGAAGCACCATACAAGCAAACCAAGCTGGAGAACATCATGACCGCCACCACACTTACTGCGAATGTCACGGGTTATCGGATCGCCGGTCTCGACCGCGCGGCCAAGTATGCAGGTATCACCAACGAAGCCGCCGGGGCGGTGGTTTTGCTCGGGGCGGCGCCGTTCATCGGACTGGCGTTCATCGTCGCGCTGCCGTTCGTCGGGCTCGCGCTCATCGCGTGGCTGGCGGCGAAAGCGCTGCTGGCGAACCGCTTGGCGGTGTGGAAGCGCGCGCGAAGCGTGGTCCTGTTCCTCGCAGCCCCCTTCATCGGGCTGGCCTACGCGGTGGCGCTGCCTTTCGTCGGCGTCGGCGCCTTGGTATGGATCGGGCTTGGCGCGGCGCGCACGCGGCGCGCGGCGGCCTGACGCAAAGTACGGAGGGTCACGTGAGCCACATGCCAAACATCCTCATCGTCGACGACGAAGAAGTCGTGCGGCGCGGCTTCAGCCGGGTCTTGGACGGGGCGGACTGCCGGACGGCGTCGGTGGGGGACGGCGAAGAAGCCCTGCGTGCGCTGGCACGCGAGCGCTTCGACGTCGTCTTACTCGACCTGCGCATGCCCGGGGCCGACGGGATCGCGGTGCTGAAAGCAATCAAGGCGCGCTGGCCGGAGAGCGAGGTGGTGGTGATCACAGGCTACCCAAGCGTGGAGACCGCGAAGGAAGCGGTGCGTCTCGGGGCCTGCGACTACCTCGCGAAGCCAGTCGCGCCGGAAACGGTGATCCACGCGGCGCAGGGCGCGATCCTGCACAAGCGCTGGGCGCTGCACCCCGTGGCCAACGATGAAGTACATGCATCTGCTCCGCAGACTCGCAACTGGGCCTGCTGACAACGGACTTCGGTAAAGGAGAACACCATGAAAGCGGCAGCTCTCAAGAAAGTACTGGTCGTCGACGACGATCCGATCGTCGGCAAGAGCATCGATCGAATCCTCTCGCCGAGGGGTTATGCGGTGATAACGGCGGGCAACGGCCCCGAGGCGCTCGACAAGCTCGCGCGCGAGAACTACGACGTCGTGTACACAGATATCAAGATGCCCGGAATGGACGGACTGGAGGTCGCCGCGCGCATCAAGGCGTCGCGCCCCTGGCTGCCGGTCGTCATCGTAACGGGATACGGAACCGACGCGAACGAGGCCAAGGCCAAGGACATCGGCGTAAGCGGATTCCTGCGCAAACCGCTATCTCCGGAAATGATCGAGACGAGCGCGACCGACGCCCTGCTCGCCCCGGAACCCGCCGCCGCGCCGGTCGAGGAAACACGCGAAGCCGCGCGGCCCGCCGTCGGGGCGCCGGGCGCGTTGCGCAGCTTCGCCATGGCGGTGGCCGCACCGTTCCTCGGCCTTGCGTTCATCGTGGCGCTTCCATTCATCGGCCTCGGCATGCTCGCATGGGTCGGCCTGCGCGCAGCTTCCGCCAAGCACGCGTGGATCGGGCACGTCGGCCGCTTCGCCCGCAACGTGGGCCTGTTCTTCGCCGCACCGTTCATCGGTCTCGCGTACGTCATCGCGTTCCCGTTCGTCGGTCTCGGTCTGCTCGGGTGGCACGGCTACCGGGCATTGATGGACAGAGAAAAGCGCGACTGATCTCGCATGCAACGCGTCGCAACCGGGGGCCGGCCGCACCCCGGTTTGCGCCTGATCAAGTCAGGCCGCGGTAAGCCGTGCGAAGCTTGCTCCGAGACAGGGGTTCCGCCCAAATGAAAACCGCCATCTGCCGCATTTTCACCGCCGCTGCGGTTGCGACGGCGCTTTCCCTTTCCGCCGTGCTTTCCGAAGGGGCTCGCGCAGCCGAAACGTCGGGGCCGGCGCCGTCGGCCGCGGACGAGACCTGCCTCGCGTGCCACGGACAGGATGGGATGAGCAAGACCTTCCCAAACGACGACTCCGTCTCGCTGCATGTCGACGGCCGGGCGTTCGCCGCTTCGGTTCACGGCCCGCTCGGCTGCTCGTCGTGTCATGCCGAGATCGATCTCGCCAACCACCCGGGAGGCGGGAAACCGTTCGCTAGCGCGCGCGTATTCTCGATCGCCATGGCCCGAGTGTGCAGTCAGTGCCACGAAGACAAGGCGAAACTCTTCGAAGGCAGCGTGCACGCAAGTGCCCTGCGCGCGGGCAACCTCGCGGCGCCGGTTTGCACCGACTGCCACGGGGAACACGCCGTCGTTCACAAGGTGCCCACGGCCAACGACGTTTCCTGCCGCAAGTGCCATGGTGCGATATTCGACGCCTACCTGCAGAGTCCGCACGGCAAAGCGTACGGGAAGCCGGGGCTAATGAAGGCGCCGATCTGCGCCGATTGCCATCGTGCCCACGACGTAAGTCCTGCGTCCACGGGTACGGGATTGCGCGACGCCTGTCTGGGCTGCCATACGAACGCCGTCGAAGCGCACCAGAAGTGGCTGCCGAATACGAAGCTGCATCTCCAAGTCGTCTCCTGCCCCGCGTGCCACGCGCCGACTTCGCAGAAGCGGGTTGACCTCAGACTCTACGATCCGGTCACCAAGCGCGATGTGACCGCGAAAGACGAGCAGGCGCGGCTCGACGTCCCGGCGGGCGCAAGCAGTGGCACGGTGCTAGATTCCAAGGCGCTGTGGGACCTGATGCGGGGGGTCGACCGTAACGGCGTCCCCGGCAGGATGACGCTGGTTGGACGGCTCGACGTCCGCAGCGGCGCGGAGGCGCACCAGCTGACCGACAAATCCAAGGCCATCCGCGACTGCGTCGTCTGCCACCGCAAAGGGGCGGATCCATTCAAGAACGTCACGATATCGATCATCGGCCCGGACGGGCGTCCGATCCGCTACGAGGCGAAGCAGAACGTTCTGCACGGGCCGGGCTCTGTGGAGGCGCTCTCGGGCTTCTACGCCATCGGCGGCACGCGAATCGGCCTGCTCGACGTGCTCCTCGCGCTCGCGTTGCTGGCCGGCATTTCGGCACCGGTCGCGCACCTCGTCCTGAGAAGGCTGTCGCGCAGAAGACAGTCCGCCGAGCAGCGCGCAGCCGGCAAGGGCGAATGATCCGCAACCAAAGAACAGGCACCATGCGAAAGCTCTACGTCCACCCGCTTCCGGTACGAATCTGGCACTGGATCAACGCGCTGGGTTTCGTGCTTCTGATCCTGAGCGGGCTGCAGATTCGCTATTCGGGCGCAATCCAGCTGATGTCTTTCGCCACCGCCGTGCAGACGCACAACGTGCTGGGCGGTGTGCTCATCCTCAACTACTTCGTCTGGCTGCTGTTCTACCTCTTCACCGACAAGATCCGGGTCTATCACCCCGAACTCAATCCGGCGAAGCACTTTCGCGGTAGCCTGCGCCAGCTCTGGTACTACGGCTACGGTATTTTCAAGGGGCAGCCCAACCCTCATCACGTCAGCGTGTACCGGAAATTCAACCCGTTGCAGAGCATGACCTACCAGATTGTCATGATCCTGCTCGTGCCGATCCAGTTCTATACCGGAGTCCTGCTGTGGGACGTGACCCGCTTCTCCGCGTCGATCCAGCTATTCGGTGGCGTGCGGGTGGTCGACACCGTGCACGTCGTCCTGTTCATCTTCTTCATCGGGTTCATCTTCATCCACCCCTACCTGGCGAGCCTCGGCCACACCACGATGGCGCACTTCAAGGCGATGGTCACCGGCTACGAGGAAGTGGAGGACGAGCCCGGCCGCGGCGAGCCTCGGTAGCGGTCCGGCAACGGCGATTTAGTCCGGGCTGGAGTCGCCGGGGTCTTCGTCGCCCCCGCGCAGGCGCACGTTGTGCTTCTTCATTAGGGCCTGGAAATTAGCCCTCTGCATCCCAGTCTCCTCGGCGCTGCGCGTCACGTTCCAGCCGTTGCGCTTGAGCGCCTCAATGACGAACACCTTCTCGATTCCTTCCACCGACTTCTCGCGCGCAGCCTTCTTGATGCGCTTGAGCTCGTCGCCCGTACGCGGCACCTCGAAATCGTTGTCGGAATACGGGCCGAGGATGTTGAGCAGGTGCGCCCGTCGGATCGCCTTGTCGGTCGCAAGGATTACCGCACGGTGCATGGTGTTCTCGAGCTCGCGGACGTTACCCGGCCAGTCGTAGTTGCCCAGCACGTTCATCGCGCCGTCCGAGATCTCGTTGACCTTCTTGTCGAACTCCTTCGCAGCCGCGTTGAGAAAATGGAAGGCAAGCGCCGGAATGTCTTCGCGCCGCTCGCGCAGCGGTGGAACGCGGATCGGAAACACGTTCAGTCGGTAGAACAGATCTTCGCGGAAGCTCGCCTCCTGGACCATCGCCTTGAGGTCCTTGTTGGTGGCCGCGACCAGCCTGATATTGACCACATGGGTACGTGTGTCGCCAACTGCCTTAAATTCCCGTTCCTGGATCACCCGCAGCAGCTTGGCCTGGATCGACAGCGGAATGTTGCCAATCTCATCGAGAAACAGCGTTCCCCCGTTCGCGACCTCGAACAGCCCGCGCTTGTTTGCGACCGCCCCAGTAAACGAGCCCCTGACGTGGCCAAACAGCTCGCTCTCCAGCAGGTTCTCGCTCAGCGAGGTGCAGTCGACGGGGACGAATGGCTTGTCCTTGCGCAGGCTGTTGTAGTGGATTGCGCGCGCCACCAGCTCCTTGCCAGTGCCGCTCTCCCCCGTGAGGAGCACCGTGCTGTTGGTGGGCGCGCATTTTGCAATAAGGCGGAACACCTCCTGCATGCTGGGGCTCGCCCCGACCACGTTCTCGAACCGGTATTTGGAGCTGACCTCGGTCTTGAGGTTGAGATTTTCCTGCAGCAAGCGCCGGCGCTCGAGCGCGCGCTCGACGACGAGCTTCAGCTCGTCGGGGTCGAAAGGCTTGGTGAGGTAATCGAACGCCCCGAGCTTCATCGACTTCACGGCTGTCTCGACCTGGGACAGCCCGGTGATCATGATGACCTCGAGATCCGGGTGTGACTCCTTCACTCTCTGGAGGACCTCGATGCCGTCCATCTTGGGCATCATGATGTCGAGAATCACGACGTCGAAGGTCCTCTCCTCGATCTGCTTAAGCGCCTCGACGCCGCTCTGCACCGCGTCCACCTCGAATTCATCGTCGGCCAGCACACGACGGCAGCTGCGGATGACGATGTCTTCGTCGTCGACGCAAAGAATGCGCCCCTTCATGACCGGCTCCCAGACTTAGCGGCTTCCCCGTCCTCTCCGGCCGCCTCCAGCGGCAGGTAGACGCGGAACGTCGACCCTTTTCCGATCGAGCTTTCCACCTCGATCAGGCCGCCATGCGCCTGGACGATCCCGTGGCTCACCGAGAGTCCCAGTCCGGTCCCCTTGCCCACCTCCTTGGAGCTGAAGAACGGGTCGAAGATCCTTTTCAGGTCACTTTCCGGAATTCCGCATCCAGTGTCGCTGATCGTGATCTCCACCATGGAAACGGCCTTCGCGCCCGGCTCGGGGCTCTTCGGCTGCACAGACCGGCGGGTGCGCACCGTGATGCTTCCCTCTTCCTCGATCGCCTGCTGCGCGTTGACCAGCATGTTCATAATAACCTGCTCGATCATGTTGGAGTCGACCCAGACCGGCGGCAAGTTTCGCTCGAGATCCAGCTCGATGCGGATGTCGCGCAGGTGCGCGGACTTCTCGACGATGCGGACCGTGTCCTCGATCAGACCGTTCAGGTCCGCGAATTTCTTCTCCGGCGCCTTTTCTCGCGCGAAGTCGAGCAACCTCCGGATAATCGCCGCGCTGCGCTTGGTTTCCTTGATCACGAGGTCCAGATCCTCGGCATCGGGACTGCCGTCGGGCAGCTTCTTGCGGAGCAGGCTCGAGAAAGTCAGGATGCCGGTGAGCGGGTTGTTGAGCTCATGCGCCACGCCAGCAGCGAGCAGTCCGACCGAGGCGAGTTTTTCCCCGCGCACCGTTTCCGCCTCCGCTAGGCGCAGGGCACGCGTGCGCTCCGCGACTTTCTGCTCCAGCGTATGGTTCAACTCGCGCAGCTCGCGCCCGGATTCCTTCAGTGCTCCCGTCATTGTGTTGAAAGAGGAGGCCAGCTGGCCGAGCTCGTCGTCGCTTCGCACCGGGATCGTCTGGTCGAGGTTGCCCGCTGCAATGCGCTTCGCCCCGGATTCGAGATCGCGCAGCGGAACGTAGATCAGGCGGTGCACCAACAGGCTCATGAGCAGAGAGGCGACGAGCACCAGTCCGAGCAGGAGCAGAATCACGACGGCACCGCTCCTCTGCATGGCGCTGTCGATCTCGTCGATCGAGTAGACGATGTCGAGCACTCCCAGCACCGATTGCGCGCGCGAATGCACGTGGCACGCGGAGTTGTAGCACGAAGGCTCGTTGCGAATGACCTCCATACTGGCCAGCATGCGCCTGCCGCTGGGCTCAACAAACATGCGCGCACGCTTGCTGAGCGGAAGCTGCTGCACGGGCTTGTCGGTCTTGTGGCAGAGGAAACATCCCTCGGCCTTCCGGTCGACCTTCATTCCCAACTCAGGCACATAGGTCGAATCGATGATCACGCCGTCCTTGCTGAAGATCCTGACCTTCTCGATATTGTTCTGATGCGCCACGTCCTGGATGATGCGATGAACGTACTCGGGCTGATTCTGCAGCATCGCATAGCGCGTGCTGCGGATCAGCATTTCAGAGAGTTGGTTCACGTGCCGCACCGCCTCGCCCAGCATTTCGTTGCGCTGATGCCGGATCAAGAGCACGGAAAAGAGGACCAGCGCCGCCAGCAGCGCGAGCGCGGGATAGAAGCTGACTTTGAACCTAAGCGCCTTCGGATTCATTCGCCGACGTCGCCGAAGGGCAGCGCCTGAAATCGTGCCACGACACAGCTGGCACAGGTCGATTAGCAGGGGTGATTCGCATTCGCGTGGGCCGGCGGCGTCGCGCCCGATCCCGGCTCGCTCGCCCCGACACTGGATCCACAAGCGAAGTCTAGCTAACGGCGGTCAAACTGACGAGGGCAGAAAGTATGAATAGACGATACAAGTTCGCGGCCGTCAACAAAAAAGCCCGATCCTCTTTCGAGGTCGGGCTTTTTCGTTTGAAGATGGCCTGGCGGTAACCTACTTTCGCGTGCGAATGCACACTATCATCGGCGCAAACCCGTTTCACGGTCCTGTTCGGGATGGGAAGGCGTGGGTCCAGGCTGCTATGGCCGCCAGATTGACTCTGGGCTCGCTGCATCGGCAGATTTCTCCGCTTTTGCGCAAGCCGCGATTCGGAATGAAGTGAAGTCTGGGCGCGAAATTGCGCGCGCTTCAACCGTTTGCTCACGGTTATAGGGTCAAGTCGCACGGGCAATTAGTACGGGTTAGCTCAGAGCCTCGCAGCCCTTGCACACCCCGCCTATCAACGTCCTGGTCTAGGACGACCCTTTAGGGAGGTCAAGCCTCCGGGAC
>Ga0315540_10000073_pt1 | contig 48125 bp, 43 predicted proteins | sample SalMarSW160110MG_FD_203677 | JGI IMG/M metagenome (GOLD analysis project Ga0315540, IMG submission 203677) | Salt marsh sediment microbial communities from the Plum Island Ecosystem LTER, Massachusetts, United States - Salt Marsh Sediment SW1601-10 ...
AAGTCATTAAATAATGCCTGCAACTCTTTTTTATCAGATCGCAAAACATCTACATACTGGCGAAGGTTCTCTGATTTGTTGATAACCAAACGTCGGGTTATTCGACGGTTAACGGTAGTTTGCTTGTAGTGGGTAAGATCTACACCAAAAGCAGTTTTGATAAGCATGAGTATTTTTCTTAGATCCGTTTCTTCCTTGGATAGTTGAATCTCAAGTTCCTTTGCTTTGGCATGAATTAGGTTAGGTTGCCTGGCTAAAATCGTTAGTTCTTTGGCGATTCTTTCTGGTTCGAGAACAAAATCTATTGCCTGTGAGTCAATAGCGTTTCGGGGCATATCGGCGTATTGAGCATTTTTTGGTTCTTGTGCAAAGGTGATTCCGCCTTCGGCTTTGATTGCTTTTAATCCTTCAGTTCCATCGTTACCTAGACCAGAAAGCACTATCCCGATTGCCTGTGATTTCCGTTCCAGAGCTAAAGAAGAAAAGAATGCGTTTATCGGTCTTTGCGTGGCGACTTTTGGCACAAGCTTTAGATAACTGCCTTCCAAAGTCATCGTTGTTCCAGGAGGGATAACATAGACATGATTCTCTATAACTTCCAAGTTATCTGTGACCTGGACAACTTGCATTTTGGTTGACCTTGCAAGAATCTCAGGCAGTAGGCTTTCTTGCCCCGCCGCTAGATGCTGAATAATTACAAATGATAAGCCTAACGTACTTGGAAGGTGCCGAAGCAACTCCCTAATTGGCTCCAATCCACCTGCGGAAGCGCCAATACCAACGATTGGAAATGCATCGTCCCTTTGATCAGAAGTTTCATTCGTAGCCTCTTCCGTCTTGAGCGTCATAACAATTAACCTGAAATTATATTTAAAAAGTGTTTTGTCCTTTTATAGTTTAGCAAAGTTTTTTGGCTGAAATCGAGTAAATCGTTTTCTTAAGTCTTTTTTGGCTCTCGATATTTCTTTTTGTGTTCTTTAATGAAGACACCGATTAATTGAATGGCAACCACTGAAGCATCCTTCTCTTTGTAAACCCCATTTTGACACTTTCATGCAAGGACTTGATTATTTGACTTTCAACCGAGAAATGGTGTTTTCCAAAGACAGGAGTTTCTGTGTGCAACTATGCCTTTTGAGCTGAAAGTGCGCGCGCGCTCGACAGCATTAATACCGAAAAAAATAATACCTCTTAAAGAGAAATTGTTTTGTCGTGCTGTTTTGGTGATTGTGGGGAATATTGACGGGATATGAGGAGGAGCGCAGCTAGTTAGAAATCAGATCCAAAGCACAAATCTTAGTTCAAAATCATTCTAACCTGAGCTTAATATTTTTGGCAATAGCTTTCAATCGAAGGGTTCTTGAGGAAACACTGTCATTGAGTTGAGTAGTGGTAGTCATGAAATCGCTAAAAAGTTTAATCGGGGGAACGATACAATTATCTTTAATATAGAAAGTTCACGTTGGGTTACATCCCTGCAGCATTGTTACCTCTTCTAGATTGACAAGGTTATCGAAACCACTCGATACCCCATTTTTATTCGCCACGTGTATCGTTCCTGTTGCATTCTGCCTTTGGACGGTACTCTTTTTTCCGAGTTCGCTCCTTATGATGTCTCTCGCACTCTTTAATTCGCACAAGCATCCAATCTTTTTCTTCATAAACACATCCACAAACCAAAGTCTTGGTAGTCAAAGTCGACACAACCAAACTAGGTGCATACTGAAAGTTATTTATTACCATCGGAAAGAACGGAAAATATATTTGAATAAAAAGAGTCTATATTTCTTTGTTAGCAACCTATAGCCAAGCTGAAATTCTTATGAAGAATCAATTTTTGCAGTCATTTAAAAAATTACCCTTAGAAAATCTAGCAAAGTCTCAGATAATTTTTTTAACTTACCCGATCAATTAGAACCTCAGAACGTTAGGGGTTTACATGGCGAACTCGCACGAAGACGAAATTTACTCAACAATGTTTACTTCGCTGAAGCATCCAGTGAGACGTAAAATTCTTCGGATGCTCGGAAACAAACCCATGACATTCATGGAAATGGTTGAGGAGCTTGGAGTTTCAAGCCCTAATCTGACTTATCACCTTGAGAGTTTAGGTGAACTTATCTCTAAAATGGACAACGATCAATACAAGCTATCCTCTTTTGGAGTAGCCACTGTAGACGCAATGAAGGGAATTGAAGAAGTCAAAACAGAACCGAAACGTAGATCAGGAGAGTTCAAATGGCAAGTTTTTTCAGCCTCACTAATTGTTGCGGTTTTGCTATTGGCCAGCTTTGCTGCCCTCCAATACAATTCAATAATCGATTTAACCACCGCCCAACAGTCACTATCATCACAAATACAGCGCCTTCAAACCTATGGGGCCGGATCCGACAAGGTGTTGAGCTTCTTTAAGAATGTAACAAAGCTTGATACAACGACCTATACCGTTTCTTTGGATGACAACGAAGTAGTTTGGCGAACGGACATCGGTGGACTATCTGAAGAAAACCTAAAGTATTCGCTTAAGAGTAACTTCAACAACCTAAACATTGACATTCGATTCAGAAACAACCACTTCTCAAGATATGATCTTCACATGATTGAAAGCACCCCTATTTTTGCGCAGTCTCAACCAGGCGATGTACTGCAAAACGCTAAGTTTACGCTCGCACGCTACAAAGTCTACTCAGGAGATGACTACTTATCCCAAATGATCAGCTTGCTAGATACAGTCACAAGAATAGAAAATAACCAAGAGGTAGTAGATGGAAACATGAAACTGCAAATTTTTAGTTCAGCGGGAACTGTTTTATTCGCTTGGATGTACACTGATAACGGCATTGATTATCAAACTAAAGGTTTGCAAATGGTATTTCAAAACAACATTTTAACAACCCTAACAGACGGTTACTTTCTATATACAGTGGGAAACACTAACTTATCCGTCTCAAGAGAGCAAGCCATAGAAATCGCTAAAAACCACGTAAAAACCTTAACATACAATATTGAAGGTCAGCAGGTCTCTGGCTTCACTGTTGCGGATGAGCCCTTATCAGTTCAGCTTGTGCCTCATACGCGTGGTAACTCTGTCGCTTTAATTCCTTACTGGTATGTAGAACTTGCACTGAACCAGATTTACGCTGGAGGCAGAAACGTAGTGACAGTTGGTATATACGCCGACACCAGCCAAATCGCGGACGTTCAACTCCTGAGCACTAGCACTGGCTAATAAGCATCTAGATAAAAAAATTTAGAACAAGTTATGAAAAACAACGAATAAAGATACAATTAACAACTCTTTTTCATTCCATAGAAGAGTTCTCTTATTGACATTATGTTCTTCAAACATGAGCCTTATTTTGAAGAGACACGTGTTTTATTTTTCTTTATTTTAATAAGCGTCACCCCGATTAATATGGAAAAAAGAAATACAATTGCAATTGGGGCTGTAAGCTCGGGAGCTATGGGAGTTGGAGAAGGATCTGTATTTGAAAGGTTATTTGAATTCAACGTTGGCTGAGGGGATGGAGAATTATCTGACAATATAGCCGGGATTGGTGTTGGAGAAGGTGCGGGTGAGCTTGATGGAGTTGGAGAAGGGGTAGGATCATTTGATGATGGAGGAGAAACGGTCGGGGAAGGCTCCAATGTTGGCAAAAAGGATGGACTGGGATTTGGAGAAGTTGGTGGTGTGGGTTCAGGTGTCGGAGTTGGCGCTGGGGCAATCGGTGTTTCAGGGTCAGGAGCATCGATAATCGGGATGTAATTGATGTAACTGTTGCATAATGCATCATCGTTCTTATCGAAAATCATTGAGTCAATAATTAAAGTATCCGATGTCCCCCAATAATTTTGGGATGCATCCATGTCTACGGTGGTATAACCCTTTTCAACTGCCAAAACGATGCCGTTTGTATTGATGAACGTGTTATTGTTAACATTGATCTTATTTAATCCATAGCTTGCGAGATTGCTGATAAATAACCCTTGGTTGAGAGTAAATAGATTGTATCTTACGTTTACAATGCCATAAGCGTTAGAATAATAGTCATCTGTTGCAATCTCGATACCTGAGGAATTAACGAATGTATTATATTCAATATAGGAATCTAGTGCGGGAAACCATAGATGTGAAGGCTGGGATAGGTCGCTTAAATCCGAATGTGTTATGTTGATGGATGCAGTATTGTCAAACCAGAAGGCTCTTTCCGCATTTCTTATGGTACAGTAAGTGAGACTCATAAAGCCTCCTGGCAAAAGATTGTTTGTTTTAAAAACAAATGGGGCACCGTTCCCATCAATAGTTATAGGGCTATTTGCTGTGCCTTTGGCATCTACGATTCCATTTATCACAAACAGTGCGTCACTCGTTAGCTGCGTAACTATTGTTACACCCGATTCGATCGTCAGGGTTACTTGTTCGGGGATTAGCATCGTATTTTCTATTATGTAGGGACTATTGGATGTTGTCCAGGTAGTGTTTCCAGTTAACTCACCACCAACAGTTGTGCCGGGATTTAATGATCCAGATACTGAAAGTCCACTATTTGATATGATTAGTTGACTAGTTATGAAAAGTGTAATTAACAGTATTGAAGTAAGAAAATAACTTTTTTGTTTATTGTTTGTCAAAGGTTGTCGATTGAGTTATTATGGCAGATGCTTTTATTGTTTATTGATACACAATATAATAAGTGTATATGTACAACAAAACTACAACTCAACCATTCATGACAGCAAAGCACTAATTATTTTTTTGATCGAATTTCACTATCTTGTCTAAGCAAAGCAACACTATCGGCAGGTAAATCCTTCTCAACAACTAAGTTAGCCCCAACCCATGAATTGCCGCCAACTTTTACGCCAGGCATAAACATGGACTTAATTCCAGTTTTTACATTATCACCCATTACCACACCGAGTTTACGTCTGCCAGTATCAACAACCTTGCCCTTAATCATCATTTCAACACTCCCATCGTCAAAACGCAAGTTAGCTATTATAGTCCCTGCACCCAAATTGCATTTTTCACCAACGACGCTGTCACCCACATATGATAAATGACCAATATGCGTTCCATCCATGATTAAACTATTCTTAATTTCCACTGCATTGCCAACTCGAACTCTTTTACCAAGACTGGTGCCTGAACGGATATAGCAATTCGGACCAACATCAGATTCTTCGTCAAAAAATGCAGGACCTTCGATGTATGCACCTGAACGCACACGAGCAGATTCTGCAATTGTAACAGGCCCAATCAAATGCGCGCCCTGCTCGACCGTACCCAGAACTCTATGCTTCATACGCTTAAGAGCCCAAATGTTAGCATCCAATAAATCCCAAGGTCTACCTATGTCAAACCATTCACCTTTGCCAAGTTCAACGGCTTTAACTGTTTTGCCATTTTTTACAAGCATTGATATAGCATCAGTGAGTTCCCATTCTCCTCTGATCGAAGTTTTAGTTCGCTTAATTTCATCAAAGATTTCTTTTGAGAATGCATAAATTCCTGCGTTAGCCAGATTTGAAGGTGCTTTTCCTGCAGGTGGTTTCTCAACGATACGTTTGACTTTATTTAGAACGTTTTGTTCGACGATTCCATAGTTTTCTGTTTTTTCAACTGGAACAACCGCCATAGCTGCTGCTGCCTCGCTCTCTTTGAATTTCTCTATAACGGTTTTAACTGTGTTTTGACCAAATAACAAATCACCGTAGATTAGGATGAAATCGCCGTTAAGGTATGGTTCAACGACTTCTGTTGCGTTACCAGTACCCAAAATTTTGCCTTGCTCTACATAAGTGACCTTTAAACCGAGTTTTGAACCGTCACCAAAATAGTTGCGGATTGTTTCTCCCATGTAGTGAGTAACTACTATGACCTCGTTGATGCTGGCACTTTTTACCGCTTCTAAACAAAATTCCAGAATCGGTTTCCCAGCGATTTTTATGAGGTGTTTAGGTCGGGTCGCTGTTATAGGCAAAAGTCTTTCGCCTGCACCGGCAGCTAATAAGACAGCTTTCATCTCAGTTTGCCTCTAATTGTTTTTGTATTATTGCTGTTGCCTTTTGGGTTATATCTTTTGCCGCCTTCATTGTTTTTCCTTCAACTGTTAGACGTATCAGAGGCTCTGTGCCAGAGGCGCGGACAAGAAACCATCCACTTTCGAGAGCTATTCGTATACCATCGAGAGAAGAGTAGTCCTTGAAGTCAGGAAATGCTGTTTTTAGAAGTTTGCTCATTTTTTCAATCAAAGGGTACTTTAACTCGTTTTTGCAAGTGAAGTTGACTCTTTGATTTGGGTATTCTGGTACATTTTCAATGATTTCTGAAACGGTTTTGCCTTCATTTTGAACTGCTGCTATAAAAAAAGCAGCAGAAAGGGGACCATCAGGACATAAATGTTGTTCAGGATGAACCCAAGCTCCACAGGGTTCTCCACCAAAAACTGCGCCCTCGCGTTTTATAGCTTCAGAGATATAAACGTCTCCGACTTTAGTACGAACAACTTTGCCTCCATATTTTTCCGCCATCGTCTCCACACACATCGAAGCTTCAATTGTGGTAATGATTGTTCCACCACCGTTTCGCTTGAGCGCAAATGCGCCAAAAGCAGCCAATGAGCGGTCAAAGTTCATAAAAACCCCATTTTCGTCCACGAACGCAACTCGGTCAGCATCTCCATCAAACCCTATTCCAATGTCTGCCCCCAGGATTTTGACAGCTTTGGCAAGATCTCGAAGAGATTCGGCCGTTGGTTCAGATTTTCTGGCAGGGAAGTGCCCGTCTGGTTGGCTATTAAGAGAAGTCACTTTGCAGCCTAAGTTTTTAAACATCCTTGGCGCTATATCAAAAGCAGCACCGCATCCAGAGTCAATAACAACGTTCCACGGTTTTAGCTTAACAACTCGCATAATCATGTCTAAATAGGTCTTCGCAGTATCAACGTGAAAGATTTTTCCAAGATTTCTCCAATCTGCCCGCTTGTAACTACAATTTTCCATAATTTTTTCGACTGCTTTCTGGTCATTATCGGTGTAAGATAAATCTCCTTTGAAAACTTTTATGCCGTTATACGGGGCAGGGTTATGGGAAGCTGTTAACATGAAGCCTACGTCAGCTTGCAAAGCCCGAGAGGTATAAGCTAAGACTGGAGTAGGTATCATCTCAGAAAGGAAGGCGTCAGCACCACATGAGATTACTCCAGAAATCAAAGCATCTTCAAGCATGTTCCCTGAAACACGAGTGTCCTTGGCTATAACAACTTTTTTGGCATTTGCATGAGTTGCTGCAGCACAAGCCACCTCGCATGCTAGAGTTGGAGTTAAATCAATGTTAACTAATCCACGAACACCTGAACTTCCAAAAAGTTTTACCATTCCAAATGCACCGTGATACTTTGAGGGTAAATAGCTGGGTTAGCTTAAAAGAATTTGGCATCAAACAATTGTATTGATGAAGTGGGAAATTATCTCCTTAGTTGGATGCATTCCCTGAAGATCTTGGAGGTAACATGCAGAAACAGCATTTGCTAATGTTAGACGGCAATTATCAGAAAGCTCATAATGGTCACCAATTATGTTTCCTGCATCCCAAGCATCTCCTGCACCTGTCGCCCGCAGAATACGAATTCTGAATGTTGGAACGACGACTTCACGACTACCTTTTAGCGATGCTGAAAAAAGAGATGTATGTAAATCGATTCTTGCATGTAAATGTCTAGCTAAAACACGAGCTGCATCAATAGCTAATTCCTCTTGCTTCAAACCTTCTCGCCTCGATTTTATACCCGCATCAAAGAAACTGGCATATGTGATAGCTTCATTCTCATTAACACTCAGAATATCCACTAAATCAGTTTCCATGATTTGCCTAATCAGATCAGGAATCCCCTTAGCGTTAGGTAGCGGATCTGCTGTATCAAAGTAAGTCTTGCTTTCCCCTTTTTTTGCTTCTTCGAAAATCGCTTTGGCAAGGCGGGTCCCAAATTTTGCTGTTCCAGCCCAATTAAAAAGACATGTATAATCCGCGTTTTTGATTGCTTCATAATCATTTTCGCCAAGGTCTTTGGGACCAAAATCAGCAAGATCACCCAAGTCACGGAGCATGACGTTAGTTTTTCCACTTTGACTTGCAAACTCTAGTGCTGTAGTAATTGAAGGCTTCTTACAGGTTTTTACATATGATGTGTCCACTGATTTATTTCTGAAAGCTCGTTTTATTTGTTCTAAACCGTATTCGCTTGTGCACACAATTGGCGTTACGTTAACGCCCAAACTCGTTAAAGCTGAGGCAACGTTAATTGCGTTTCCACCCCGAAGCTCAGTTTGTGATATCCCGTCCAAGCTTCCACCTTTCCGATTATCGATGTCCAACATCAAATTCGAAAAAGTTTCAATTGTACAGTTTAAATTTATTATTCGGTCAAAGAAGAAGTCGGGCATAACAACAGCATTACATGTTCTATTTTCTCGTTGGAAACTTCCCAACTCGCTTTTACACCCTGGCGCGTTCAATTAAATGACCTCAATAAAGGTACTTTTCCAAAAAACTAAAATAACCTTTTGATTAAGAACATGGTCTTAAAGGGAACTTGAAAGGGAGCAAGACATATTGAAGTTCAAAACAGAAGTCAGTTTACTGCTTATTGCAATTACTCTTTTTGCGGTCGCCATGTTCTTCTATTCATACCAAAATGCGGGTGAAAACGCATCGCTAAGCCTAAACTTAACATACCCATACCGAGGAGTAGCAATAGCTTTCGTCGGTTTCGGTTCAGTCTCAATGTTAACAGCCTCAGTTTCTTATTCTAAACGAAGCAAAAATATGTTAAAATAATTTTTTATCCCAATACAGTTTGAACCAACCACCAGACTACATCACCAAAGAATAGGGCTGTAATTAATCCTAAAGTTACAAAAATTAACATAGGTAAACCGGGGGTTGCCCAAATGAAACAATCAATTTTTCCAGCATTAACCGCATTGGATAAACGTTCAACGATTTGTTCTCGTCCTTCTTCACGAGGAACTATAACCAATTTTCTTTTCAGGTTAGCCTGACTATCGTCTATATCTTCCATGGGGAAAATATGCCATTTTGCTTTTACTTTGGAAATATTCATTTTGTAGCCAGTTATCAAAACCAACAGTTTTTTGCTAATAGATTCTGATGCCAAATTACCGGGGAACATTTTGTCGCCTCTTTTCTTGTGCCAAAATACATTTCGCAGCATCATGTAAACACCGCTAGCCGCTGCAAACAGAACCCCATTTCCAAAAATGGTTATTGGAAAAATAAGCTGCGATATCGGTGATACTGCCAATAGAGGACTAAACAGTAGAAGAGGGGCAAAAGGAAGTGAAAGCGCAATACACATGAGGGCTTTTGAGTCGGCTCCTCCAAAGCCTCCTGCGTAAAAAAGTAATAGTGCCAAACCCGCAGTTACTCCGAAGCTCAAAGCATAAAAGGGCAATTGTGACGGTTGATAAAGACCTATTTGCACTAAAGATAATGCGAGTGCTACAGGTGCGTATATTGCCCATACACGATTGCTCACTTCTCTTGTTTTGTAATCGCTCCAAGATGAATAGGTCAAAACCAATATTGAGACAGCGATGTTTGCTCCTAAAAGTATTGATTCGATTGTTTGAATTGTTAATGCACCCTTAGATGTTTATGCGGTAGTGCTTGAAGCTTATAAGATTTTGTCGGTAGCTATTAAGTCACACAAATGTTCAGCATTTTAGGATTTAACTTCGGGGAACCACCGTTAACGTTGGAGGATATTCAGCCAGTATCCAAAAGCCAATAGGCGTCGTTCCACCGTACAATCCACAGAGGGGTGTGCTATTATCGAATGTTACCACTGCACCATTCCAAGTAATGTCGTAGGCGAAAGTAAATTGAACTTGGGATTGACTTACAGGTAATAGATCAAGTAATCCATTACTGGTTTTTATTGCGCCTTTAGAAGTGCTTGCTGGAAATGAGTCAAACGCGTAGAGTTTTTGGTTAGCAGTATCGGTGAACATTATTCCTGCGCCTTTTCCAGTGTCAGTGATGAATTGGGTGAAGTGATGTGCTGTCCAGCCACTACTTGCAAAGTTGGAGTAGGTTGCAGTACCATTTCGGAGAATTGGGAACCCTGCTAGAGTGCTATTCTCTGTTTGTAATGTAGGTGAACTAAGTGAAGTCGACAATCGAATTGGCGACAAATCTGTAATTGAACGAGCTTGTGATGAACTAATGAACATAATCCTAAGTTGATATGTGTAGTAAGTTGCCTTTGCAGGCAAAGTTATGACAATGTTCGCATAGAGGTTTGGACTCCCAGCAGGACCGTTATTCCATTCTGATTCTTGCTGTACAATATCTCGCACTATACCGTGATGAATAACGTATGCCTCTCCAGCACCGTAAACGCTGTTCTGCTGGTTTATACGCATGAAATTCGCAGTACTGGAAGTAGAACCAACAGTTGCTCTAACATTAAAATCTCCAATTAATAACGTCACATCACCGTTAGAAAGTGTTGAAGCCCCTGGGTCATCATTGGTAAAGTATTGGTTTGTGAATGCCAAAGAAGTTTGGGTAGCAGCATCGCTTCCATTCCACCAAATTGTGAAGTCAGTAACTTTGCTATCTATTAAGAAAACAATCATTTGGCGGCCGCTAAATAAGGTGGTATTACTGGTTAAACCGAGTGGAATTTGATAATTGGACGCCCAATCTTCAATTTGGAAAGGCACTTCTTGGTTTACTCCGTTTATGGTTTGGTTGACATGGATTGCTCTAACGGGTACAGGTGGAATTGGCAAGGTTTGAGTGGTAACTTGCAGATTTTGACCAAGCCAGCGTATTGTTCCATTCTGCAATACTTCCAAAGTCATTGTTGATGATTGTTGCTGAGTCAGTAGAAAACTAATGTCTGGTTGATCTTTCAGAAATACTGCATCGATGTTCCAGCTACTTTGAGTTGGATCTACAAAGTCATTGCTTCCTACAAAGCGGATGGTTAAAGTTGAAGAATCAATGAAAGGGGCAAGAGAAGCATTATTAAAATAATTAGGAGCGAGAGTCAAAAGATTTTGCCACGAACCATCATGCAAAATTTGAACTACCAAGGGCTCAGAACCCATAGTGCCAGTTTTGACGCATAAATCTTGACGAAGATTAGAAGCATTAACGTTTAACCATTGTTCTTGAAGGTTAATAGCATAATTAGGACCCTCGGGATTGAACTGGACAAAATCAAGATTCAGATCAAAGGGAGTTGAAGTTGCCTTAGTTGCTGTAATATTTACTCTCCAATATCCGCTGCTATTAACATAGTTAGTTGGGCTTATTGTGATCAATTGCAGTTTAGTGGAATCTCCTGAACCCAAAGTTGCAAGCATATTTCCGTCTCCACTTATAGGATATTGTCCTGTCACTGAATTGTAGAGTTGGAGAGCAGCATTTACCCCACTGGACGAAGTTGAACCATCTATAGTCCATCCAAGGCTATTCCAAGGAAAAGGGACAGGAGAATTGCCGATAAGTTCAACTTGTGCAATAAACTGGTTTGCTGGGGAATAGTTGCAATATATACTATATTTGTTTGTGTCATGGCTAAAATTTATTGAACTTGGCCAGTTATCATAATTCTGATTTCTTCTATGACCCTGATAACTCGATCCGGAATCATAATGTAATAAAACGTCGCCAGCTTCAGAGTTAGTCCAAGCTACTAAGAGATAGTTTGTATTTGCCTGCAAAATTGGCTTTGGGTTAGTAAAGCTGAAGTTGTACCAACCTGTTGATGCAACAATTAGTTCTTCAGTTTCAGCAACAAAATCGTGACCTTGAGTGTAAATTGCAGTTTTGACTCTTCGATTTACCGCTCCACCTGTTAAATCTAAATATACGGATATGTTTTGAATTTGACCCGATTCCGGAATGCTAAACAATGAACCTCGTACCGTATCCTCTATGCTTTGAGTGCTTGTTCCAACACTTGTATAACCAAATGATGAAGACCCTGAAAACGAAGAGGGATAAGAATGAAAGCTCATATAACCACCGTTGTTGGTTTGCAAATCGTTGGTAGATCCGCTTGCAATTGTTGTTGATCCTAAGAGGTTGTAGTAAGTTGGATAAAATGATTGTGCCACGAATCCATCTTGTACTTCGGTTAACGTATCGTATATACCATCGGGTCCGAACTGCTGGGCAGCAAAGTTACTGTGAGTCCCCAAAACATCAAGATTTGCATCGTCAACAAAATCGAAATCAGTGCCATATGAAGTGGAATTCCATGTTAAGCTAGTAGTAAACTGAGTAAAAGAGGAAGCTAAAACCATTAGACCACGGGTATCTTCAACTTGAACAACATATGCATTGTCGAGCACGCCCGGGGGGAGATCAATTTCATATGTTCCATCAGCATATGATACAACGTTTGTTGGCAATACTAGATTCCAAGCTGAAGTTTCATTATCAAAGTTGAAGAATTTCAGGTTTGTTTTTCCAAGATTAATTAGAGGTTCATTACCATCTGTCAAAACTTTAAATTGTGCTTTATTTGCTGAAGTTGCATTGGTTACTTGAACATCCAGTCGTATTGAAGTGGAATAACCGACTCCGGAAATTCCAAGCCCCGTTAGATTATAATTAACATTAACTGTTCCCTGGCTGAAGCTGGAATCAGAATACCAGTTAGTGGTTAAATCTAGATTGGTCATGCTCATAGATAAGCCCCATTCAGGTCGAATTTGACCAATTTTATCTAGTCCGCTCTTAAAGTAATTTTGAGCTAATGTTTGCGCATAAGTCATATTACCCGTAACTTTTAGAACTGAACCATAATAGCCCACTGTAAATCCAAGAATTTGTTTAAGCCCAAGGTTAGTTTCGTCAACAGCACTTAAAATTTGTGGCTGATCTTGAAGTTGACTATAGCGTACAGCAGAGTATGTTGTAACTACAGATGCAACCAAAACAACTGCCACGAGCAAAGCAGCGATTATTGAAAATTGACCTTTATTGTTCATCTAAGCACTCCCTACTAAACCTAACTGTAAAACTACTAGTCGTGAAGTTCCATTGGCTGTATATTGAGAAGAATAGAGTCTGGGTTGATAATAAGACAAAAGACCCAAACCTGTGACTCGGACATCAGGTGTTCGAGTTAAACCTAACGCTAGAAGTGACCCCGTAATATCCGATGACCCTGAAGATTTGTGATTGTATATTGCGCCGGGATTATTGGTTCCTACGGGATTGAAAACATTAAATCCGATGGTTAAATCATAACCTGCCAATATCGAATTAGATAGCGCTCTTGTAGATGTTTGATATGAAGAAGGGTAGATTCCATAATAGTTAGTGAAGTCAATTGCTTGGTTCGTAAGCGTAACGCCTCCAACATCGCTAGCAACGCCCCTGCTATCATAACTGTAAGGTTGATTAGCTAAGCCTTGGAGAAAAGCTCTTGAACCACCTGTGCTTGTCATTTTCATCCCATAGATTCCCCAACCATTCTGACTACTAGAAAAAACAGCATTATTGCTAACATAATAAAAGGGATAACCAACAATACTAGCCCAAGTCCAATTGTAAGCGCGAACAGTACTTCCCAAAGTATAACAATATTTAACATAGTTGTAACCACTTGGAGCGCTCGAATCATAACCCAGACTTGCTCTTGAATTCCCTTGATAGTACTCCTGAGGCATTGGAACGCTTTCACCAAAAGTGTTGATAACAACAGCGTTTTGAACTCGCTCGCTGGGCGAGGCGGAAATCGTCTGATTATCGATTAATTGTCTAAGCTGAGCTGTATTTTGAACCATTATAGTGTTAACAAAATATGGTGATAATAGATTGTAAAGATCTTGCGCTAGACCCTGTGCCGTGTAACCAGTAATCCACCAACCGTTTGCATCACTACAATTCAAAATGTACAACGTGCCCCCGTCGGTTCCTTCACCGATTTTCTGGGGAGAAAAACTGAAAGTAACGTTTAAAGAAGCTACGGTATATGTAGACATATCTGAGGTCGCGCCTAAGTTTTTGGTATTCGCAACAGACGTTACAGAATTGTAGATTTGCCCATCATCACCATTCACATCATACACAGTCAAGTTGTACACAACATTAGACGGCAGGGAAGCTGAAAGTGCAACTTGCATTCCGCCCCAAAGTGAAGCATTGTCTGGTTGGAAAGCAGCATTACTTAAGTCGTAGTTTGAATTGAGTGTCTGCAAGGTGGTGAAAGATAATCGCCTAAGGTTCATTGGAGAGACTTGACTTGGCGGGGGCAAGACTGTGAAATATGAAACGGCGATAAATGCACCCGCGATTATTATAATTGTAAAAAGAACTTCGATTGTTCGAATCATTTAGGTTATCCCCTGGAACGATAGTTCCCATAGTTCAAGTTTAGCCTGATATGTGATTCCGCCAATTGTAACTTGGCGGAGGTCAGTGGTAACCCAATCGTGACCTGTGTCGTCTCCTCCAAAAACTAAGGGAAAAGCAAGAGAGCCTAAACCCCAAGGCATCAAACCAACCCCATATTGTCCAGAAGAAGTATCCTTATATGTTACAAGCAAGATGCCGTCAGTGTTAGGAACAGTTAGGTAAGCATAATCTTGTCCGGGTCCAGAGCCATAGGTTAATTCTCCAACCTCAGCTGGCTGATTTAATTGAATTTGTCGCAAATTGTAATCTTCTGCTAGAATCACAAAAGATGCGTTATAGGATATTTGAGAGGAGTCTGGGTTGACTTGGTGATTTCCAAGAGAATCACTGTGCACTAACAGTATCTCTTGGTTTTCAAAACTATCAATCAAAGGAATAACACTTTTAGTAGAAGAAGTAGGAACGTGCACATAGTACCCCATACCCTTAAAGCCGTTAAGATTGCTGTAAACGATCAACGCGTAAGATTGGGCTTCTCCATTTATTCCTGAAAAAGGAGGAAGTTGTGCTTTACCTGCAGAATCTGTATGAGTTGTGCCTTTTGCTAAAGTGTAAGAAGGATACTCGTTGCCGTCCTGATTTACAGTTATAAGACTGTAGGTCACTGGTGAATTAGCAAGGGGAGATCCAGTTCCATCAACACTAATTGCAAATTGTAAGGGCGATCCCGAAGAGATTTTTTGGATAGAAATCGTTAAAGTAGGCATCAAGACGATTTGAAAACCATATGTGCCATTTATCCCCAAGAGCCTTGACACTGTGGATTCGTTTACGGTCTGGGCTTTTGGTACGTATAAATAGCCCCCAAACCCAGCGGTATTATTACTATAATATGAATCTAAACGAGGGTAGTAAACTACTGAATCTGAAGAGGAAGAAAGCCGCATGGGTGAAAATGGGCTAATTAAATATTGGCGGTAAGCTGGATCTTGCAACCCAAATCCCAAGGGGGCAGTATCACTTTGTCCCCAAGTTGTTGGTAAGCCTGGATTGAGCAGAATAGTGTCTAAAATGTCGCTTGTTTTAGTGGACAATGCAGAGTGACGTTCATAAGCGAGCCCTGTCTGCATTGTTTGACTAAAGAGCCCAATAAAAATTAACAAAGCAGCAATTAAAACCGTCAATGAAATCATGTGATCGACAGTTGCACTAGCCATACTTAGCTAACACCTCCAAAAGACAACCAGATGGAGTTAGCTGTTTTGTTTGCAACAAAACTAAGTGAAGGAGCTGTACTGTTAAAAGACATGTTTTCTTGCCAATCAACATTTGGGCCTAGAGTGACTAAAGTTGAAGCTTGACTTGTTGTGCCCACAAGTCTGAGTGTGACATTCATAATTTCATAGGATGTTTCTGAAGCAGTCACATGACTCAGTATAGTGGTATAAACCCGACCGTCTATAAATGATGGAACACTTAGAATGATTCTCATAGTACCATCAGAAACAGTATCGCGATGCATAGTGTAGTAAAGTTGCTGTATGGAACTACCCAAATTCCCAGCGGTTTGCTGAAGCTCGAGAACCTGTCTAGAATCCTCCCAGCTATTCATTATAATAGTAGCTGTTAATGGAAATAGGAAAATTTGCGCGATAAGAACAGGTATGAAGATCATATATTCAATTGTTATATGAGCCATTTTTCTACCTCCATCTATTACACCTGTCCGATCGCAACAACGACTTTACCAGTATAGAATTCAACAACCGAATCTTGCGGAAGAGTAAGACTTACAGAGTCACTCTGAAATTGGAAGAAAGAAGAATCCAAACCAAGAGAATCAGACTGTGGGAAAGTTACGTTTATTCTAATTTGGTCCACGCCACTTCTAGTGATTTTAGAAATTCCGTCTCCGGTCAAAGTTATCGACTGAGACAAGTAACGATTTGTACCATTATCGAGAGATGGCAGATAAAACTTAAAGTAATTTGTGGTTTGACTCTGAGAATTAACTATTGACGATGTAAGCATCCGCATTGTTGGAACTAACACTATCCGACTGAAACTGCCATCGTTCATGGGAAGTTTTTCTTCACATATCACCTGACTTATGGGTGAAGAAGAATCAGATAACAAGAAGGAACTATTGGCGGTCGAGGGTATTCGTTCAAAATAGCCATTACCTATCGAATATGAACGAACAGGCATATTAAACATGATAATTCCAGTTGTACCATCAAAGGATAGATCTTCCCAGTCATTGCCGTCATTGGAGCTTATACTGAATGTGTAGTTTAGGGCAACGTCTTTAAACTGAACATTTCCGTACCTGCTCGAATAACTGATTGTCTGCGTTCGTCCTATTGACCAAGCTACGTCGTCAATTTGATCCCCAGTTGTTTGAAGGAACTGTTTGTTCGAAGTAAATTCGTTTTCAGCCACTTTAAGTGTCAAGATGTTCTGTGCGTAAGTCATCGCTACCATTATCAAAACGATGACAGCTGCAGTCAAAATAACCGTTGAAATAGCTGGACTCGCAGCTTTCTTGTCTCTGCATAATCTTAGACGATGGCTGTTCTGAATTTTGCTTTTCCTCCTATCCTAGTTTTACGAATTGTGGAATCAACTTAGCAGCTATTATTGAGATCAGCACGAGTATTGTAGCATGTTTGAAGCCAGCTCCAATTGATTCTTCACTGATTTTCCCTGCGACTATACCTATAAGATAACTATTGAAAATGACTGCAGTCATAAACACGGTTTGCATTAAACCGTTATCTGGTGCAGCTGCTGTTTCAACCCCTGGCACAGCGATCCCCGTAGTTAACCCCATCATCATTACGGTCGTTGCAACAAGCAACACTGACGCAAGATAAGGCATCAATACGTAAGGCCTTACGGACATTTTCTTTTCTTTTTCTACTTCCTGAGTCATGTTATTAAAACGCGCCAGAGATTCAATCATGGGTATTGTACCGCCGCCTACGTCTATAGTCTCAACTAGTAGAAACATGACTATTTGCGTCATCCAACTCTTTGTGCGATGAAGAAAATCCATCATAACTTTCTTTACTGGCACGCCCCATGATATCTCGGAGCTAATTTTACGCAGTTCTCTGGTAAATGAACCATAGTCTCTCTTAGACAGACTCTCAATGCATTTTTCTGGTGACAGCCCAGTTTTCCTTACCTCAGTAAGGTCTCTGAGAAAGTTTGCTACGCCGAGCTCCATACTATTTTTTATTTTTGTAGCTCTCATATGCACTATAGCAGCTGGTCCTACTGAAATCATAAGTGAAATAGACAGAGCTATCGTTATGTCAACACCCAAGTTTTGGAGAGTAGTGAAGATTGGTAGTTGCATTGTACCCATGAAGTTAGTGAGCAATAGAAAGACAACTATTGCCATAACGCCAGATACCGCGAATACTTTGTAAGGACGCATATCTACCAGTGGAGTTTTTGGTTGCATGCTATGAGCCAGATAGATGAAAAGCATTGACAACATAGGCGTAAAAATGAAAGTGTATAACAAAATGCCTGAATATGAGGATATATCAGCGTTCGCGTTAGGAGTTTGAATGTTGTTTACAGCAAACAGGATATAGAAACAAAGCGACATCATAACCATAACGATAATAAACGTTTCAAGAAGCATTCCTAAGCGTTCAGCAGCAGCTTTGACTCTAAGGGCTCTGTTTTTAAAGATATCTTCAGCTTTACGTTCAAGGTAGTGTCCTATGTCGCCTCCAATGATAACTGTTGAGGCATAACCACCTAGGAAATCTTTGAAAAGATCTAGCGGTGTTTTCTTAGCTGCGACTTCAAGTGCCGTCAATGGGTCAACCCCAAAGACCTCTACCTCTTTAACGATGTCTTTTGCTTCCTTACTCATTGCAGGCATTAAATCGACTTCGGTTAAACGTTTGAAGCTGGTGTAAGGCGCTATACCTCCTGCTGACATAACACTTACGTATGCGGCTGCGAACGGAATTTCTCGCTCTAATCCGCCTGATCGGTCGCTCGCATTATTCAATGGCACAACTAGAAAACCAGCAACGACAAAGACGGGGAGAAAAACCAAGGTCAAAAGTGGAAGAATCCCAAAGTATATTGATATAATTCCTGCAACAACGGAAACAGGTACGGTTAACAAGGCAACGAAAAGCATTAGGGAAATATATGTTTCATGATAAATCTTAACTCGTCCTTTTTCAAGTGAACTCTTAGTTTTGGGAAAGAATTTTCGAATTAAATAAGGAGCAAAACGCCCAAAAAGGCGAAAAGATAAAGCTTCTAATTTACCTAGAAGCGGCAACTCGATTAACCTCCGCGGACTCGATGATCTTATTGTACATTTCTTTGGGTCTAGCGTAGTATTCTGCGATTATTGAAGCGACTTCTTTGTAGCTGCGGATGTTTTGCTGTCGCATCCATCGTAAAACGTTGGATCGATTAGTTAGCTCTTCGATTAATTCATTTCGAGTTTTACCTAATCTTCCAGCAAAATTTGTTAGAAGAAAGCTAGATTCTAAATCTACGATTTGTTCATCTTTGATTGGATCCCATTTGAAGGGATTTTTGAAAGTTTCATGATCCACTACTTCGTTTAAAGAAAGTATGCGACGATAAGCTCTCTTTTCACCATTTTTGACTAAGTGAACACGTTGTACGGACATAACAATGTTCATTAACGGAATGTAAGCCGGTGAGATATCCATTGGTTTTTGAGTGAGACGCTGCACAGCTGACTGAACGTTTTCCGCGTGCATAGTACACATGCCACCGTGACCTGTAGCCAGAGCCTGAAATAGAACATACGCTTCTTGCCCTCTGACTTCGCCTACTATCATTAGATCCGGACGGTGTCTCATGCAGGTCTTAACCAAATCAAAGAGTGCAACTTCGCCAACGCCGCTACCACCTAAACCATAACTTTGCCGTGCAATTAGAGAAACCCAGTTATCATGTGACAAATTTAGTTCCGCAGTTTCTTCTATGGTCATTATTTTGCTGCCGGGTCTGACTAAACATCCTAATGCATTTAAGGCAGTAGTTTTTCCCGCTGCAGTTCCTCCGAGAACCATGACTGAGGCGCGATTTTCAAGGCAAACCCACAAGTAAGCTGCCATTTCTTCTGTGAAGGTTCCAATGTTGATTAGGTCAATTATTGAATATGGATCTTCGCGGAACTTTCGAATTGTAAATGCAGTTCCGAATGGTGTAATTTCTCTTCTATAGGCTACAGCAAGTCTATGTTTACCTGGAAGCGAAGCATCAACAATTGGAAAAGCGCTGCTGACATGTTTACCTGCCATATGGACAAGTTTTACGACTAGATTATCTAAGTCTTCGTCGCCTTCGAACTGGAGGTTTGTTTCTATACTTTCAAAAGTTCGGTGCCAAACATAAACAGGTTTGTTTACTCCGTCGCATGAAATGTCTTCTATATTTGGATCCCGCATCAAAGGATCGATTTTACCAAAACCAACAAGGTCGCGTTCTGCGTGATATAGAATTTTGTACCAAGAAACATCGGGAAGCCAGCCGAGGCTAATTCGATATTTGTCAACCACTTTTTTGGCTTCATTAGCAAAGAACTTACGAGGATCAGTTATTTCTTCTTTAGGTGATTCAATTTCTGCCAAGAGCATTTCTAAGATGCGATTGTAAATTCCTCGTTCCATCGAGTCAAGTTGAAGTTCATCTAGAATGTATTTGTGTTCTCCTGTTTTAGGGTCTTGAACTATTGCAACTTGAGCAAATGGCTCGTATAACGGATATTTTTCAACAATTTTAATTCCCTTGGGTAAAGATTTAGGTGCAATTTGAGGTTCTGGCTCAGAAACATTAGTTTTTCGTTTAGATCTGGAAAATTTGATAGTTGGAAGACGGTGTTCCTTATGGGCAACTGATGGTTTGGCTTCATTCTGTTTGTTTTTTGCCTTTGATTTTTTTAGGCTTTGCTTGAGGTTGGCTGCTTTCAGCTTAAGTTTGTCGTTTGTTTCTTTCATTTTTTTCTTGATGCTTGATTGTTGCATTGTTGATCTGTATTACAGTTTTGGTAAGTTCAATCCTATTAAGTATTATGTCTCACTACAACATATTAGCAATCAGTACAACACAACTACAACACCATTCTAACCAAACAAAGAACAAACAATTAATTAAAACCAATAAAATAACAATATATAAAAAACCTGACGGAAGAAGCCAACATGAACCAAACCGCAAAAATTATTAACCAAGTCTATAGCGAAGGCCGAAAAACACTTCTAGAAACCGAAGCGAAAACAATATGCAACCAATATTCCATTCCAGTCACCAAATTTAATCTGGCAAAAGACGAAAAAGAAGCCGCCGTACAAGCTGACCTAATTGGATACCCTATCGTCCTTAAAATCGTCTCACCCGACATAATCCACAAATCCGATGCAGGAGGAGTTATGGTTAACCTCAAAAACACTCAAGAAGTTACTGCAGCATACAAAGAAATCATCAAAAACGTAACGAAATACAAAGATAATGCAAAAATCGTTGGCGTTCTAGTTCAAGAGATGGCGCCTCAAGCTACCGAAGTCATTATAGGAGCAATCAAAGACCAACAGTTTGGACAAACCATAATGTTCGGACTTGGGGGCATATACGTGGAGCTTCTAAAAGATGTAAACTTCCGTGTTGCCCCATTAACAAACCAAGATGCGAAAGAAATGATTACGCAACTGAAAGCGTTTCCACTTCTCAATGGATATCGCAATACACCTCCAGCAGATATTAATGCGCTTACGAAAATTCTATGCAACGTATCACGTTTAGTTATGGCGCACCCAGAAATTAAAGAGTTAGACCTTAACCCCGTCATGGCATACAAAATAGGTGCAAAAACAGTGGATGCCAGAATGATACTCGAATAGCGCCATTAACCAAGACAACTGCCAAAATAAACTCGAGAATATTCGACTATCTAAATACTTAGGTAAGCATTTCTAAAACAAGCAGCCAAAGAATTTTAATTATAATGAAATATTTTTATGGGTGTGGGTTAACTATTCTGGTTTGTGCTAGACAGGGTGGGGTCGTAGTCTAGACAGGTATGACGACGGGCTCCAGAGAGCAAACACACACGGGTTTGCTGACTCCGCAAGGAGAATGACGAATCTCCGGAGCGGTCATGAAGAAACCCGTAAAGCGCCGCTTAGCGCGGCTCTTGGGTAAAGGTCGTCGGTTCAAATCCGGCCGGCCCCACCAAACTAACATTCCAAATCAAACAGCCGGACAGCCCATAAATCGATGAACATTTTATTTGATTTTTAGAAATCTTCTAAACTTATGTAAATTTTAGAAAACTTGATTATTAATTTTAAATTGCCATAAAAAATGTCTCTGCGGACCTCATTCTTTACAGAGGTTACTCGTTAATTCTACTAAACCTTCTAAAATACAATAATAGCAAATTTGTTTGTTCAAAAAATTATGGTTGATTATTAAGGTGATTTATTTTTTTATTTTCAATTAGATGCAACAAATTTATCCTATCTTTCCCTAGTTTCATAGACGATTATTGAGTCAGTTTTAATTTTCATTGCTAAGTCGTGCCCTTCAACTATTTTCCTCAAGCAACTTATGCTCTCTTTTGTAATATTTAACTTAATGTTAATGTGATAACCATTGTACAAAGGGTACATAGCTTTCTGCGGTATCAATGTGAACGTGCTCCCCTCCATATTTGGGCATCTGTCAACAATTTCCCTTAACAGAATAGCAATTTCAGCTAGTTTCATATATTAATCTCACTATTGTCAATTTAAAGTTTGAATTTACCTTTAACATTATCTTCTCCTACCTTGAATAGCTTATGTATTCTTGAGATCAAATAAAGACACTTAAAGTCTCAGCTAACGTTTCTTACCTTTGGGAGGAAGTTGCTGTCTCATCTGTTTTTTCTTCGCTTCTTTTTCGCGTTCAGCCTTTTTCTTATGGGCTATTTGCGTATTTTTTTCTTTACGTCTTGATACACTAGGCATAAAATCACACTCTGATTAAAACAACATACAAGCTATAAACATTTATTGTATTTAACCCAATCCTATTTGAGAAATGCTTAACAGACTAAAAAAAGAGAAAACAACTTTTGGGTATCTGAGTGAATTTACTACCACTCTGTGGCAACTGACCACACGTATTGAGGAAAATGGACAGTTCGAGTTTCAAATGATAATAAAGGTGTCAATTAAATATGAAACACTCTATTTCCAGTTTTCTCGTCGCCTAGACCAAGCTTGTTTTTCATTTTCTGGGTCTTGGTGTCGAGTTGCAAACCGAGTTCCAGTTTCTGTTCTCGGGGTTCTATGTTTACTTAAACAGTCTCGGCAATATACTGGTTTACCTGCTGTGGGTTTAAAGGGAACAGTAGCAGTTTTGCCACAATCACTACATTTAATTTCAGTTCTAGTTTGTTGGGACATTATTTGTTATCCTGTTAATTTAAGCTACGAAAATAGCGAATGAATTAACTTGATCAGATAGATATCCACAGTGACTTAAACATTTGCATATGAAATAGGACAACTGTTCATCTAAAAGCTCTGTTCTTTAATAAGAAGCCGTTTTTCAGTCATGTAGTTTGCGCTAAAACAAAAGGAGTAATTTTGAATTGAGTGCGCTAAAAAATCAAAGCTTATACGCTTCACGCGTTTAGTCTCAGCTAATCGTTACTATTTTTCCCGCTTAAATTCGCCGCGTCCACCTGAACTGACTATGTTTGCGATTACACTTTCGCCAACTTTATCAAGAAGTTCTTCAGCACGCTTCCAATTATCAGCTGAAACTTCAAGCCGATACTTTGGAGCAGCGATAACAGAAAACTCGATTTTAGAGTCTTTGCTTTCTTGCGATTTCTTTGCACCTTTAAAGGCTTCTTGAATGCATTTAACACCGTTTGGTCGGGAACAACGCACTTCAAGGATACCACGGACTTTGACAGTTTTGACTCTAATTCTTGCTTCTGCAACTTGAAATATAATTGAAGCTAAATCATCAGGAATCTTTGATTCTTTAAGGATTTCAACGCCTTCTTTTAGAACCTTTTCAAAGCCTTCATAGAGACCATATTTTTCTTCCAGTTTAGCACCAACTTTCTCATAGACTTCATCCTTAGATAAACCGGCACGTTCAGCAACCACATATAACAAAGCTTCTCCTTTTCGATCTTTCTTCCAAGATTTAATCTTTTCAATTCGCTCACGTTTGGTAACGCGCCGTAATGACAAGTCTATGTGCCCTTTTTCGGTGTCAACTCGAAGAACTTTGAGAACCATTTTTTGGTTTTCACGAACAAAGTCTCGGATGTTTCTTATACGAGCGCTAGAAATTTCGGAGATATGAAGAAAACCGCGCTTGTTGTATTCATCAAGATTAGCATATACTCCGTAATCCATCACCGTTTTTATTGTTGCGATGACTAGGTCACCAGGTTCCGGCCACTCAATTTTTTGTTCAGACATATTCTTCCTTCCAAAATTCAAATGATATTAGAAAAGCTTATCGGTTTAATGCCAAAGCCATCTTAAGATCATTTTTCAGTAAACCAATCAGATTATCTTCAAAGTGATTTTTCGCGTTTATGGCAAGCAGTTTTATTTTACAGATATCAGTCACACTTTCTTTACAATCTGAGATTGCTGTTAAAACTTTTCCACATTTCTTTTGGCATTGGTTACTTGCGCGATCCATTATCGCAGAATATAATTCCTGTATATCAAATGGAGGCATGTAGTCTTCTGAAACATGCTGAATTTTTTGTTTTCTCATTTCCTCTAATGCACTATCAGTGAATTTTCTACTTATCAAGATTGCAGAATTATAATCATGTAGTTTAATTAGCTCTGCCATATTTTTAACATCATTTAGACTAATGTACTCGCTAGTCAAAGGCTTTATCATGCGCAAAAGGACTTTGTTGTTCAGATTATCTAATGCTGTAACATCAGTAAAGTTTCCATTTTTCTGTCTTGTTACATTTTTATAACCACGAACAGCAATTATGAAATTAGTTTTGTTTTCACTCATACTATCACCTTAATTGAGAATTTAGAGCTCGCCAGGGTCATTTTCGTCAAAGACAAAATCTTCTAAACGTAATTTTCCATTAGTTATAACTGCTTTATATTGGGCTTCACAGATAGGGCAGTTGACCACTTCGTTATGAATTGGACCTTCTTTGATGAATGTGTTTCCACATTCAGTACATTTAACGATAATTTTTGATAACGCTCCTACATAGTAAGATAATTGTGATTTCTAAGCCAATCGGACTGGTTTTTTCTATAGCGCCAGAAAATGTCACCTCTAGAATCGCTCTGGAAATCCCAAGGGGAAACCAAAACTATGTCTCCGTCTCTTATCCACACGCGTCTTTTCAGTTTACCCCTGATTCTACATAACCGTTCTTTTCCATCCTGACATTTTACCAAGATTCGATCGGCACCCAACATCTTTATTGCAATGCCTAAAACGTCATTTGATGAAGGCAAAATCATATTATCGAGACTGCCTTCGTTTGTTATTCTTCTTTTACCCATACTTCAAACCTTATTCTAAAGATCTTAATTAGAATAATTGGAGAAAAAGTAAACTATACTTTCGTGCCTTTTCCTCTAAAGAATTCCAATACTCTAAAAATGTTATTGCGAGTATATTAGGGTATGGAAAATAAATTCCATTTTGCCTCGACAATAAGAACAAAACTAAATTCTGGTTTTTTCAGATAACAATAGTATATCAAAAACGCTTTTTTTGAGCAAAGTCTACAAACTTTATAAAAATATAACTCTTGCTTCAGGAACCAATATCCATTTAATTATTGAAAGACTTTTTTACAATTTTTAATTGCCATTCTTGTTCAGAGGAAAGTAGCTATTAATCAGTATTGTCTTTGGCTATATCTTGACTTGAGACAATCATCGCAAAAGTTTTTCTTGTATTTTCTTATTTTTCGCGGTTGAAAGGGCTTTTTACACTGACTACACTTGATGAGAGTAATTTGATTGGGATCAATGAGCTTGAGTCTTCTTTCTAACTCTGCTTTGACTTCGACATCACTCTCGCTTTCAAGAGCATCATTCAGCAGTTCTATTGCAAATTTAAGGCTTTTTTCACCAAAAAGCTCACCGAATACATTTGGAGTTTTTCCCTTTCGCTGGTCAACTTTTATAGGTAACATACAAACGAAGTTCGCAGGATAATCTTTAGACTTACTAAAATCCAGTACGGCAAAACGATAAGTTTTTGCTAAACTTTCCGTTTGCATCCGCTTAAAAACTTGTAATTTACACTCCATACAATCAGCACTTAAAGAGAAGTAAAAATACGAAGCCCACCTAATATCTCTATGCTAACTGGCACTAATCTTTCATTAATAAAAGGCTTTGTCGAAGATATGTTATCTAAAAAAACAGAGCCAAAAAACAGCTCGGCCAATTAATACCCTATTCTGGTGTAGTTTCCTGATTTTATCAAGAAATATAGTACAAGTTAAAATTCTTGTTTGTTTAAATAGGTAGAACGGTTATCTTTGGTCTTGCACTCAAAAGTTGAGATACTAAAACGGAAAGCGCCACAATTCATAATCTTGGCTATAGTTGCAGTGTTGATAAGCTACATAATTTTTATAATATTAACCGATATTAGTGCTGTATTCTCGTTCACCAAAGATGTAAAGACAACGATTCGTTCAATGGGTTATTTTGGTGTTTTCGGCTTAATGCTACTTGAAGCTAGTTCCCTGCCGATTCCAAGTGAAGTTATCTTGCCGTTTGCAGGTTACCTGATTTCGACTGGACAGTACAATCTAAACATCGTCATAATGATTTTTGTTTCAACTATTTCAGCCGTTATCGGTTCTCTTATAGATTATTTTATTGGACTCAAAGGAACTCAAGCTATAACCAAATACCGAGTGCTTGGTCGTCCTATCTTCTCAGAAAACCAGCTAAAAATTGTTGCATCATGGTTTACTAAATACGGTCCAGCCATGGTGTTTCTTGGACGTTTAATTCCTGGCTTTCGCACACTGATTTCTTTCCCAGCTGGGGCAGTAAAAATGCCACTATCAAAGTTTGTTGCCTACACATTAGCAGGTTGTGCAATTTGGAATACACTGCTCATTTATGTAGGGTACTATTTAGGATCGAACTGGAGAGAAGTCGCCAATGTATCACATTACATAATTATCGGAACTTTTGCTTTCATTATAATACTAGGATTATTCCTTGTCCTAAAAAGAAAACGAAGAAAACGTCTTACAAAATAGTCAGCCTAAGATATTGATTAAAGGGTTAAGTTCTCCTTCAACACCAAGGGCTTTAGCTTCTTTAACTTGTGTCCAACAATCCACTTCTGACAAAGCGTTCAATACTTCATAATTAACTGAACGCAAAAAAGCCGAGTCGATCGAGATGGCTGAATCCGATGCAAAAACACCCACATCTTTGAGCACTATTTCGCCGGGATTAGGTAAACAATCACATCCAGCAGCAATATCCTTGGCAAAACTTACGTAAGCGACTTTTCTAGGATTAAATGTTGACAAAACGCCCACAACTGCAGATGCCAATGCTTTGCTGAGATTTTCTTTGCCCACGAAGCTTATTGCATCCATCGGGCAAGCTTCTATGCAAACTGGACAACGCATACAAAGCGGCGAATTGTTGTGGGCTTTTCCTTCGATTATGTTTGGGAGGTGTAACATGCATGCTTCTTTGCATTTACCACAACCAACACATTTCGAAATGTCAATGTCTAAACCTACAACTCTATGTTGCCTAATTTTGCCAGCTTCAGATGTGCAACCCATACCTATGTTCTTGATGGCTCCTCCAAACCCGCTGAGTTCATGACCTTTGCAGTGCGAAACTACTATCATAGCATCAGATTTCACGATCGCTCCTGACACTTCAATTTCGTGAAGGATTCCTTTGGTTTTTACTTTTTGAAAGTTTTCGCCTTTCAATCCGTCCGCAACTATGAAAGGGGCCATGTTAAAACCATTCATGAAAGCAGTTTTTATATGATCCACAGCGTTGTGCCTTTGAGCTTGGTAGGCAGTGCTTGAGTCGGTAAGGAAGGGTTTGCCACCAGCCTCTAAAACCCGGCGAATAATATCGTGAACAAAGAAAGGCTGAACATAATATGGGTTACCTAATTCGCCAACGTGGAGTTTTACTGCGACTAAGTCTCCTTTTTCTATGCAGTCAAAGGTTCCAGCTTCATCATATAGACGGCTAGCTTCATCAAGCATATTGTGGTTCGTATCCCAAGGCACTAAATCAACAGACATTGCTTATCTTAGCCTCTTCTAATTACACATAACAGAGCCTATAAACTTAAACTTCTTTCTGTTTTCAGAAAAGATATTTATGGGTGCCTCGAAAACGCAAAGAATTAACAAAGGCTTACAAAGAGACCGCTATAACGCACTTGATAAAACTTCTTAAAGAGCCTGTATATAAAAAATGACCAAAGCAGAACTACTCAAATATTAATCAAGAAATACGAAACGTTTCGTTAGCCCCTAAACAATTCAATTATATAACCTATCTTTCATCTAGCAATTTTAATTAAACAAAGCAATCCGCATTAGCACCGAAATATAACGATTATTATTTTATTATTCTAGTTGCTATCTGGGTAGTCTTAAATGATATTTCATCAAGTTATGGTAATAGCTGTCAAGAAAACTCGTCATAGACAACTGAGAATATTAGTATTTTTTTCCCAACGACATTTTCTTTTGAATTTCAGCCACATCTTTTTCATTATCAGCTAAAACATTTATCCATAAATTGAATTCAGCTTCTGAAATTTCTTTTTGAATAACACCTTGTTGATCGCCTGAAAAAAAATGTGAGGTACCACCAGAAAAGTGTTTAGCATAAAAAATCCTGTCCGCAATAACAATCTTGGATGAACAATAAACTCTTTCAGCACAAAGATAATCGATTTTGTAGCCCATTTGATTTCCTGCTCTGGATGCATTGTTTTTTATTAATTAAGATTTTCTGGTTCAAAGGACAGTAACAGAGATATTTTTTAACATATTTAGTCAAGTAGGGTCTTAAGTTGCTTAAGTTACCTTCCCTTTTGGGGGAGTGGGGGTTTTTCGTTTTAAGAATATATATCCTGATGCTAACGCGATTATTACGAGGGCAACCCCCGCGGCTACCTCGAGGGTTGGAAAGGATGAAATATTGAAGTAAACTGTTACGTCACCTGAATTTCCAGTTTCGTCTGATGCGTAAAGTGTTACATGATGTGAACCATCCGATAATGCTGGAAGAGTAACGTTTCCGATAATTGATATTTTTTCTTGTTCATCTAAACTGTAAGAAATGTTTGCAGCTTGCTCGTTCAATACAAATGTCAATTGAATGTCAGTTGAATCGTAGGTTCGATTTTGTGGCAGCAGCACATTGATAACCGGCGGTTGAGTATCTATAGAAAAGAAAACAGTATTTGAATTACCCATATTACCAAAACTGTCATTAGCAAACAAAGTTATTTTGTGGTTTCCATCGGTAAGATTTGTGAGGGCAATTTCAGATTTGATTGTCACATTGGCTTGATTATCCAAACTGTATCCAATCCAATCAACACCACGATTAACTGTAAAAGATAATTTGGCTTCAGCATAGGTATTATTTTCAGGTGAAGTAACCAGCACTTTTGGAGGAATAGTACCATAACCCACTGGTTGGTAACGCTCATTGATATCTAACCATTCTTGCCCATCAAATCCACCGATTGCATAAAGAACATCATTAAGAACTGCCAAACCAAAGTAAGCTCTAGGAGTTAGCATCGGGTCGCCAGAGACCCAAGAATTGTCTGTAGAGTTAAAAATTTGGGTTTCGCCACTATTTTGGCCGTCTATTAGTCCACCAATAAAATAGGTCAAAATCGGCGCCATAAATCCTTCAGTGGTTGCTGTTGCCCCGTAACTTGCACCTTCAGGTAAAACCTTAGCCGAAGTCCAGTTGTCATTTTGAGCGTCATAAACTTGATTGTTTGAAATGCTGGTGGAACTTCCTGAGCTGCTCAGATATCTTGAGCCCCCTAAAATGTAGATTTTACTATCTATAGCTGCAGAACCATATCCTTCAACTGCAATTGGAATCGGACTTTTTGTGGTCCATGTGTCGCTTGTAGGGTCATAGACTTCGTTAATATTGGTTTCACCATAAAAGGGGCTAGCACTCGAATATCTTTTTCCGCCTATTAAATAGATTTTATTGTCAACTATGTTTGCAGACAGGTCACTTCTTGGAGTTGGCATGGAGGCTTTTGTTTGCCAAGTGTTAGTCGCCGGATCATATACTTCGTTGTTTCCAACATACCCATTATTGCCAACTGTACCACCAATTACGTAAATCTTTCCTTGATAGACTGCTATAGCAAAGGCACTTCTGGCAGTAGGCATCGACATTTTGTTTGTCCACTGATTTGTAGCGGGATTGTACTCTTCAGTTATACTAACTGGCTTATTATCTTCTGTTACCCCACCAATGGCATAGATTTTGCCACCTGCAACAGCCAACCCGAGACCTCCTCGGGGAGTAGGCATGGGAGATAACAAACTCCAGGAAGCCTGTGAATCAGCAGCCTTAATCGGAACAAAGTCGAAGTTTACTGAAAGGGTTAATACGATAAGCACGATAGCCAAAATTGTGCGAGGCTTATTTATCAAATTTCCCCCAAGAGCTTTGTTAGTTAATAAAATAACACTCTACCCTTATATTGTAAGCGCTTAAAACACCCACAGTGCGATTGTCGTTACTCAAGATTTAGAAGAAGAATTATTTTTCTACAGGATAATTTAAATTTACTTGAAAAAATTCTAAATGCAAATAATACCTCTAAAAATTCTAAAATGCCTCTGAAATTTGATCTCTATATAGTGAAAAATGCCTGCGTCGCGGTAGACGATTTTGAAGGTTTCTGAACCACATTCTTGATGGAATTAATTTGTCAAGATCAATCAGTCATTTTTTACCCGTGATTTTATTGACAACCACACCAAGAATTGGAAATGTTACGAAATAATATTCCATCAGATAATCACCAAAATTGGCTTTTAAGCGCGTTAGTTATATTCAACTTGTTAATCTTATTCTATAGGTTTTATACAATGATAACTGTTATTGGCGCAGGCAAAGTTGGAAGCGCCGCAGCTTTTGATATTCTACGTTACAAAATAAGCGATGTTGTTTTGATTGATTCTAACGAAAAAGCAGCTAAAGGTGAAGCTATGGATATGATGCAAGCAGCGCCAGCCATCGGGTTTGACGGCAAAATCCGCGGAACTAGCGATTACAAAGAAATGGCAGGTTCAGAACTTGTAATTATCACAGCAGGTCTTGGCCGACGTCCTGATATGACTCGGTTTGACCTAATGAACACCAACGCCCAAATCGTTAGCGGTATAGCGAGAGAAGTGATTAAAAACGCGCCTGACTGCAAGCTTATGATAGTAACAAATCCTGTTGACATAATGACCTATATGGCAGCTAAGGTGAGCGGATTACCTAGATGTTGCATATTTGGAATGGGCAACATTTTAGATTCAATGCGGTTTAGAACATACTTAGCCAACGAGTTGAGTGTTTCGCGGGAAGACACACGAGGATTAGTGATTGGTGAACATGGTGATAGCATGGTTCCTCTTGTTGAATACGCGTCTGTCTCAGGCATACCCGTAACCAGCTTACTCACATCCGAACAACTTGACAAAATTGTTCATGCCACTGTAACGTCAGGTGCAGATGTTATTCAACTCAAAGGTAGCACTGTTTATGCTCCGGGTATGGTGATTGCTATAATGGCAGATGCGATTTTAACGGGAAGAAATCGTGTCATGAGTGTATCCACCTCTCTAGATGGCGAATATGGCCATTCAGGTTTGTCTATAGGAGTACCTGTAGTTTTGGGAAAAGAAGGGGTTGAAAAAATTATCGAACTCGAACTCTCGGAGAAAACAAAAGCAAAGTTTTCAAAGTCGGTGAATATTCTAAAAGAAGCTAGATCATTTTTGAAGGATTAAAAGAAAAGAAATTAGGTAATTGAACGAGTTTTAGCACAATAAAAGTTACCGTTCAGCCTTACAAAAGCAGGACATTTTCCGTCGTTACAATGGTTTAGCCATTGACATGGCGCTCTAACTTCATGCACTCTTGGCATGTATTCGCGTTTGCTAAAAGTTTCTTGGCGGTTTTCTCTTTTTGATATTTGTTTCATCATTGTTTCCATTCAAAAACAACCTCAAACTCGCTTCAACAGATTTTAAATTATTATCTCTCAAGGGTTGTTAATTAAAATGTGTTACAGTCGTTGCACAACAACAAATACATATAAGCACTAACTTGCCAAAGCTTCATTTTTCAGAAAGAAATTGACTCAGAGCAAAACTGAGAATAATACTGTAGACTACTTTAAGAGCCCCCTCTATTCTATCGAAAGGTTTCGTAAAGTGACTCTTTAAAAGTTTTCAAAAAATGCTTTTTATTGTTCTTTAACATGTGGAGAAGTAAGAATATGAATCAACCGAATGGTTAAAGGGGACAAGGATGAGTAAGGAAAACAGTTGAATCTTATCCTCTGACTTTAGAAGATAAAAAACATAGGTGGAGTGGTTTTGCTAAACCATTAGTATATGACTAAGGCAATTGTTCATCTTATGCAGATTCAACTAAAATGTTTATATCAAAAGACGCTATCAAACCAGCTTAAGTGAAAAAGATGCCAAACAAAAATGGAACTGAAAAATATCAGTTTCTAGCAAAATTAGCACTTGAAAAAGGCGCAACAGATGCAAAAATAATTCCCACGACCAAAGTCGTTGTAGAAGACCGCGTGGTCCTTAAATGTAAAGTCGGCTGCAAACAATATGGCAAAACGTTGGCCTGTCCACCATACACACCTTCCGCTGAGGAATTTCGCAAAATTGTCAGCGAATATAGCTACGCTATGTTTATGAAGTTCGTCTCAAACGCACAAGCCGACACTGAAGTTTTAAAGAAGCTCATGGTTGCCGAAACAGACCCCACAGTCTCAAAGGAAATCAAGGAAAAGGCGGCAAAGTTTTGGAAGGACTGGAAAGAAGACAAACAAAACATACTACAAAGCGTGGTAGATTTGGAAAAAGCTGCCATGAACAAAGGCTATAGTTTAGCCTTGTCATTCATTTCTGGACATTGCCAACTCTGCGAAAAATGCAACACCGAGACACGCATTTGCAGACACCCTGAATTGGCGCGTTGGTCAGAAGATGCAGTTGGAGTCAACGTTAAGAAGACCGCGGCCAATGCAGGCATAACCGTTACTTTCCCCTTCGCCAAAAATCCTGAGTCCTTTGCAATGCTCCTAATAGACTAAAAGCAAAAGCTAATAATCTTGCAGCATAAAAAGGGAAACATGAAACTTCTTCTTGACGAAATGTATACTGGTCTAAAAGAATATTTTGAGGCTTTAGGTTATCAAGTTACAACTGCTCAGGAAGCGGGACTAAAGAGCGCCAAGGACAGGGATATCGTGGAGTACGCTGGCAAAAAGGGGCTTTTGTTAGTGACACAAGATCAGAAACCCGCAGAACTTGCTAAGCTTTTAGGAGTTAGGTGCGTATTTATTTCTAATTTGATAATTGCCAAACTCGTTGACCAACAAATAAAGGACCTAAATCTTTAGATGTTGATGTGACGAAGATATTTATTCCAGAGGTAAGAAGTAGCGTAACCCGCAACTGCACCTGTCACTGGACCCATAAACAATACTAGAGCATCTAACATGAGACTACGTTCAATAAATAAACTAAATGACAAAAACCCTGTTGTAAATGCTAAATAGCTAGAAACTGCAATTAAGAGCGTACTTACAGCCATTGCACCCATCATCCTATTTCGGCTTATGCTTTGAGTAGAATCTTTTACTTTGAAAATTAATAGAAACACGTCGACAAATAAGCCAAAGAGAAATGCAAAAAAGAATGTGAAGGGACCCAATGCAGTTCCGCTGATTAATGCTGTCAGAAGACCCCCTACTGCGCCGGCCGACATAGCACCGATTTTAGGGATGAATAACCCACTTAAAGCAAGAAGGACGGCTTGAACCACTATTATGAGGTAGTTTAGTGGGGATGGAAGAAAGACATTGGTAACGAAAATTATTGAACCGAAAAGTGCAATTATGAACAACCGCTGTAGTTTCTGCAATGTGTGCGCCCCTCTTTGAACTATAGAATCAGGTTTCCATTTTAAAAACATTAATTTTTAGGTTAGCTGAGTAATAAATGTAAGGGGATTATCTTATGCAATGTGCACGCTGTGGGTGTAATCTTGAAACAAATCAAGTGAATCATTTTGAAGGAAAAGACGTTTGTGAAGATTGTTGTTTTGAACTTATGAACCCACCCAAAACATGTGACCCTTTGGCAGTGCATTCGACTCTTACTATCCGAAAAGAACTGGGACAAAACGGTACCGAAGGGTTAACTGACTTACAAAAGCAGATCTACAATATAGTAGCCGAAAAAAGAACAATCAAGAGGGAAGAATTAATAGCTGAGTTGAGTTTGACTCCAGAAGAGATGGAACGCCAATTTGCAGTTTTACGCCATTGTGAGTTACTGCGTGCCTTCAAAGAGGGAAAGACTGTCTATATAACAAAATTCTCCACCTAAGTTGTTGTTAAAAAGTCTTCCACGCGGTTTACTTCAATTTTTGACGGAAAGTTATAAATCTTCAAGTTATAATATTTAGTAAATGTTTAATATTTGACGCATAAATGTAAATCGGGGATAAGGTAAAAATTGAGCACTCACGCAGAAGATTTAAAACTTCGGTTAATGACAATTGAATTACTTCGGACAGCGAAGTACAAACGAAATATAACTTACCGGGAGCTCGCCTCCAAAACAGGCTTACCCGTCACAGTTTTAAGTCGATACGCAAAAGGTCATGTCTTACCAAACACAACACGCGCCAAACAGCTCTGGCGTGTCTTAACTAAGCTTGTCGGTTTAGAAGCAGAACTTCGCAGCCGCATCAAATTCGACGATACAGGTTACTTTGACAACACTGAAATCGTGGGCGACTACAACATACTCCAACAAGCTGCGAATCATGCATTAGCAAATTTCGCCGGAAAACGCGTAACAAAAATATTAACCGCCGCAGTTGACGGTGTTCCATTAGCTACTATGGTTGCCAATGCATTGGGCGTCAACCTCATCGTTGCTAAACGCAACAAAGAAGTCGGAGTCAAATCTTTCTTAGAAGAAACTTTTATTTTAGGGCGCGACTCTGGCGTAACCATAACTCTATACATCCCCAAAGAATCCATTAAAAAACGTGACAGCGTCCTAATCGTCGATGACATGATTAAAAGCGGTGAAACCCAAGAGTCACTCGTTAATCTTGTTAAGAAGAGCAAAGCTGAGGTTTCAGGTATCTTTTCGCTAATCGCAGTGGGCGAAGAGTGGAAAAAACGTCTAAAGTCAGGAGCAGATTCTCCAGTCGAAGTCGTTACCCAACTTAAATCGCCCTTTGATAATTCCACTTAAGTTCACTCAAAGCCTCTTTCTTTATTCATCAAAAATGAAAAATGCTCCTAAAATGAAAACTAAAATTCAGGTTACATTTTTGACCCAATTTCTGCACCATTTATTCAAATGCGAAATCGTTAGATGACAGAAAATCTTTAACATTGCCGCCGCCAACTAAACTATTCTCAACTAAAACGAGGATAAGAGCATGCGAATGATTAAGTGGCAAAATGGAACCGTCATCACACTCGACCAAACAAAACTCCCTCTCCAAGAAGTCACCCTTGAAATTAATAGCGTTGACCAAATGGCTGAAGCAATAAAGGTTCTCCGCGTTAGAGGCGCCCCACTTTTAGGGGCAGCAGCCAGCTTTGGTATTGCATTGGCAGCTTATCATTCTACAGCAACAAGCCGAGAAAAATTGTTGGTTGAACTCGAAAACGCAGGCGCATTCATTAAGCGTCAAAGACCCACAGCAGTGAACCTGTTTTGGGGAGTTGACCGAGTTTTATATAAGGCGAAAGCTGTTAAAGGAAACGCCGCCGAAGTCAAGAAAGCAGTAATTTTGGAAGCACAACAAGTCGCAGACGAAGATGCCTCCCAAAACCGAAAAATAGGCAAACACGGATCAATTCTAATCAAAGACGGTGACACTATTCTGACTCATTGCAATGCGGGCGAATTAGCAACTGTTGAATACGGAACCGCTCTAGGCGTTATCCGTAAGGCCTGGGAAGAGGGCAAAAAAATCAAAGTAATCGCCGACGAAACAAGACCACTATTGCAGGGCTCAAGACTCACAGCTTACGAACTCAAACGCGACGGTATCCCAGTCACTCTTATCACCGACAACATGGCAGGGTATGTCATGAGTAAGGGTCTAATCAATTTGGTCATTGTAGGTGCTGACCGTATCGTGCAAGACGCAGTATTCAACAAAATTGGGACGTATAGCGTCGCTGTTCTGGCACATGAACACAAAATTCCATTCTACGTTGCCGCGCCCAAATCAACCTTCGACTTAACCCGCAAAGCCGCCAACATTGAGGTAGAGGAACGCAAACCCGAAGAAGTCACCCAGATAGAAAGGATGCAAATCGCTCCAAAGGGCATTGAAGTTATGAACCCCGCCTTTGACGCTACACCCCTCAAATATATCACTGCCATCATAACGGAGAACCGCATTATCTACAATAAGGACTTTGGCGATTTCAAAAAAGGAAAAATTTAAGCTTAAAAGAAGAGTTGCTAAAAATGAGCGAATCCCAGAAGACGACACCTGTAGAATTTCGGACCACAGGGGTCCTTGCAGAGAAAGGCATCGTAATCTCTGAGCAGAGCAACATAGATGCTCTCTCTTCTCGGGGATACGGCACTTTGGAGAAAAAGGTTTTAACACTGACTTTTTACGAGGCACTATATCTCCTAGATAAGGGCATGCTTGAAGTCAAAGATGCAAAATGCAAAGCCATTGATTTCCAAAGCCTTTTGTACGTCTATTCAGCTCAAAACAACAACGCATGGGTCAACTACCTTGTTTACCGTGACCTTCGTAGCCGCGGCTACGTCGTCCGCGATGGATTCGGGAGTGGCATTGACTTCCGTATCTATGAGCGAGGCACCTACGGCAAAGACACCGCTCCCTATCTAATTATGGTAACGCAAGAGGGGAAACCACTACCCGTAAACGACCTATCAGATGCATTGACCAAATGCAACAACCAAAAAAAAGAGCTAATTTTAGCAGTCACAAACCGACGTGGCGAAGTTGTTCATTACTCTGTTTCCCCACTAAGCTTTAATAAAATCGACCAGAACCAAAATGAAGATGAATAACTCCAGTTACTCTTGGGATGCAAAAGACTACGCTAGGAACTCTACGAACCAGCTCCAATGGGCAAAAGAACTCATTCCAAAACTTAAGCTCCAAGGAACCGAAGCTTTGCTAGACATCGGCTGCGGCGACGAAAAAATCACCGCGAAACTCGCAAGATGCCTTCCAAAAGGCAAAGCGGTTGGAATCGATTCTTCACCCCACATGATTAAACTCGCCCAAACCACCTTTCCCAGAAAAGATTACCCAAACCTCGATTTTCAGGTAATGGATGCTCGAAAACTTATATTTAACCAAGAATTCGAGGTAGTGTTTTCTAACGCAGCGTTACACTGGATTGTCGATCAGAAATCAGTTATGCAGGGTGTGCAAAGGATTTTAAAACCAAATGGAAGGCTTGTTGTTCAGATGGCTGGAAAAGGCAATGCCCAAGATATAATTAGCATTTTGACCGATATGTTAATTGAAAGCCATTGGAAAAAATATTTCGACGACTTTAAATTTCCTTACGGCTTTTTTAGTTCAGAAGAGTACCGAGTCTTTTTGGATGAAGCAGGTCTTAAGCCTACACGTGTTGAGCTTTTTCCAAGGGACATGAAGCATTCTGGTCAAAAAGGGTTTATTGGGTGGATAAGGACCACATGGCTGCCCTACACCGAACGATTACCCATCCAAAAAAGAGATTTGTTTGTTAAAGAAATAGCTCGCCGCTATCTCGATAACCACCCAACAGACGCTGAAGGCACCGTCCATTTGCGTATGATGCGCCTTGAAGTAGAAGCATACAAACCTTTAGCGAGAGTTTAATAGAATAATGGTGCCATTTAGCTTGATTAGGAGCACAAATAAATGCCTGATTTCCAACCTGTCCGCGGAATGAGAGATCTATTAGGGGAAGAAGCACAAACATTCACATATATTACAGATAAAGCACGAGAAACCGCATCGCTTTACGGCTTTAAAGAAGTTATTACGCCACATGTCGAGCATCTTGATCTGTTGAGCGCCAAGACCGGAGACGAAATCCGTCAACGTATGTTCGTCTTCAAAGACCTCGGCGAGCGCCAAGTAGCGCTTCGTCCAGAATTCACTGCCTCAATCGCACGATTAGCAACAACGACACTGAAAAAAGATCCCAAACCCTTGCGGCTTTTTTCTGTTGGAACCGTCTATCGTTATGATGAGCCCCAGCGTGGGAGGTACCGAGAGTTTTGGCAATCAAACTTTGAACTAATTGGTTCTTCCAAACCTGAAGCCGATGCAGAAATCATTCTGCTATCTAACAACCAAATGAAATTGCTAGGGTTGAAAGATTATGCTTTCAAAATCGGACACATAGGCATTATCCGTAGCATTCTTAGCCAAGAAGGTATTGACGAAAAAACCCAAAACGCTGTTTTGCAGCTAATGGACAAAAAAGAATACGATGCAGCATTACAACTCATTGCATCAGAGAAATGTCGCAAAATGCTTACCGGATTAATTGAAATTCGGAGCAATGATTGGCAGGATGTTGCTAAACAACTGCAAGATTATACAGCGGGTTACGAAAAAGCCAAAGATGCTGTTGAAAAATTATCTGAAGTTCTAGAACTAGTTGCCGAAAACACCAATGCCCCTATCAAATTAGAAGCTGGATTTGCTCGAGGCTTGGAATACTATACAGGCATTATTTTTGAAATCTACATCCCCCAATTAGAGATTGCGTTAGGCGGGGGAGGACGATATGACAGATTAATTGAAATTTTCGGCGGAGAACCCACTCCAGCAGTTGGATGCGCACATGGAATTGACCGTGTTGCAATTGCATTACAAACCCAAAAGGCAAACTTATTTAGCAAAGCAGACAAGAACGTTGCTGTAATACCTATAGCTGAAAACTTAAAATTTGAAGCTCTCAAAATCGCCCAAACCTTGAGAAATGCAGGCATACCAGTTGAATTTGAGGTAATGGGTCGAAAAATGGGCAAAGCATTGGAAGATGCAGATAAACGGAAAGTCGATTTTGCAATTATCGTTGGAGAACGTGAACTCAAAGAAGGCGCCGTGGTTTTAAAAGACTTAACTAGTAGGGAGCAAAGTACGGTGCCGCTCGGGAAATTGGTTGAGAAATTTAAAAATTGAAAAGGAAGAGGGTAGCCCAAAAAGGGCTCGCTTTCTCTGAGTTTAGAGTCGTTTGATGTATCGGTTGACTTCCCACTCGGTGACTTGGGTTCTGTATAGGTCCCATTCGTAGCGTTTCTCTTTGAGGAAGTTCTCAAAGGTAACTGGACCAAGTGTTTCACGCATCAAGTCGCTGGTTTCAAGTTCATCAAGTGCTTCTTTAAGGTTTTCTGGCAGCGATATTATTCCTCGTTCTTTACGTTCTTCGTGACTCATGTGGTAAACGTTTAGTTCTACTGGGTCGCCTGGGTCAATCTTGTTCTTTATGCCGTCTAAGCCAGTTGCCAAAAGTACTGCGAATTGTAGGTAAGGGTTGCCTGCACCGTCTGGACAGCGAATTTCGCATCTTGCTGCGGTCTTTCTGCCACCAAAGTTTGGTACCCGAATAAGGGGGCTGCGATTTTTGTGTGCCCATGCAAGGTAAACTGGTGCTTCGTATCCTGGGACGAGTCGTTTGTAGCTGTTTGGCCATGAGTTTAGGATTGCTGCCATTTTACGGCCGTGAGCAAGTTGTCCTCCGATGAAGTTGCGAGCTATATCAGAAAGGTAGCCGTTTTTGCTATCGTCGCTATAGAACATGTTTTGGGTGATGTCTTTGTTCCAGAGACTTTGATGGGTGTGCATGCCACTACCGTTGATTCCTTGAAATGGTTTGGGCATGTAGGTAGTGACGTAGCCGGCGCGTGCTGCAACGACTTTGCCACACATCTTCATGGTTATAGCACGATCAGCGGTCTCTATGGCTTCACCATATTTGAAGTCAATTTCGTTTTGACCCAAAGCTACTTCGTGGTGACTGATTTCGATTTCAATGCCAAAGGCTTCAGCTGTGTCTGCGATTTCTCGGCGCAAGTCATCTGTTAAGTCGCTTGGATGGAAGTCAAAATAGCCTGCTAGGTCTATTGGAGTGGGTTGACCGCCTGTTTCGCTTTCTCTAACCATAAAGAATTCGAGTTCAGGCGCGCAGATGAAGGTATAGCCAGCTTTGTTTGCTTTCTCAACAGCGCGTTCCAGAATATATCGCGGGTCGCCTTCAAAACGTTTGTTTTGGGGTGTATAAACATCGCAAATTAGTCTACAACTTGATTTTTCTTTCGGTCTCCAAGGTAGAATTGCAAAGGTTGTTGGATCCGGATACAAGACCATATCGGATTCTTCGATCGGTCTATAACCGGTGATCGATGATCCATCGAAGGATTGACCGTTTTCAAAGATGCTTTCGATGTTTTTAGCGCTTACAGCTAAATTCTTCAGCAGTCCGTTTATGTCTGTAAATTGCAGTCTAACAAATTTAATGTCGTTTTCTTGAATTTGTTGGATGACTTTACTTACAGCTTCTTTCCATGCTGGATTTTTAAAATTTTTCATTTTTTAATTTCTCCTGGGCTTGGCAATGCTCTCCATATGTTATGGAAATCAGATTAAACGTAAACATATATAAGTTTATCGCTTTAATATCATTGATAAATGTTCAGTAATAAGATAAAAACTTGAAAATATGTAATGAGACTCTATCACAATCAGCGCGATAAAAAACACTAAAAACAAGTTCATTACTAGACAAATGACCAAAAAACACCTCTTCAACGTTCACGCCGAAGGAAATCCCCAATATCCGATACATTTCGAATTGCAATTTCATTGCCAAGAATCAAACCAGTCACCTTTCCAAGAATTCTTCCGAAACCTAAACATTCGCCAAACTCATTTAAAACCAAGGTATTCGTGCCCTTTTTTGCTTGACCGTGTATCCGCACAATACTTTTTCTCAAAACATCTCTTCCACAAATGAAAAGCCAGGCAGACTTTCTGTCAATTACAATACGGTTAGCTTGCCCTTCCTTAGCAAGTAAAGATAACAAAATGAAGCTAGGAAAAAACTTGCCCGCTTTAGCTTTCCCCAAATATACACCAGCGTAAAAAAAGTCTCGATTAACTAGCGGCTTTATCAAATCGTTGAGCAAAAAGAAACGCCCATTCTTCTCGAAAATTAATTCAGGATTTAAAGCCACTTGAACATTAAACTGAGAAATAAAGTTGAATAGAGAAGCTGCTTTCATAGCACAACGCCCCGTTTTTTTAATTTGCATACAAAAAACCCCTGCGTTTCTCCAGGCCAAAGCCTCTTGCAACGTTCAACCAAAGGGTCCAATTTTGTGCCGAAAATTTCCGTTAAGCCTTTTTCACCATGACAGCTGATTTCTTCAATGCTTAATTTGAGATTCTTTATCGCCCAATCTATATTAAGCTCATCTTCTTCGGGCTCCAGTGAACATGTCGAATAAATAAGTTCACCATCATCAGCTAAACATTCGACTGCCTTAGTTAAAATTTGCCGCTGCAAAGCCGAGTTACGTTCTACATCTTTTAAAGTACGATTCTTGAACCAAACAGGATCGGAAGCAAAGTTTCCAGAACACGGAGCATCTATCAGGATTCTGTGAAATTTGAATTTTAGGTTTGATGATAGTCTTGCATCCAGCAAATAAACCAAAGTGTTTCTTACATGGCACCGTTCCAGATGGTTTGAGAGGGCAGATAGGCGGCGTTTTTCCACATCCAATGCGACAATTATCCCTGTGTTCTCCATTAAGTTTGCTAATTGCACAGTTTTACCTCCAGGAGCTGCTGACGCATCGAGTACAAATTTTCCTTTCAATCTAGTGAAAAGAGAAACAGGAATTTGCGCAGCTGCCTCTTGAATTGAATAGAATCCTAAAAGGTATTCGGCAGTTGCACCTACAGAAACTTTAGAGGATTGCACCCAGTAACCAGATTTAAGGAAAGGGATTTTTTCAAGGCTAACACCCAAATGTTCAAGTCGATCAACGAGATTTTTTCCTTTAGCGTTTGTCTCATTAATTCGGATAGTCTGTCTTAACTTTGTTTCGCGGTACTTCCAACCCAACTGTTGGTATCGATCAATGAAGAAATCTTTGCCCGACATCAACCCCATGATTAGGAGATTGCGGATAAAAACCTTTCAACTTTGGAATATTTTGGTGCGGTATCTAGTTGTTGTTCTAAATATTAATCAGCTAGGTGATAATAAAATTACAGCCTACTCTATTGAGAATGCGCACATTTCAGAGTTTATTATTCGATGCTTTAAGCTCAAAAAATTATTCTAGGATGCGATGGAAATGATCGAGATAATCAGTTATTTGCTGTTCTGTCTTGTAAGTTTTTTATGAGTTAATTGCTTAATCTCCGATTACAGCTATTTTAAACATTCAAACGTTCCAATAACACCTTTCTAAAAAAACGTGTTATTCAAAAATATAAAAGCTTTTAGGCACAACAACCAAATTCTACAATGGATTGAAATGCCAAAAGTAACACGAATCGGAGTATCCTTTCCACCCGAACTCCTAAAGGACTTCGACGACATAATAGACAAAATGGGTTACGAAAGCAGAAGTAAAGCCATCCAAGATGCTGTGCGCCTCTACGTTTCTGAACGTAAATGGGTTAAAGAAGGAAACATTATGCAAACAGGCGTCATCTTAATGGTCTACAATCATGATACTCGAGGACTTGGAAGCGATCTAACCGAAGCCCAACACCACCACACCAACCTAATTTCCTCAACAATGCATATACACCTCGGAGAACATGACTGCCTTGAAGTAATCGCTGTGAAAGGCAAAGGCTCAGAAATACGTCATCTAAGCGACGAATTGGCAACAAGAAGAGGCGTAAAAATCCTCAAATCAATGATTGTTTCCGTCTAATTTTTAACTTCAAACATTCTTTCGAGTGAAGTTCGAGCTTTTTTGGCAATACGTTCAGGAACTTTTACAACGTTTTTTTCTTCTTTCAAGGAGGCATAAAGCCGATCAAGTGTAGTTAGTTTCATGTTAGGGCAAATAGCTCCTTCATACGCAAGATAAAAATTTTTACCAGTGTTTTCCTTTCTCAATCGATTCAAAATGCCTTCTTCAGTGCCCACTATGAAGTCTTGTGCATTTGATTCTTTAGCGTATCGACACATCTTTGAAGTACTGCCAATAAAGTTGGCAACTTTACGCATTTCACGACTGCATTCAGGATGAACCATAACAGTGGCGTTTGGATGCTGCATCTTCAAGACTAATACATCTTCAGGTTGAAAGAGAAGATGCGTAGGGCAGAAACCGTTTTCGGGAATTGGAATAAGTTTTTTACCTGTTTCCTCGCTAACATACTCAGCCAAGTTTTTATCCGGTCCAAAGAGAATGGTTTCCTCTTTAAGAGATCTTATAACTTCAACTGCATTTGCACTTGTGCAACAAATATCACATTCAGCTTTGCATGCAGCTAAAGTGTTAACGTACAAAACAACGGGTGCACCCGGATATTTAATTTTGGCACGACGTATTTCATCAACCGTAATCATCTGTGCCATAGGACAACGCGCGCCCAAACAAGGCAAAAGAACCTTTTTTTTAGGATTTAAGATAGCGGCAGATTCAGCCATGAAATCCACTGCACAAAACACTATCATTTCAGCGTCTTTTTCTACAATTGCTTTACGGCTAAGCTCAATGCTATCACCAACATAGTCAGCTACCTCTTGAATTTCTGGACGCTGATAATTATGAGCCAATATGATGGCTTTCTTTTCTTTTTTGAGTTTTAGAATTTTATCCGCTAAAGCCATAATTTCGCCTAGTTTTGTTTGAGGATGTAAAAAAACAAGGAATAGTTAACAGATATATCCTTTACCCTTGACAGAAAAGATTTCTACTTAAATGAAGAAAAGAATTTCAAATAATTAAAACAATCTTTTATGGTATATTATACGTAGCCACCACATTATAGAAATCGTTGCAGAACAAAGTCACCAAAATCTTGGGAACTCGGGTACTTAATAAGCTTAATTTAATGCGCAATCAACAGTGACAATATTTTGCCGAAAAATTAAAGTTCACTTATCAGGAAGTAAAACTCCAGATTATTTTTTAGCTAATCAATGAATATTAACTGACATCTCCGAGAAAGGTTAGAACTATTACTCGTCTGGGGTTTACTCCAAATGTTGTTTGTGGGGAAATTTCGCTGAATGCTTCTGAATTATATATTTGTATGTAAATATCCACTAAACTCAGTGTAGTGTTGAAGTAGGGTATTGTGCCTCCATTTTCATAGGTGTAAACAAATTTTACGTTGTATTGTTTACACAATGCGATCAATTCAGTTATGTTGAAAGTAGGTGTGTATGTATCCACGGGTAAAGCAGGATACTGGTAAGTTTGGATTTGAGGGTAGCCTGCTTCCCAGAGGTAAAATTTCACCATGTCTTGGCTAAAATAGTTAAAGGGACAAAGTACAATGATGGACTGGTTTCCAGGATCATTAGCGATAACGTAGTCGGTTGCTTGTTTGATTTCAATATTAAAGCTATTTTGTTTGACATTTAGGTAAACGTCGTTTACACTGTACGCCACCGAAAAACAAAGAAACCCAATTAATAATCCAGCCGCAATCCTTGCGCCTGTCTTTTTACTTAATCTCACTCTGTTTATAAAATAACCACGGAATTTTTCATAAGTAAATAAGATCAAAACCGAAGCGGAAATTGCCAAGGCTGGAAACAGCGTTAATACATAACGCCACTCCCTATTTGATATCAATGTAAAAAACACAAATACAGTGATGAACCAAACAAAAACAAATTTATCTTCACGTCTCCTTCGCCAAACAAACAATCCCAGTCCAGCTAAACCAACAATGTAAAGTAGCAGAGATATTGGATGGACATCAGGGTATGGCCAAACCATCTCTACGAGATAGAATATTGGTGTGGGGAAACGAATGCTATAGAGTGACCTTCCAGGGTTGCCCATCTGCAAAGCATATATCCATTGACTAAAAACGTAGGAAGATAGGACATTGTAGGCAATTACAAGCCATGGAATAATAACTGCCAATGTTGTTACAATTAATAGCGAAAATCGTGAGAACAGCCATTTATACCGACCTCTTCCCAAGAATAGCATGCTTACTGCCATGCAAACCACAGCAGCAATAATCTGGTACTTCGCTAAAAACCCAAAGCCTAAAGCTAAGCCGCTTAAAACCGCCATATAGTTTTTTTGGGTAATTAACCAGCGATAAAAGAAAAACAGTGACAATGTGAAGAAGAAAACAAGGGTTACTTCAATTAAAGCAAGACGAGCAAGCCAAAAATAGCCAGGCATAACCGCTAAAAGCACTACTGAAAGTAGAGCAGTTTTTTCGTCATACATGCTGCTTGACAATTCATATACAACCCAAAGGGTTAGGACGCTAAATAGTGCTGATACCAATCGGGCAGAGAACAAACTGGCACCAAATAAATCAAAAGTAGCAGTGGTGAAAAGGGAGAAAAGTGGTGGATAAAATGAGTCCCGGACAAAGTCATGAAAAAGACCGTTTCTTAGCTCTAACGCGCGGTTTAGATGTGTAACTTCATCCCAATTAAAAGGCTGATTTACCAGATTCAAAAGTAGAATAACAAAGTAGATTAGGGCAAAAACGACGAAGATGTTTCGCCATTTAGTAAAGTAAAATTTGAACTTTGATATATCCCAGCTTTCATCTGACGAGGCAATCATAATTTTTCAGCGCTACAAGATCAGCTGTTCAAATTATGAGAGGCATAGATATAAAACCTTTCAATTAGTAGGCTTTACTCTAGAAAGGCCGAATTTAGTTGCCAGAAACGCTAAAATTCCAAACGTCCCATAAGTTTGAAAACATTATTGTAATGAATCTTCACGTAGTTACGGTAATTGGCGAAAACAATGTTGTTTTTAACCAGCATTCAGAGTTATTCAAATCACTTGATATTTTAGACACAGAAATCCAAAAAGTGGTCAATTGAATGATGAACAAAAATTGAGTACCAGAATCGGGAAACTAAGGGTTTGCTGAGGCTCTGGAAATTTGGAGAAAAGAGAAAATGCAAACTCTCTTTCAATAGCTATAGCTATTTTATGAATTAGCCAGAGCCCACTCAGCCCCATTCGTATCCAATGTATCTAAAAAAAAGAAAAGGGGTGTTGTTTGTTTTTTATGGACGTCTTCTGAGCACTAATAGTATTGTTATGACAAAGCCTATGGCGATTGCAACGATTATGCCTGCGACTGCGGGAACAAAGTACATGTCAGCTGCTGATTGTGCTGGTGCTTCCGTTGGTGCGGTTGTTGTTGCTGCGGGGTCAACGCTAAAGGCAGTTATAGCATTAGATGGATAGTAGGATTCGCTGCCGCCGAAAGATGCGTATAATGTGTATTGCCCTTCAATGTCTGGCATCCAGTTCAAACTGAAGAATCCGTCAGCGCTAGCGGTTTCACCAATTTCTCGGTAGTTGCCGTTAGCGTCAACAACGCTTAGCACAACTAGAACACCCGTTGTGTCCATGGGGCGTGGTTGTTGCATGTAGACGTATTCCATCCAACCTGTCTGGCTTGCATCTGAAACAGCAGCAACTCCATTGGGGAAACGTGCAGCTTGCTCTTTTTGCTCTGTGCCAGCGGAAATGTCCATGATTGTTCCTTTGATGGTTATAGATGAGCCTAAAGGTGATGCTGTATCGGGTGCAGTAACAGTCATTTGTGTAGGTCCTTTGCCAACAGTGTAAACTCGACCGTCATACGCGTTAGTGAATGACATGTAGCCATCAGCTATAGCAACAGGAGCTAGTGAGGTTCCTAATCCGGAGGCAGACCAGTCAAGCAGTGTCCATATTTCCGCACCGGTAAAAGCATCTATCGCCCGGGCTCTGTATCCTTTGTAGAGTGGTGTGTTAGGTGAGTGTTCGCCAGACATTGTGAAGACCATTCCATCAGCGAAAGCTGCACAATGAGTTGGGTAATTGCCCCAAGGTGTTTCATCTCCGCTGCTGGTGCTGTTGCCTTCTCCGCCGTTGCCGTATGTCCAAAGTAGAGTTCCATTAGTCATCGAATAGCAAAAGACTACTCCGCCGTATCCTCCAACGTATAGGTTACCGTAAGCTGGTTGGCCTTCTCTTGTTGAGTAGTATTGGAATCCTGGTTGATCGCCTAATGGACCCCAAATCAAATCGCCGGTGTCAATGCTGTATGCAGTGGCTTGTCCAGTTTCAAAGTCAGTCATAGACCAGGCTCGTGTAACTGGGTCTATTGGTTGCCATTTCAGCATTCTTGTGATGTTGTTTTCTGGTGCTGGGTATTCTTTGATCCATAATAGGTGTCCTCTTGATTCAGGCTTTAGGCTTATTGCCCACATTGTCCAGGGATTATCGTTCGGTCTAGGTCTCGATGTGAGTGTGACTGCGCTGCTTCGTCCTAGAAGTATTTCTCCGGGTATAGTGCCAACTATTGCTGGAGATGAAGATCCTGTCAAGTCTGCTGTTATGGGTACGCTCCATGAATATGCATCGTCTGTGCTGGCATCTATTGTAACCGGATTTGCACCGTTAGGCCATGCTGCGCCTCCGTACAATTGTTGGTTGCTTGTGATTGCTGCAGTGTTATTCCATAGTTTTAGTGTGCCTTCACGGCTAGTGGTATTGTAGCTAAATACGTAACGGATTATTGAGCCATCGTTTCCATATTCTTCAGTACCAGATGGAACATGTGTTAAGGTTATTACGTTCTGCATTGTGAATTGGTTGTAGCCGGTCCATGTCGATCCAGAAGTTTGCCACAATAGAGCTGCAACTACGCCGTGTTGGTTAGGTGTTTGGAAATTATAGAGCTGCCCAAAGGATGGTGTGATCGTATCGCTTGACCATAGTTTTTCGCCTGTTTGCAAGTCTACTGCAACTACTCCTCCTCCGGATCCTCGTTCACCCATTGGTAAGCGGTAGTAGAGTATTCCGTTCATGATTATTGGAGAACCAAACCGTGTATTGTATGAGAATCCAGAGTAGTAAGTTAAATCTGTGACTTCGTCGCGTCCGCCAACCTGATTTAAGCCTCCGCCGACCATTCCGCCAAATTCAAGTGGTTGGGCCCACATGATGTGTGCGCTTCTTGGTGCGGCTCCGTTTTTCTGCCAGATGTCGTTAGTGGCTGAGCCTCCTAGCCAGTTTGATGAGATAGTATCCCAATCATGGTTTTGAGCGTTTATGGGGCGGCTCCAGTATTCAGTTGGAAGGGGTGTTTCGGGTAGTTTTGGTATT
>Ga0315540_10000074_pt1 | contig 48069 bp, 54 predicted proteins | sample SalMarSW160110MG_FD_203677 | JGI IMG/M metagenome (GOLD analysis project Ga0315540, IMG submission 203677) | Salt marsh sediment microbial communities from the Plum Island Ecosystem LTER, Massachusetts, United States - Salt Marsh Sediment SW1601-10 ...
GGTTCAGCTGCCCGGACGAAGCGTCGACGATCTCGAAATTCACCGTCTCGCCAGGCGCAATCTTCAGGCGCGGGGCGAACGCGTTGTTCCAACCGTGGTGAATGTGCTCCCTGTGAATCGTGTGCTGATTGGGTGCGTTCATGACTTGGATTCCTACACCGCGACCGTGAGGGCGCCGTCGATCACCAGGTTCGTGCCGGAAATGCGACTGGCCACCGGACTGGCGAGAAACACGACTCCGCTTGCGACTTCTGCCGGGGTCCCGAATTTTCCGGTCGGATTCACCTTGAGCGTCGAATTGAAAAGGTCTGGCACGTTCTTCTCGATCGTCTGCCAGATGCCGCCGTCGAAATAGGTATTGCCGGGCGAAACGCAATTGACGCGGATCCCCTTGCCCACGAGCTGCCGGCTCAGCCCCTTCGCGTAGTGAATCAGCGCGGCCTTGAATGCGCCGTAGGAACCGGCGGCAAAATCGACCTCGAATCCGGAAACGCTGGAGATCAGCACGATCGAGCCGCCGGTCGATTTCTCGAGGAACGGCACTGCCGCCGCCACCGCATTGACGGTATGCATCATGTCGACGCGAAACGACTTCTCCCAGGTTTCGGCCGAGTCGCCGACGGCCAGCGCGCTCACGTTGCATACCAGCGCGTCGATGCCGCCCAGCTCCTTCGCGCTCGCCGAAACCCAGTCAGTCAACGCCGGCCCGTCGGCAACATCAAGCGCACGCCCATAGGCCTTCACGCCCTGGGACTTCAGCGAGGCGACCGTCGCCGCAACTTCGTCGGCATTGCGCGCACAGATCGAGACGTTGCTTCCTTCGGCAGCGAACGCTTCTGCGATGGCGCGGCCGATCCCTTTGCTGCCGCCCGTGACGACCGCGCGCCGGCCCTTGAGTTTGAGATCCATGTCGGCTTCCTTGTAGGCGGATGGACGGTAGATCCATCCTGGCCCGAGTATCTCCGCCGCCGTTGCCCGTGGCAAGGCGTCGCGCAGGCCGCCCCCTCTCTCAGCCGCCCATTTTTCTTATAACGCTCATCTCGGTATCGTTCAGCTTTTTGAAGATGTTGCTCATCATCTGAAGTGTCTGTTGCTGCCTTTGAAGGACGTTCTGTAAATCGACCTGCGCAAGCTGCGCGTCGTCTCTGGTGCTCGACAATTCTGCAGCGAGCTCGCGAAGTCGTCGCTGGCGCACCTTCATTTGCTGGACACGGCGCTCGACCACGGCCAGGTCTTGCCGGTACGCGGCGAGCTCGAGCCGGAACGCCTGGAGCCGAGGGTTCGGCCGCATGCGCGAAGCGGCTGGCGGCTGCTGCGACGGCGTCGCCAACCGGCGCAACGGCTCGGCGCTATGGCTAGGCGCAATGAAAACCGCAAGCAGGCACGCCAGTGCGACGAGTTGGATACATCGCGCGCTTTTCATACACATCCTCCCTTGTAGCCATGTCGAAGTGTCGCGGTGGGACGCCATCGTGGCGACATGCCGGTTCTTCGCCCGTTACATGCTCCTGCGGTACTGGCCGCCCACCTCGAACAGCGCGTGCGTGATCTGCCCCAGCGAGCACACCCGCACCGCGTCGACCAGCACCTCGAACACGTTCTCGTCGCGGATCACTGCCTGCTGCAGGCGCTCGAGCATCGCTTTGGATCGGGACGCGTTCTTCTTGTGGAATTCGCGCAGGCGCTTGAGTTGCGACTGCTTTTCCTCCTCGCTCGAACGAATCAGCTCGATCTTCGCCGGGGTCGTGTCGCCGTGCGGATTGCGGAAGGTGTTCACGCCCACGATCGGATAGGAGCCGTCGTGCTTCTTGTGCTCGTAGGTGAGCGACTCCTCCTGGATCTTGCCGCGCTGGTAGCCCGTTTCCATCGCACCCAACACGCCGCCGCGCCCCGAGATCGCCTCGAATTCCTTCAGCACCGCCTCTTCCACCAGGTCGGTCAGCTCGTCGATGACGAACGAGCCCTGGTTGGGGTTCTCGTTCTTCGCCAGGCCCCACTCCTTGTTCAGGATCAGCTGGATCGCCATCGCGCGGCGCACCGATTCCTCGGTCGGGGTGGTGATCGCCTCGTCGTAGGCGTTGGTGTGCAGCGAATTGGTGTTGTCGTAGGTCGAGATCAGCGCCTGCAGCGTGGTGCGGATGTCGTTGAAGGCAATCTCCTGCGCATGCAGCGAGCGGCCCGAGGTCTGGGAATGGAACTTGAGCTTCTGGCTTCTCTCGTTCGCGCCGTAGCGGCCCTTCATCGCCACTGCCCAGATACGCCGCGCGACGCGCCCGAGCACGGCGTACTCGGGATCCATGCCGTAGCTGAAGAAGAAGGAAAGGTTGGGCGCGAAGTCGTCAATGTGCATCCCACGCGCGAGATAGGCCTCGACGAAGGTAAAGCCATTGGCGAGCGTGAAGGCGAGCTGGCTGATCGGGTTCGCGCCCGCCTCGGCGATGTGATAGCCCGAGATCGACACCGAGTAGAAGTTCTTCACCCCGTTGTGGATGAAGTACTGCTGGATGTCGCCCATCACCTTGAGCGAGAACTCGGTCGAGAAGATGCAGGTGTTCTGGCCCTGGTCCTCCTTCAGGATGTCGGCCTGCACCGTGCCTCGCACCGTGGCCAGCGTCCATTCGCGGATCTTGTCCGCTTCGTCCTCGGTCGGCTCGCGCCCGTTCTCGGCACGGAACCTGTCCAGCTGCTGCTCGAGCGCGGTGTTGAAGAACATCGCCAGGATGGTCGGCGCCGGTCCGTTGATGGTCATCGACACCGAGGTATTCGGCGCGCACAGGTCGAACCCCGAATACAGGACTTTCATGTCCTCCAGCGTGGCGATCGAAACGCCGGAGTTGCCCACCTTGCCGTAGATATCCGGCCGCTCGTCGGGGTCGAAGCCGTACAGCGTGACCGAGTCGAACGCGGTCGACAGGCGCTTGGCCGGCATGTCTTTGGACAGCAGGTGGAAGCGCTTGTTGGTGCGGAATGCGTCGCCCTCGCCGGCGAACATGCGCGTGGGGTCCTCGTTCTCGCGCTTGAAGGCGAACACGCCGGCGGTGAACGGAAACGACCCGGGCACGTTCTCGCGCATCTGCCAGCGCAGGATCTCGCCGTGATCCTCGTAGCGCGGCAGCGCGACCTTGGGCACTTTGGTGCCCGATAAAGTCGTATGCGTGAGCCGGGTGCGAATCTCGCGCCCGCGGATCTTCACCACGTACTCGTCGCCCGAATAGGCTTTCAGCGTTTCGGGCCACATTTCGAGCAGCTTGCGCGCGCGCGCATCGAGCGCGGAGTTCTTCTCGTCGATCAGCGAATCGAGCTCGCGCGCCTGTTTGCCGGCCTTGAGCAGCATCGCCTTGGCCGCGATCAGTTGCTGGCGCTCGCGTGCGAGGCCCGCCTGTTGGCGCGCATGGCCGTGATAGCTGCGCACCGACTCCGCGATCTCGGCCAGGTAACGCTGGCGCTTGGGCGGTATCACCACGTGCACGCTCGATGAAACCTTCGATTCGCTCTTTGGCAACGCGCCCGGCTGGAGCATCAGGCCCTTGGCCGCGAGCCGCGCCGCGACCGCCTGGTACAGCGCGGTGACGCCGTCGTCGTTGAAGCGCGAAGCAATGGTGCCGTACACCGGCATGTCCTCGGGCGCGGACTTGAATGCCTCGCGGTTGCGCTGAACCTGCTTTCTGACATCGCGCAGCGCGTCCTCCGCGCCCTTGCGATCGAACTTGTTGATCGCGACGAAGTCGGCGAAATCAAGCATGTCGATCTTCTCGAGCTGGCTCGCGGCGCCGAACTCGGGCGTCATGACATACAGCGAGACGTCGACGTGGGGCACGATCGCGGCGTCGCCTTGCCCGATGCCCGAGGTCTCCACCACCACCAGATCGAACCCGGCCACGCGGCAGGCCGCGACTGCTTCGGGCAGCGCGGCGGCGATTTCCGCGCCCGAGGCGCGCGTCGCGAGCGAGCGCATGAAGATCTGCTTGCCGTGGATCGCGTTCATGCGGATGCGGTCCCCAAGCAACGCGCCGCCGGTTTTCCGGCGCGAGGGATCGACCGCGACGATCGCGATCTTCAGCCGGTCAGACTGATCGAGCCTGAAGCGGCGCACCAGCTCGTCGGTCAGCGAGCTCTTGCCCGCGCCGCCGGTGCCGGTAACGCCGAGCACGGGGGCGGGCTTGGCCTGCGCCGCCTTCTGAAGCTCCTTTTTCAAGCCTTCATCGATGGAACCCGATTCCAGCGCGGAGATCACCTGCGCCAGCGCACGCCAGTCTCCCGCCTCGAGCGCCTTGAGATTCTTGGGTGCGTACTGCGACGGGTCAAAGTCGCAGCGCGCCAGCATGTCGTTGATCATGCCCTGCAAGCCCATCTCTTGCCCGTCCTCCGGCGAGTAGATCCGCGCCACTCCGTAGTCGTGCAGGGCATGGACCTCGTCGGGCACGATCACCCCGCCGCCGCCGCCGAACACCTTGATGTGCTCGCCGCCGCGCTGGCGCAGCAGGTCGATCATGTAGCGGAAGTACTCGATGTGCCCGCCCTGGTAGGACGACACCGCGATACCCTGGACGTCTTCCTCGAGCGCCGCACTGACTACGTCCTCGACCGAGCGGTTGTGGCCGAGATGGATCACCTCGGCGCCGGAGGCCTGCAGGATCCGGCGCATGATGTTGATCGATGCGTCGTGGCCGTCGAACAGGCTCGCCGCGGTGACGAAGCGAATCTTGTGCTTGGCCTTGTAGACCAGATTCTTCGACTCGGACAGGTCGGTCATCGGGGGGCCTCCGGGGAGCGTTACGCTACTTGACGTTTACGTAAACGTCAATGCGCCGCGGCCCCCGCCGCGGCACGCCGCCCCCTTGCCGCGAGTATAGCTAGCCCTCGAGGCGCTCGGCCACCAGCTCGGTGAGGCCCTGCATCGACTTGTTCCACTTGTAGTGCGCGGCGCCGTCGTCGAAGCTCAAGCGGCAGTTGGCGCAGCTGGAGGCGAGCAGCTCGGCGCCGGTGGCGTCGATCTCCTCCATTTTGATGCGGAACGCACCGTGGCGCAGCTCGTCCGCGCGCTTGATCGCCACCACCCCGCCTCCGCCGCCGCAGCACCAGGCCGCGTCGGCATGGTCGCCCATCTCGCGCAGATCGACGCCCAGCGCGGCGAGCACCTCGCGCGGCGCCTGGGACGCCCCGCCGCGGCGCGACACCTGGCAGGGGTCGTGGAAAGTGAGCGACTTCGCCAGCGGCTTGAGCCGCAGCTTGCCCTTCCTGGCCAGCGACGCGAGGTATTCGGAGATGTGCAGCACCTCGAACGGCAGCGGCGCGCCGTGCATGTTGGCGCCCTCCCATCTGAGCGCGCCGTAGGCGTGGCCACACTCGGGCAGCACCACGGTCTTGGCCTTGCACGCGATCGCTGCGTCGATGATGCGCTCGCTCAAGTCGTGCTGCCAGTCGCGGTTGCCCGACAGCATGCCGAAGTTGGTCGCCTCGTAGCCCTTGGTCGAGACGGTCCAGCTCTCGCCTGCATGCTTGAAGACTTTCGCGACCGCGACCAGCGAGTCCGGGTACTTCATGATCTCGACCGACGAGAAGGTCATCAGCACGTCGGCCTGCGGCAGGTCGAGCGGGATCTTGATGTCGTGCTCGCTCTCGAGCCAGTCGATGCGCTCCTTGAGCACCTTGGGCGTTGCCCCGAGCGGGCTCATCTCGTTCTCGGCGCGCTCGGCCGCAGCGCGCAGATCCTCGGGAACGAGACCGGCGGCGAACATGCCGTGGCGCGCGCGCGAGACGAGCGCAGCGATGTCGATCCCCATCGGACATACCAGCGTGCAGCGCCCGCACATCGTGCAGGCGTCGTAGATCAGTTCCTGCCAGGACTCGAGCTCGCCCAGCGTAACTTTCTTCTCCGCGCCGAGCAGCCGCGCAAGCGGCGCCCACGGCGCGGTGGTGCGCCGGTAAGCGTGCAGGAACGGCTCCAGCTTGTAGATCGGGGTGTACCTGGGATCGAGCGTCGAGGTGTAGAAGTGGCAGGCCTGGGCACAGTGCCCGCAGCGGATGCAGGCGTCCATGTGCACCGCGGCCTCGCGCGTGAAGTCGCGCACGAAGGCGCTCATCGCTGCCGCGACGCGCTCCGGCGCCGGGCGATCGCTTTCGAGACTCATGGCATTGCTCCCCGGCGCCCGTACTTGACGCCCGTTATCCCGCGCGACCAGAAGGCCAGTCCCGCGTGCATCAGCTTGCCGAACGGGAACCACAACAAGAACAGCTCGACCGTCAGCAGGTGCACCGCAATGTAGTTCTGGTTGAAGCCGCCGGTTGCGCTGTCGAACGCCGCCATGCCGGTCGCCACCGGCAGGAAAATCACCAGCCAGCTGAAATAATCGTCGAAGCGCGACAGCAACCGCTTCACCGGGTCGGTGAGCCGCAGCATGAGCGCGATCAGGAGCGCGAACATCGTGACGCCGCCGGCGAAGTAGGTCACCGGCGCGGGAAGCGCCGGCCAGCCCACCCCGATCAGCTTGCGGATGAACGCGATGTGCGGCAAATAGGCGAACACGATCACCGCGAGGCCGATGTGATACAGGTAACCGATGAAGACCGAGAACCCGATCCGCGCGCCGAAACGCGGGTGCGGCCAGAAGCGCCGCACGATGCCATGCAGCGCTTCGGCCGCGGCGGCGTCCACGCGCGGCGCCGAGCGGTCGGGCGGTGCGGGGCGCGTCGCCAGGCTCACAATGCGCCACAGCACGCCGACGACGAATACGGTCAGCGCCACCGTGAGCGCAGGACCGCGGGCGAATTCGAGCAGGGTCATGGTGCTCTCCCCATAAGTCGATACTGATATGCTCTTCGATCCAGTGGGCGCCGATTTGATTGAGGTCAACTACAAACGGTTTTCGTCCCCATGAGCACCACGATAGAGCCCCCGCGGCAGTCAGCGCTCGAATTCTTCGACCGCCAGTTCCGCCGCCAGGCCGAAGCGCAAGACTACGCACTCAATCCCTTCGAGCGCGCAGTCCTGCCGCAGCTCCAGGGCGACGTGCTCGACCTCGGCTGCGGGCTGGGCAACCTCGCGCTCGCGGCCGCCGAGCGCGGTTGCCGCGTGACCGCCCTGGATTCCAGTTCAACGGCGATCGCCGATCTCGCGCGCCGCGCCCGTGAGCGGGGCGTGGCGCTCGAGGCGCACAGCGCGGACCTGCGCCACTACGTCCCGGCGCGTGACTACGACTGCGTGGTCTCGATCGGCCTGCTCATGTTCTTCGCCTGCGGCGACGCGCGCCGGCTGCTGGCGCGCATGCGCGAAGCGGTCCGCCCGGGCGGTCTGGCAGCAGTTAACGTACTGGTCGAAGGCACCACCTACATGGAAATGTTCGACCCCGACGCCTACTGCCTGTTCGGCCGCAACGAGCTCGGCGACTCATTCACCGGCTGGGAAGTGCTGCTGTCGCGCCACGAGGATTTCCCCGCACCCGGAAATATGCTGAAGCGCTTCCACACTTTGGCTGCGCGCGCGCCGCAATGAGCTCGGCTCCTCAACTGGAAAGCACGCTCACGTGCCCGGGCTGCGGGTACGCGAGCCGCGAGCGTATGCCGACCGACGCCTGCCTGTTTTTCTGGGACTGTCCGGGGTGTCAAATGCGCGTCAAGCCAAAGGAAGGGGACTGCTGCGTGTTTTGCAGCTACGGCAGCGTGCCCTGCCCGCCTATTCAGGCCGCGCGTGATGGGTGCGATCAAGAACCGCGCGGCGCTCGCCGGCTGGCGCAACACGTGCTCGCCGCCTATCCCGGGCTCGACGAGTTCGAGCAGCGGCTCTCGCTTGCGCTCTATCGCGAGCTCGCGCACGGGGTGCCGGTCACGCCGCAAGTGCTTGCAGACCGCGTCGACGCGAGCAGCGATGAAGTCGCCCGCAGGCTGGAGAACTGGCACGCCGTCCACCGCGACGAGCGGCGGCGAATCATCGGCTACTGGGGCCTCACGATCGTGCCGACGCGGCACAGGATGCGTGTCAGCGAACGCGACCTCTACGCGTGGTGCGCCTGGGACACGCTGTTCCTTCCCGCGCTATTGGGTGTACGAGCGGAAGTGCATTCGATCTGCCACGCGACGGGCGCTCCGGTGCGGCTGACCGTCGGGCCCGATGCGCTCGAAGCGCCAGTTCCTGCTGACTTCGCGCTTTCGTTCGTGCTGCCGGAGGCTGGCGTGATGCGCCGCGACGTGGTCGCGAGCTTCTGCAGTCACGTGCACTTTTTCCGGTCGGCGGAGCTGGCGGCCGCTTGCCGCGAGTTGCCGTCCTCAGCCTTCGTTCTGGTCCTGGGCGAAGCTTTCGAAGCGGGACGCCTCCGGAACAGCGGTCGCTATTGGGCTGTTTCGGGTCTCCCCGGTGCGTCGGCTGGCGCAGGATGATCGCCGTGCCCCGCACGGTGAGGAGGTGCGGGATTTGCCGATAGAGGTGCCGGCAGACAATGCCGATGGCTCAGGCGGCGTTCAGCCACTGCTCGATCTTCTCGCGGCTGGGTACGCCGCCTGCGTGCACCACCTTGCCGTCGATGACCACGCCCGGCGTGCTCATGACGCCGTATCCCACCATCTCCTTTACGTCTTCGACTTTTTCGAGTCGTACTTCGACACCCTTCGCCTTCGCCGCCTCTTCAATCAGCTTGATCGTGCTCTTGCATTTGGCACAGCCGCTGCCGAGTACCTTGATGTCTTTCATGGCGCTTCCTCTCTTCACAGAACCAGGTTGAACACGTAGCCCACCAGCAGGATGCCCCCGGCCACCACGCCGACGAAGACGGCGATGAGCCTGGGCTTGAGCACCTTGCGCAGGATGACCATCTCGGGCGCCGAGAGCGCGATCACGCTCATCATGAACGCGAGCACCGTGCCCAGGGCCGCGCCCTTGCCCATCAGCGCTTCGACGATCGGGATGATGCCCGCCGCGTTGGTGTACATCGGCACGCCGAGCGCGACCGCTGCAGGCACCGACCACCACGGCGCGCCCTTGCCCATGATCGAGGCCATGAAGTCCTCGGGCACGTAGCCGTGAATACCCGCCCCCAGCGCAATGCCGGCAAGCACATAAGGCCAGACTTTGCCGACGATCTCCCTGACGTGGTGCGCCCCTGCACCGAAGCGCTCCGGCCAACTCATCATCTCTCCCACCGAGCGCGCGGCTTCGCCGGCGAGAATCGCCCGCACCCAGTCCTCCAGGTGGCGCTCCATCCGCAGCTGGCCGATGGCGAAGCCGGCGACGATCGCAACGGACAGCCCAAGGCCAAGGTAGAGTGCCGCCACTTTCCAGCCGAACATGCCGAAGAGCAGAACGAGCGCCACCTCGTTGACCATCGGCGCGGAGATGAGAAAGGAGAAGGTCACACCAAGCGGCACCCCCGCCGACAGCAGGCCGATGAAGAGCGGCACCGCAGAGCAGGAGCAGAACGGCGTGACGATGCCGAGGCTCGCAGCCATGAGGTTGCCTGCGCCCAGACGCCGGCCGGAAAGCAGGGCGCGGGTACGCTCCGGTGAAAAGAAGGTCTGGATCACGCCGATCACGAACACGATGCCGGTGAGCAGGAGCAGCACCTTCGGGGTGTCGTAGAAAAAGAAATGCAGCGCTTCGCCCAGGTGCGTGTCGCGCGACAGCCCAAACAGACCGACGACGCCGTCGGCGAAAGCAGACAGACGGCTATAGATGAATACCCACAGGACGGCCACGGGCACCAGCCCGGCGAGCCAGCGACTCGTCGGGTTCCAGTTCGGAAAGTATGCGGTGCTATGCGACATGTGGACCCATTCGGCGCGCGACGAATTCAGCGCTCAACCCTGCATCTGCCGTCGAAGCGTGCCGCTGAGCACGGTTCCCGGGGCCACGGTGTTGAAGACGGTTCCGTACCTGCGCACGTTCTCATGCAGCAGCTCGAGCTTGCGCTCGGGCTCGTTTGTATCGACCAGGATCTCGTAGTCGATGCTCGCCATCTTGGGTGGCGCGTCCTGGCGCACGCCCGACAGGCGTACCTCGACGCCGCGATATTCGAACTTGATGATCGGCGCGACGCGCTCGATGCCCTTGATCATGCACGCCGAAAGCGCCGCAAGCAGCAGCTCCGCCGGATTGAAGGCGTCGCTGCGCCCTGGGATGCCGGTATCGAGCGTGAGGCGCGCCTCCTTGCAGGAGGCCTCGCTGCCAAGCGCGTCCATGCGGCGCGTACGCACCGCGTAAGTGTAGGGCTTGGCTTTGGAATTCGACATGCTTTTCAGTCTGGCACCTGCCGCGGGCACGATGTTGACGCGGGTCAAACGCGGGACTGGAGCGCGCCGCGCGAATACCAGCGCTCGCTGGCGTTGACGACCTTCACTACCAACAGCATTACCGGCACCTCGACCAGCACGCCCACCACGGTGGCCAGTGCGGCGCCCGAATCGAAGCCGAACAGGCTGATCGCCGCGGCCACCGCGAGCTCGAAGAAGTTGCTCGCGCCGATCAGCGCCGAGGGGCAGGCGACGCTATGTTTTTCGCCGAGCGCACGGTTGGCGAGGTAGGCGAGGCCCGCATTGAAGAACACCTGAATCAGGATCGGCACCGCGAGCAGCGCGATGACGAGAGGCTGGGCAATGATCGCGTCGCCCTGGAAGGCAAACAGCAGTACGAGCGTCGCCAGCAGCGCGAGCGTGGACCACGGCTGGAGGCGCCCGAGCAGGCGCTGCAGACCGTCCTCGCCGCCGCGTGCCAGTGTGCCCCGGCGGATGAGCTGCGCCGCGATCACAGGCAGCACGATGTAGAGCACTACCGACGTGAACAGGGTTTCCCACGGCACGCTGATCGCCGAGATGCCGAGCAGCAGCCCGACGATCGGCGCGAAAGCGAACACCATGATGGTGTCGTTGAGTGCGACCTGGGAGAGCGTGAACAAGGGATCGCCGTTGGAGAGCCGGCTCCAGACAAACACCATCGCGGTACACGGCGCCGCCGCGAGCAGGATCAGGCCCGCAATGTAGCTGTCGATCTGGCCGGCGGGCAGCCAGGGCGCGAACAGATGGCGGATGAAGACCCAGGCGAGCAGCGCCATCGAAAACGGCTTCACCAGCCAGTTGACCACCAAGGTGACGCCGATGCCGCGCACGTGCTCGCGGATGCGGTGCAGGGCGCCGAAGTCGACCCGCACCAGCATCGGGATGATCATCACCCAGATGAGCAAGCCGACCGGAACGTTGACCTGCGCCAGTTCCATGCGGCCCAGTGCCTGTACGGGACCCGGCAACTGCTGGCCGAGGATCACGCCGGCGACGATGCACAGCGCGACCCACAGCGTAAGCCAGCGTTCGAAAAAGCTCATTGCGAATCGGTCTTCGCTTCGCTCGCCCCGCGGCCGATCTCCGCCAGCTTCTTCTTCAACGCCAACCGGTCGAGCTTGTCGAGCGACAGGCTGAGGAACAGATTGATACGCGTGGAGAGCTCGGAGAATGCGCGCATGAAGGCTCTGCGCCTCTGCTCGTCCGTGCCTTGCGCCTTCGCCGGATCGTCCACGCCCCAATGCGCCGTCATCGGCTGCCCGGGCCACATCGGGCAGACTTCACCCGCCGCCAGGTCGCACACCGTGAACACGAAATCCATCACCGGCGCGCCGGCCTGTGCGAACTCGTCCCAGCTCTTGGAGCGCAGGCCCGAGGTGTCCAGCCGGTGCTTCGCCAGCAGCTCGAGCGCGAACGGATTGACCTTGCCTTGCGGGTGGCTGCCAGCGCTGTAGGCGGCGAAGCGGCCTCTGGCCGACGCGTTGAGATAGGCCTCGGCGAGAATCGAGCGCGCCGAGTTGCCGGTGCACAGAAACAGGACGTTGTAGCGCCTCATGCCGTCTCGCGCGCGCTCGGGGCACAGCAGGCGGCCTTCTCGCCGCGCCCCTGCGATGCGGTGTCTGCGCCGAACACCGGTATCGAGTCGAGGGTGTGGAACGACTCCCATGCGATACCCTGGGGGTCGAGCGTCCAGTACTTGTCGCTCTTGGCGTAGCAGCAGGAAGCGTTCTTCTGCGGCAGCACCGCCACGTCCGCCTGCGCGAGCCGCGCGCCGAGCTGTTCGAGCTCGGCGTCGTCTTCCGCCTGGATGCCGAGGTGGTCGAGTCCAGCCTTCTTGCCGCGGGTCGAGACCGCGAAATTGACGCGCGGATCCTCGAGCTGCCACTTGGCATAGTCGGCATGGCGCACACTCGGCTCGGCGGCGAACAGTGCGGAGTAAAAGCGGATACTTTGCTCGAGGTCGGCGACCGCGAGATGCACGTGCAGGCGTTTCATGAGGCCTTCCTTTTCATGGCTTTTACGGCTTGTGGGACGGGCGCGCAGGACTCTCCGCCGCAGCAGTTGTCGGTGAGAAAGCCGAGCAGCGCGTTCATGCGTTCGAAATCGGCCGAGTAGATGATGAAGCGGCCCTGCGCGCGCGAGGCGAGCAGCCCGGCGCGGCTCAGCTGAGCAAGATGAAACGATGCGGTGGCGGCCGGCAGCCCCAGCCGCGCGCTGATCTCGCCCGCGGGCAGGCCGGAAGGCCCGGCCTCGACCAGCATGCGGAACACCGCCAGGCGCGTTTCCTGCGCCAGCGCGCCGAGGGCGTCGACCACCTGTTTCGTTTCCATATTTCCAATAATATGGAAATGTAGTCCGTTCGTCAAGCCGGCGCGCCCCGAATCAACGCCCGCATTACCCGATTTTGGCCAGCGCGGGAAAAGTCTCGAGCAACCAGTAGCTGAACGTGGTGAGCTCGCCGCTCATGATCGCAACGCCCATGACCACCATCACCACCGCGGCAAAGGTCTGCAACGAGCGCCCCGCCAGGCGCAGCCGCTTCCAGCGCCCGGTCATCTCGTGCAGGAACAGCGCCGAGAACAGGAACGGCACGCCGAGGCCGATCGAATATGCGCCGAGCAGCCTGATTCCCGCGGCGCTCGAGTCCGCGACCGCCGCGACGGTAAGAATCGCGCCCAGGATCGGGCCGATGCACGGACTCCAGCCGAACGCGAAGGCGAGCCCCAGCGCAAAGGCCGAGAGCGGCTTTCCCGCCACCCCCTCGACATGGAAGTGAAATCCACGCTGCAGGAACGGCACCCGCCCCAATCCGATAAGCATCAACAAGCCGAACACGGTCACCAAGGCGCCGCCCACGATTCCCGCCTCGTAGCGGTACTGCAGCAGAATCCTGCCGATGACCGAGGCGCTCGCGCCGAGCGCGATGAAAACCGCGGAAAAGCCGAGGATGAAACAGCCGCTCAGCAGCGCCGCCGAGGCGCGCGAGCGAGCATCGGTCGGCGCATCGCTCACGCTCTTATGCAGTGACTGGCCGGCGACGTACGACAGATACGCCGGCACCAGCGGCAGCACGCACGGCGACAGGAACGAGATCAGTCCCGCCGCGAACGCCGTGAACAACCCGAGGCTCGCGAACTCGCTCACTTCCGCGCCGGCACGGACGTACGGATTACCGAGCTAATAGGCGGCTGAGAGTTCACTTTCGACCAGGCTCTTAAGCTGCTCCCAGCCCCAGCTTGGCAGGGGCTTGCCGTTGACGAAGAACTCGGGCGTCGCCGTCACGTTCAGTTTTTGCGCGTCACCAAGGTCTTGGCGCACGATCTTGTCCATGAGCGGCGAATTCATGTCCTGCCTCAGCCGTTCCATATCAAGACCGACGCCGCCGATGTAATTCCAGACCAGCTCCGGCTGCGGACGATGGTGCGGCGCCCAGTCGGACTGGGCGGCGAAGACTGCTTCCAGAGTCTGCCAGAACTTCCCCTGCATGTGTGCTGCGGCCAAAATCTTCACGACCGAATCCGACCCGGTGTGAAACGGCGCATAGCGCTCATACAGACGGATCTTGCCAGGGTGATCCTCCATCAGCTTCTTCACCTTGGGATAGAACGCCTTGCAGGTATCGCAGGCGGGGTCGAAGAATTCGACAATCTCGACCTTTGCGGTCGAGCTCCCGATCGACGGCGAATAGTCGCGCACGAACGTCGTTCGGTCATGCCGGTAGGCTTCGGCGGCCGCCTTCGAACTCTGGCTCTGGTAGTAGAGCGCGCCGGCGACGATCGCGATGATCAGGATGATGGCGGAAGAGATGACCAAATGTTTCTGTTTCATTTTTAGCTCTTTATGTGGATCGGGATCACAAGCGCGACGCAATGTCCGGAATTAACTTACCTCAAGCCGTCGCCGCGCTCGCCGGATAGCCGGCTTCCTCCAGGGCCTTGGTGAAGGCGCCGACCGCGCTCGCGCTGTCCACTTGAACCCGCTTGCTCGGCAGGTCTACGTTCACGGTGGCGTTCGGGTCGACCGACTTAACGGCCTTCGTAACGACGCCTACGCAATGGTTGCAAGTCATGTCCTTGACGGTCAGTTCGATCACGGCGATTCTCCTACGACGAGTTGAAAACAGAATCAAACGTAATGCTTCCTACGATGGGAAGGTCAAGTTCGGTTCAGCGCGCCAATTGAAGGATAAGCTCGGCCAACTTGTTGGCCTGCGCCGGCCTCGCGAGCCCGCCGGGCATCGGCGGATAGCCGGGCCACTGTCCGTACATTCCTTCGCTGATGGCACGGGTAAGCTCGGTTTCCGCGTTTTGCTGCCCGGCGAATCGATGCGCGATATCGAAAAAGGCAGGGCCTGCGCCTCTGCCCGAGAAGGTATGGCAACTCATGCATGGCAGCCCATTCGATTGGACATAGGACAATAGTTCGCGCGCCGGAGCTGACGCGTTGCCCTGGCCGGGTCCTTCGTTGCGCGGACCGTATCCGCTCATCATTCCTCCGCCCATCATTGCGCCACCACCCATCATTCCGCCGCCCATCGATCCCGGGCCATAGCCGCCCGAGCCGCCGGGGCCCATGCCCTGGGACCGCGCCGGCATCGACGTCGCGAGCCCAAGCCCAATGCCAAGCGCGAGCGCCAGTCCTGCGATGAAACGTGATCGACGAACAGTCACGACAAGCCTCCGATGTGACGGTATTTAAGTGTGGCAATTCCCATTTGGTTCCTTCTTGGTACCGGAAATGACGTGGCGAACGCGGAGCAGTAATCCCTCGACAGCCATGACCTCTACCTCGTCGCCTTCGTGTAGCTCTTCACCCGATTGCGCCGACCACAACTCGCTGTTCACCCAGATCGCGGCGGTGTCGCCTTGCAAGCTGCGCACGCGGCCGAGCGCGTGCAGCAGTGCCTCGGTCCCGTTCATCATCGGCCGTCGCGCGCCCTTCACCAGAAAGGCGTAGAAAAGAACTGTCGCGGCGATTAGAACCACGAACGTAGGCAACGCAAGCGCCAACGGCAGAAACCAGAACGCCGACAGCGCCAGCAGCGGCAAACCGATGAGGATGAGGTGGCACATGAGCGGCCTCAGCCGTCTTCAACGCAATATGCGCGCTCACGTGCCATAGTTTCTCCTCAGCGGCCCCGCCAGCCGCGCTGGAGCTGCTCGCGTTGCTCCTTGGTGAGCACGGCATCGATCTTCTTCTGCGCGTCTTGCCAGCCTTGAGATATCGCTTCGTGCATCTTGTTCATGATCTCCCACTGCGAGCGTGCGGCGTCCTCCTGGATCTTCTGGATCTTCGTACGCTGTGCATCACTGAGCTTGAGCGCGTTGTAGCCGTAGCCGCCGCAGCCGCCGTTGCCCCACATCATGCCGGGTCCCATGCCGTAGCCCGGACCGTAGCCGCCCATCATTCCGGGCCCCATGCCGTAGCCGGGACCGTAGCCGCGACCGTAGCCGGGGCCTCCCATCATTCCGGGGCCAGCGCCGTAGCCGGGGCCGTATCCCCCCATCATTGGCGGATAGTCTGCCTGGGAATCCGCGAAGCTCGGCGTCGCAGCGGCCGCCAGGCCGATGCTCGCGATCAGGGCAACCAGGGTTCTGCGTGCAGTCGTGCTTTTGATCTTCATGGTGAATCTCCTTTCAAATGTCACTACCCGTTGAGGTCGCGCCTCTTGGCGTCGAACTCGTCCTTGTTGATTTCGCCGCGCGCGTAGCGCTCGGCCAGGATTTCCAGCGCGCGTTGATGGGGAGACAGCTTCTGCTCCGATCCCCGTCCGAATAGCCATTTCGCGAGCACCACGATGCCCAGGATCGGAAGGATCCACCACAGCACCATGTGCGTTACGCCGAGGAGTCCCCACCCGTAGCCCCAGCCTTGGTTTCCCATGTAGCCCCACATTTGCGGCTCCTTCTCGGAAAGCACTCGATGCGCGCAACACGGCGCGGCCGAACGCGAAACATTCAATCGGACGAATCTAGCCGCGCGGCGCGCGGCGGTTCCGGCAGCTCATTCGCGCCGGCGCAGCGAGCGGGCGTGATACGAGAGCGGAGGGGCGGGATCGCGTCGCGCGACAAGTCTCGACGGCTGCGTGAGCGGGGCAGAAAACTTGAGAATCGCGCCGGAAGGCGCAGCGAGTTCGCCCGTGAAAGCGGCCGGCAGTGGCGCAACCGCGGGCACCACAAGCGCGTCGGCATCGACGCTGGAGCAGCAAATATCGTCGCGCGCGTGGCCGCCCGACGCGGCGCCGGACACATGAACGTACCCTTGCGGCGTTGCCCCAGCCGCATGACCGTAGCCGGACGCCGCGAGCGCATCGCACACGGGGCGCAGCAGCACGAAAAGCAAGGCGAGCAGCATGCCCATCGAGCGCACCAGGCTGCGCAGCCGACTGGAGTGAACTCGACGTAAGGTCAGGGCAGACGCCATATTGAGAAACCGCCTGCTGCACATTGCGGCCATTGCCGCAATGATCGACTTTCATCCCCAATGGGGGTTGATCCAGGTCAAGATCAGCTTACGTGTCGCGCTAGAAACGCTCCACAACGCCCTTTAGCTTGCTCCGCACCTGCTCGGCAATGGCGGCGAGCTTGGGATTTTCGATCGCCAGCATCGACGCCGCTGGATCGACCGCCGAGATCTCCACCTTGCCGTCGCCGGTTTCCTGGACGATCACATTGCAGGGAAGCATGGTGCCGATCTTGTCTTCGGCCTGCAGCGCCTGGTAGGCGAATTGCGGGTTGCAGGCTCCGAGTATGCGGTACTTCCGAAACTCGACGTTCAACTTCTTCTTCAGCGTCTCGCCCACGTCGATCTCGGTCAGCACGCCGAAGCCCTCCTTCTTCAGGTCCTCGGTCAGCTTCAGCAAGGTCGCGTCGAATGAAAGCTCGGACAGCTTCGTGAAGTGGTAGGTCATGCGCACTCTCCGGTGGCCGGGTCGTTACTGTGAGTTCCTGGGTGCATCGGCGAATTTCCGGCGGAATCGATTGGTTCAAATAGTTCTACTTTCCTATTTGATTAAGGACCCATGTGACCAGGCTTGCCACAACAGCGACGATCAGGATCGGGATCAATAACCCGCCGTACCCGCCCGTCCAGCCTTCGCCCCACGCGACACTTCCATTGCCCATCATGGACCCGGCCTGCGCCAAGGCGGTGCCGCCGGCCAACACGGACAGCGTGCCAACAGTTGCAGCAACCAGGGTTTTCATGAGTTTCTCCAGGGGCAAAGATGAGAGTCCCCAATGCATGCGGGACGCAAGACCTTATGCCGACATGCCGCAGGCATCTGTGCGGTAGCGAACACTGCCAGCCGCCAGAATCCCATGGCCGCAGGTCACGCGGTCTACACGCAACTCGATCGTGAAGTGCCGCTCGAAATTAAGGAATAAACTCCATATCACTTGGCACCTTCCCATGATGGGAAAGTCAGGCTCCACCTTGAGAGCGAACGGCGGGCTTGACCTTCCTACCATGGGAACCTTCAGGCTACGGCCTGGGTCTCAAGTAGCAAGGAGCATGACGATGTCTGTCTCGATCGCCGCTGCGGCGGCCAACACCGCCCCGAAACCGGGCACCGACGATCTGCGCCTGCCGATCGCGGGCATGACCTGCGCCTCGTGCGTGGGGCGGGTGGAAAAGGCGCTGGCTGCAGTGCCCGGGGTTCAGGCCGCGTCGGTCAACCTCGCCACCGAAGCGGCGACGATCAAGCGTGCGCCGTCAGTCACGATCGACGCGTTGGCGAAAGCCGTGGAGCGTGCCGGCTACGAAGTTGCGCACGAGGAGCTCGACCTGGCGATCCGCGGCATGACTTGTGCGAGCTGCGTCTCTCGCGTCGAGAAGGCGCTCGCAAAGGTTCCCGGGGTGCTGTCGGCGTCGGTGAACCTCGCCACCGAACGCGCGCACGTGGTCGCCGTCGCCGGCACCGGAATCGACTCCCTTCGCTCTGCGGTCGATGCGGCCGGCTATGAAGCAGATTCTGTCGATCTCGATCAGGGCGATGCGGCGCCCGCCGCGCGCGGGCTGCCCGATTGGTGGCCGGTAGCCCTTTCCGCGCTGCTCACGCTACCGCTCGTCGCGCCGATGGCGGGAATGGCGTTCGGCGCGCACTGGGCGCTACCCGGCTGGCTGCAGCTCGCGCTGGCGGCGCCGGTGCAGTTCTGGCTCGGCGCGCGCTTCTACCGCGCCGGATGGAAAGCGGTCAAAGCATTCACCGGCAACATGGACTTGCTGGTGGCGCTCGGCACCAGCGCCGCCTTCGGCCTGTCGCTGTACGGGCTGCTCGCCGGCACCGCCGGGGCGCACGACCTGTACTTCGAGACGTCGGCGGCGCTGATCACCTTCATCCTGCTCGGCAAATGGCTCGAGGCGCGCGCCAAGCGCCAGACTACCGAAGCGATCCGCGCGCTGAACGCGCTGCGTCCGGACCGGGCGCTGGTGCGCCGCGACGGCAAGGACATCGAGGTGCCGCTCGCCTCGGTCGCGGTCGGCGATCTGGTCGTGGTGCGCCCGGGCGAGCGCGTGGCGGTCGACGGCGAGATCCGCGAAGGCCGCAGCCACGTCGACGAGTCGCTTATCACCGGCGAGAGCCTGCCGGTTTCCAAGGGCACGGGCGACCGGGTGACCGGCGGCGCGATCAACGCCGACGGCCTGCTGCTGGTGGAGACACTCGCCATCGGTGCGGAATCGACGCTCGCGCGAATCATCCGGCTGGTGGAGGACGCGCAGGCGGCCAAGGCACCGATTCAGCGCATCGTCGACAAGGTCAGCGCGGTATTCGTGCCGGTCGTACTCGTGCTTGCGCTCATCACGTTGCTCGCCTGGGGCTTCGCGACCGGTAACTGGACTTCGGCCATCCTCTACGCGGTCGCGGTGCTCGTGATCGCCTGCCCCTGCGCGCTCGGGCTCGCCACGCCGACCGCGATCATGGCGGGCACCGGCGTCGCGGCGCGACACGGCGTTCTCATCAAGGACGCCGAGGCGCTCGAGATCGCGCACTCGATCACCACCGTCGCGTTCGACAAGACCGGAACGCTGACCGAGGGCCGGCCGCAGCTGCTGGCCGCGGAACCGGTTGGCGGCGACCGCAGCGAGCTCCTGCGCCTCGCGGCGGCGCTGCAGCAGGGCAGCCAGCACCCGCTTGCGCGCGCGGTGCTCGAGCAAGCGACCGCGGAAAGAATTTCCCCGCCGGCGGCGAGCGACGCAAAAGCGCTCCCCGGCCGCGGCGTGCAGGCGGTGGTCGACGGGCGCACGCTCTATCTCGGCAGCTCGCGGCTGATGCAGGAGCTCGCCGTCGACACTTCGGCACTGGCCGCGCGCGAGCAGGCGCTCGCGCGCGAGGGTCGCTCGATCTCCTGGCTCGCCGCGGAGGCGGACGGCGCGCGCAGCCTCGTCGGCTTGCTCGCGTTTGGCGACGCGCTGAAGGACGGCGCGCGAGAGGCAATCGCGGCCCTTCACGCGCACGGCGTGAGGACCGTGATGCTGAGCGGCGACAACCGCGGCAGCGCCGAAGCCGCCGCGCGCGCGCTCGGCATCGACGAGGTCAGAGCCGAGGTGCTGCCGGCCGACAAGGCGCAAGTCGTGTCCGGGCTGCGCGGCAAAGGCAAGGTGGTCGCAATGGTCGGCGACGGCATCAACGACGCACCGGCGCTCGCCGCCGCCGACGTCGGCATCGCGATGGCTACCGGCACCGACGTGGCGATGCACACTGCCGGCATCACCCTGATGCGCGGGGACCCGCGGCTGGTGGCCGATGCGATCAGCATCTCGCGCCGCACCTACGGCAAGATCCGCCAGAACCTGTTCTGGGCCTTCTTCTACAACGCGGTCGGCATTCCGCTCGCCGCCTTCGGGTTCCTCAACCCGATCATCGCCGGCGCCGCGATGGCTTTCAGCAGCGTGAGTGTGGTGACCAACGCGCTGACGCTGCGGCGCTGGCGGCCATCCGGAGGCAAGTCGTGAACACGGCGCAAATGAATATCGGAGAAGCCGCCAAGCATTCCGGCGTGTCGGCGAAGATGATCCGCCATTACGAGGAAATCGGGCTCATCCCCAGGGCGGCGCGGACCTATTCGGGCTACCGCACCTACGCCGGCAAAGACGTGCATACGCTGCGCTTTATCCGGCAGGCTCGCAGCCTCGGGTTCTCGATCAAGCAGATCGAGCAGCTGCTCGGCCTGTGGCGCAACCAGCGGCGACCGAGCAGCAAGGTGAAGGCGCTGGCGCAGGAGCACATGGCTGAGCTCGACGCGCGCATCGCTGAGCTCCAGGCCATGAAGCGCACGCTTCAGGCGCTGTCCACCCACTGCCACGGCGACGAGCGGCCCGAGTGCCCGATCCTGGACGGTCTCGCCGCACCCGGCGAGAACTGACCCACGCGCGCGTCTCAGCCGCGCGCGCCGCGCCTGCGCTCGATCAGCTTGAGCATCGTATCGAGGGTGATCGAGCGGAAGGTTGCCTTGGCGATCTCGTCGATCTCCTTCAGCACCACGCCGAGAGCATCCTCGACTTCCTGCGGCGCGGCAATTCCGTCCGTGGCGCTGCGCCTGCGGGCGCCTTTTGCGATCGCGCGCCGCGGCGCGCTGATATCCTCGAACAGCTCGATCACGTCCATCAGCGTGAGGCGCTTGGCGTTGCCGGCAAAGCGGTAGCCGCCGCCGACGCCGCGCACCGCGCCGACCAGGCCGGCCCGGCCGAGCGTGCGCAAGACCTTCGCCAGGTGATGCGGCGAGACGCGGTACTTCTGCGCCACTTCCGCCGCCGAAAGGTGGCGCCCCGGGTTGGCGGCGAACTCGAGCACGCTGTAGAGCGCGAGCAGGGTATTGGTTTGCAGCTTCATCGCGCGCCCGTCACAGATCTTTCTCGAGCGAGATGAAGGGCGCGGCCATCATGCCCTGGCTGCGAAAGAACGACAGGATCAGCTGATTGTCGCGCGCCAGCATTGTGCGCAGCTTGGAAACGCCAGCGCGCCGGAAATTGTCGCTGATCGCCCCCAGCAGGCGCGTTCCGGTTCCGCCGAGGCGCGCGTCTGGCCGCACGCTGATCGCAAACACCCAGCCGCAGGGCGCGGAGCCGAACTCCCAGTCGCGCACCTCGCCGATGACATAGCCTTCGATGCGCCCATCCGCCTCGGCGACCAGGAAGTAGCGCTGGCGCCGCCCGCCGCCGTAGCGCCGCAGGATCTCGGCCCAATACGCGGCCTTGCGCAGTCCGGTGACCACGGTGTCGATCTCGATGACCTGCTCGAGATCGCCCGCCAGCACGCCCCGCACCCGCGCCTGACGCGCTTCGCCAGGCGCCGCAATGCTGCTTTTCTTGCGGTAGATCAAATTGCTCCCTATGCAGGCACGCTAGCGTTCAAATACGCTTTGGAGTACCGGAATACCTTACCGCGCAGCCGCGCCGCACGCAACGGCCGGGCCGGCTATTCCACTTTTCGAGGAGGAGCGTCATGACTCTCAGGAGCTTTCTTAGTACCTTCGCACGATTTGCTTCCATCGCCAGCATCGCCTTCGCCGCGCACGCGGCGCCGCCGATCAAGATCGGATCCTTCCTTTCGGTCACCGGCCCGGCGGCCTTCCTCGGCGACCCGGAGCAGAAGACCCTCGAGCTGTACGTCGAGAAGATAAACGCCGCGGGCGGCGTGCTCGGCCGGAAGCTGCAGCTGATCGCATATGACTCCGGCGGCAACGCCGACAAGGCACGCACCTTCGTCAAGCGGCTGATCGAGGAGGACAAGGTGGACGCGATCGTCGGCGGCTCGACCACCGGCGAGACGATGGCCGTGATTCCGCTGATCGAGCAGGCGCAAGTGCCGTTCATCTCCCTCGCCGGCGCGGTGGTGATCGTCGAGCCGGTCAAGAAGTGGGTATTCAAGACACCGGCCACCGACCGCATGGCCTGCGAGAAGATATTTGCCGACATGAAGACGCGCGGCATCTCGAAGATCGGGCTGATCTCGGGCTCGGGCGGCTTCGACAAGTCGATGCGGGCGCAATGCATGAAGGTGTCCGGGAAGTACGGCATCGAGATCGTCGCCGACGAGACCTACAACTCGAAGGACACCGACATGACGGCGCAGCTCACCAAGATGCGCCAGAACACGCAGATCCAGGCGGTGCTCAATGCCGGATTCGGCGCGGCGCCGGCGATCGTGACCAAGAACTTCCGCCAGATTGGCATGACCGTGCCGCTGTACCAGTCGCACGGGGTCGCCTCCAAGAAGTACATTGAGCTCTCCGGTGACGCCGCCAACGGCGTGCGCCTTCCGGCGGCCGCGCTGCTGGTGGCCAAGGCGCTGCCGGGCAACGACCCGCAGAAGACGGTCGTCACGGCTTACGAGCACGACTTCGAGTCGCGCTATCACCAGGACGTGTCGACTTTCGGCGGTCATGCCTATGACGGGCTCTACCTGGTGGTCAACGCAATGAAGAAAGCGAAGAGCACCAATAAGGCCAAAGTGCGCGACGCGATCGAGTCGACCCGCGGCTGGATGGGCATCGACGGCGAGTTCAATCTCTCGCCCACCGATCACCTCGGCCTGGACCTGTCGGCGTTCCGCATGCTGGAGATCAAGAACGGCGACTGGACCCTGGTGAAGTAAGGCGCACGCCCCGCCGATGAGCCCGCAGCTGCTGCAGTACCTGCTCAGCGGGCTGACCGTCGGGGCGATCTACGCGCTGGTGGCGCTCGGTTTTTCGATCATCTACAACGCCAGCAACGTCATCAATTTCGCCCAGGGCGAATTCGTGATGATCGGCGGCATGGCGACCGTGTCGTTGATCGCAACCGGACTGCCGATGCCGCTTGCCGCGCTGCTGGCCATCGCCGCCACGACCTTGGTCGGCCTGGCGCTGGAGAAGTTCGCGGTCGAGCGGGTGCGCGGCGAATCGGTGGTGACCCTGATCATCATCACCATCGGCGCCTCAATCCTGCTGCGCGGCCTGGCGAGCCTGGTGTGGGACAAGAACCTGCACGCCCTGCCCGCGTTCAGCGGCGAGCGGCCGATTGCGATCGGCGAAGCGACCATCGTGCCCCAGAGCCTGTGGGTGGTCGGAGTGACCCTCGTCGTCGTCGCGGCACTGTGGTGGTTCTTCAACCGCACCTTGCACGGCAAGGCGATGCTCGCCACCTCGCACAACAGGCTCGCCGCGCAGCTGGTCGGGATCAGCGTGCGGCGCGTGCTGCTGGTTTCCTTCGGCCTGTCTGCCGCACTGGGAGCGGTGGCCGGAATCCTGATCGCACCGATCACGTTCACTGCCTGGGACGTGGGCGTGATGCTCGGCCTGAAGGGTTTTGCTGCGGCAATCCTCGGCGGCATCGGAAGCGGTCCGGGCGCGGTGATCGGCGGGCTGACGCTGGGCCTGCTGGAGGCGCTCTCGGCCGGCTACGTGTCATCCGCCTACAAGGACGTGATCGCGTTCGGCATCATGCTCGCGGTGCTGGTGCTGATGCCGGGCGGCCTGCTCGGCCGCCGTTCGGTCGAGCGCGTCTAGGGAGTCGACAACGATGCCGACCGCACTCCGCACGGCGCGCACCGGGGGCATGCTCGCCCTCGCGGTGGTGATCGCGCTGCTGCCGCTCGCGCTCGCGAACAACTACTTCTACGACGTCGCGGTCCTGGTCGGGCTGAACGCGATCGTCTGCATCGGGCTGAACCTGCTGATCGGCTACGCCGGCCAGATCAGCCTCGGCCACGCCGGTTTCTTCGGCCTCGGCGCCTACGGCTCGGCGATCCTCACCGCGCGCTACGGCTGGCCGCCGCTCGCCGCGCTCGCGGCCGCGACCGCCGGCGTAGCGCTGCTCGCGTGGCTGGTCGGGCGGCCGATCCTGCGCCTGCGGGGCCACTATCTGGCGATGGCCACGCTCGGCCTGGGCGTGATCATCGCCATCGTTATCTCCAACGAGGACCAACTTACCGGGGGGCCCGACGGAATGAGCGTGCCGCCGCTCGCGCTATTCGGCCACGCGCTGACAGGCGAAAAAGCGTGGTACTGGGTGGTCGGCGCGCTGCTGCTGCTCGCGGTCTGGCTTGCGCTCAATCTGGTCGAGTCGCCCGGCGGACGAGCGCTGCGCGCGCTGCACGGCTCCGAGACCGCCGCCGAGGTGGTCGGCATCGACAGCGTGCGCCAGAAGGTGGTGGTGTTCGTGCTGTCGGCGGTGTTCGCCGCGTTCGCCGGCGGGCTGACCGCGTATTACTCCGGCTTCATCACCCCGGGCAGGGCGACCTTCCTGCACTCGATCGAGCTGGTCACGATGGTGGTATTCGGCGGCTTGGCGTCGACCTTCGGCGCGGTGGTGGGCGCGGCCGTTCTCACCACGCTGCCGCAGCTGCTCGCGGTGCTGAAGGACTACGAAATGGTGGTGTTCGGCGCGGTAATGATGCTCACCATGATCTTCATGCCGAAAGGCTTCGTGCCGACGCTCGCGGCGCGCTTCGCGCCCCGGGAGCGCAAATGAGCCTGCTGCGCGTAGAGGCCCTGTCGAAGGAGTTCGGCGGCGTGCACGCGGTGCAGGCGCTGCAGTTCGAGATTCCGCCTCAGGGCGTGTATTCGATCATCGGCCCGAACGGCGCCGGCAAGACCACGCTGCTCAACCTGCTGACCGGCGTGTACCGTCCCAGTGCCGGCCGCATCTGGTTCGACGATAGGGAACTGACGGGGCGCGCGCCCCACCACTACGCCGCGGCCGGGGTCGGCCGCACGTTCCAGAACCTGCAGATCTTCTTCAACATGAGCGCGCTCGAGAACGTCATGGTTGGGCGCTACCTGCACGAGCGCTGCGGCCTGGTCGCGGCGCTGCTGCGCTTCCCGAGCCTGGCGCGCGCCGAGCGCGCCTGCCGAGCGGAAGCGCTCGAACTGCTCGAATTCGTGGGGCTCGCCGGCTACGCGCGCGCAGCCTCCGACAGCATGCCCTACGGCTCGCTTAAGCGGCTGGAAGTCGCGCGCGCGCTCGCCGCGCGCCCGCGCCTGCTGCTGCTCGACGAACCTGCGGCGGGGCTGAACCCGACCGAAACGCAGGAGATCATGCGCCTGATCCAGCGCCTGGCGGCGCGCGGGATCACGACGGTGCTGGTCGAGCACAACATGAAGCTGGTGATGGGCGTTTCCGACCGCGTCCTGGTGCTCGACTACGGCCGCAAGCTCGCCGAGGGAAGCGCGGAGTCCGTGCGGCGCGACCCGAAGGTGATCGAAGCCTATCTCGGCAGCGAGGCGCAGGCGCATGCTTGAAGTCAGCGCCCTCGAGAGCCGCTACGGGCGCATTCCCGCGCTCAAGGGAATCGACGTCAAGGTGCGCGCGGGCGAGCTGGTCGCGCTGGTGGGCGCCAACGGCGCGGGCAAGACGACGCTGCTGCGCGCCCTCTCGGGCGTGCAGCGGGTGAGCGGCGGCCGGGTGCGCTACGAAGGCGCCGACATTACGGGCGCGCCGCCGGAGCGGCGCGTACGGCTCGGCATCGCGCAGGTGCCCGAGGGCCGGCAGATGTTCGGCCCGCTCTCGGTCGAGGACAACCTGCGGCTGGGCGGATACACGCGCCCGGCGCAGGAGTCCGTCGCGACGCTCGAGCGCGTGTACGCGATGTTCCCCGTGCTGCGCCAGAGGCGGCAGGCGCCGGCGGGGACGCTATCGGGCGGCCAGCAGCAGATGCTCGCGATCGGCCGCGCCCTAATGGCGCGGCCCAGGCTGCTGCTGCTCGACGAGCCGAGCATGGGGCTCGCGCCGCGCCTGGTGGGGGAGATCTTCGATTGCGTGCGCGGCCTGCGCGCCGCCGACACTGCCATCTTCCTGGTGGACCAGAACGCGCGCGCGGCGCTCGCCATCGCCGACCGCGGATACGTGCTCGAGACCGGGCGCATCGTGCTCGCCGGCAGCGGCGCCGAGCTGCTCGCTGACGCCAGCGTTCAGGCTGCGTATCTCGGCCTCTAGCGCGCGGATACCGCTTGATATGGATCAAACAGGAACGCGGTGCGCCGTGATGGGATTGATGGTTGAAGCGGACGGAGGAGAGAAATGAAAGCCACACTTGTCGCCGGATTGTCGAGTACCCGCACATTCGCGGTCGATCGCGAGCGAACCATCGACTTCATGGGCGAGGCGGCGCGAGTATACGCCACGCCCATGCTGGTGCGCGACATCGAGGTCGCCTGCCGCGAGTTCCTGCTCGGGCATTTAGATCCCGGCGAGGATTCGGTCGGCACCCGCGTCGAACTCGACCACACCGCGCCGACGCTTCTCGGCATGACGGTGCGCATCGAGGCGACCGTCGCCGAAGTAAAGGGCCGCGCGGTGACGTTCGAGCTCACTGGCTCGGACGGCGTCGACACCATCTGCCGCGGCCGCCACATGCGCTTCGTGGTCGACGTCAAGCAGACCGAGCAGCGCCTCGCCGCCAAGGCGCAAAAAGCCGGCCTCAAGTGAAGCTCAAGACCTACTGCTACCAGTGCGTGGCGGGGCCCGACCTGCTCACGGTCGAGGTGCGCGACGGCGTCGCCACCGCGGTCGAGCCGAACTTTGGCGCCGCGTCGGTGCACCCTGGCGGTGGCAAGGTCTGCGTCAAGGCCTACGGCCTGGTGCAAAAGCTCTACAACCCGAATCGCGTTCTCTCGCCGATGAAGCGCACCAATCCACGCAAGGGCCGCGACGAGGATCCGCGCTTCGTGCCGATCTCGTGGGACGAGGCGCTCGACACCATCGCCGCGAAGCTGAACGACGTGCGCGCGCGAGGCCTGCTCGACGAGTCGGGCTACCCGCGCGTGGCGGCGAGCTTCGGCGGCGGCGGAACGCCGCAGTCTTACATGGGGACGCTGCCGGCGTTCCTCGCCGCATGGGGGCCGATGGACATGGGCTTCGGCTCCGGACAGGGCGTGAAGTGCTATCACTCCGAGCACCTGTATGGCGAATTCTGGCATCGCGGCTTCACCGTGTCGGCGGACACGCCGTCGTGCGACTACAACATCTCCTGCGGCGCAAATATTGAGGCTTCGGGCGGCGTCGCCGGCGTGTGGCGCCACGCCAACGCGCGCGAGCGCGGCATCAAGCGGGTGCAGGTCGAGCCGCACCTGTCGGTCACCGGGGCGTGTTCGGCCGAATGGGTGCCGATCAAGCCCAAGACCGACCCCGCGTTCCTGTTCGCGCTCGCGCACTGCATGCTGCACGAGCACGCGCGCGAGCGCCTCGACCTCGCGTTTCTCGCCGCGCGCACTTCCGCGCCGTACCTGGTCGGCGCGAACGGCTACTACCTGCGCGATCCGGCGACGAAGAAACCACTGCTGTGGGACGCCAGGCGCAATGCCGCGGTGCCGTTCGACGCGCCCGACACCGAACCCCTGCTCGAGGGCGGTCCGTACGCCGCGGCGGCGGTCGAGATCGGACCTGACCAGGAAGTGCTGGGCGAGGGCGAATTGCTGGGCGAGACCGCGTTCAGCAAGCTGGTCGCGCACCTCAAGCGCTATTCGCCCGAGTGGGCGCAGGGCGTGTGCGATGTCCCCGCGACCACCATTCGGCGCATCGCCGGCGAATACCTGTCGCACGCACGCGTCGGCGCCACGGTCGAGATCGACGGCCAGGTCCTGCCCCTGCGCCCGGTCGCGATCACTCTAGGCAAGACCGTCACCAACGGCTGGGGCGGCTACGAGTGCTGTTGGGCGCGCACCGTGATTTCTTCACTCGTGGGCGCGCTGGAAACGCCCGGCGGCATTCTCGGCACCACGGTGCGGCTGAACAAGCCGCTCGGCGAGCGCCTGAAGAGCGTGCGCCCCGGCGCCGACGGCTTCATGGCCTACCCGCTCAATCCCACCGACCGCGAGCACTGGAGCCCGAAGCCCAACATCCGCAACGCCTACCGCAGCATGGTCCCGCTCGCCGCCGACGGGCCCTGGAGCCAGGCGCTCGGGCCGACGCACTTTTCGTGGATGTTCCTCGACGAAACGCCCAAAGGCCTGCCGCGGGTCACCCTGCCGGAGGTCTGGATCCTGTATAGAACCAATCCCGCGATTTCGTTCTGGGACACCGGCCAGATCGAAAAGCAGATGGCGCGCTTCCCGTTCACGGTCGCGTTCGCCTATACGCGCGACGAGACCAACCACTTCGCCGATATCCTGCTGCCCGACGCGGTCGACCTGGAGAGCACGCAGCTGATCCGCATCGGCGGCTCCAAGTTCATCGAGCAATTCTGGGACCACGAGGGATTCGCGCTGCGCCAGCCCGCCGTCGCGCCACGAGGCGAGGCGCGCGATTTCAGCGACATCGCCACCGAGCTCGCGCAGCGCGTCGGCCTGCTGGAGAAGTACAACGCCGCCATCAATCGCGGGGTCGCGGGCGTTGCCCTCAAGACCGAAAAATGGGATTTTTCCCTCGACCCCGCGACACGTCACCCCGCCGAACAGATCTGGGACGCGGTTTGCCGCGCGGCGAGCGCCGAGCTGACCGGCGGCGCTGAGTCGCACGGCCTGGACTGGTGGCGCGAGCACGGGCTTCGCACCAAGCCCTTCTCGCGCCTGGACTGGTACCTGTATCCGACCTTCGTCGAGCTCGGCTTGCGCTTCGAGCTGCCCTACCAGGAGCGGCTGCTGCGCGTAGGCAAGGAGCTCGAGCGCCGGCTGCACGAGCACGACATGCGCTGGTGGGACGCGCAGCTGACCGAGTACCAGGCGCTGCCGGCATGGAAGGATTTCCCCGGCATGTGGGAAACGTCGCTGCGCGCGATGGGCGGGCAGCCGGACGATTTTCCCTACTGGCTGCTCACCTCACGCAGCATGCAGTACGCCTGGGGCGGCAACGTCGGCATGCAGTTGATCAAGGAGGTCGCCGACAACGTCGCCGGACACAAGGGCGTGATCCTGAACGCGCGCACCGCGCAGCGGCTCGACATCGCCGAGGGCGACCTGGTCGAAATCGCCACGCCCAAGGCGAGCGTGCGCGCGCACGCGGTGCTGCGCCAGGGAATCCGCCCCGACACGCTGTTGCTGCTGGGGCAGTTCGATCATTGGGCGACACCGTTCGCCAGGGATTTCGAAATGCCGAGCATGAACAAGCTGGTGCCGATGTCGCTCGCGCTGACCGATGCCACCGGCTCCGGTGCCGACGTGGTGCGCGTCTCGCTGCGGAGGACGGCGTGACCCGCTGGGCCATGGTTGCGGACCTGCGCCGCTGCGTCGGCTGCCAGACCTGCACCGCGGCGTGCAAGCACGCCAATTTCACCCCGCCCGACGTGCAGTGGCGGCGCGTGCTGGACATGGAGGTGGGCGAATACCCCGATGTGCAGCGCGCGTTCGTTCCGGTCGGCTGCATGCACTGCGCGGATCCGCCTTGCATGCACGTCTGCCCGTCGACCGCGACCGGCCAGCGCGCCGACGGCATCGTCACCATCGACTACGATCTGTGCATCGGCTGCGCCTACTGCGCGGTTGCCTGCCCGTACCAAGCGCGCTACAAGACCGACGACCCGAGCTTCGCCTACGGCGAGGCGATGCCTTCCGAGCAACAGGGCTTCGATCTGCGCCGGATCGGCGTCGCGACCAAATGCACCTTTTGCGCCGACCGCATCGACGCGGGCCTGGCGCAAGGCCTCGTTCCCGGGGTCGATCCGGACGCGACGCCGGCCTGCGTCAATTCCTGCATCGCCAAGGCGCTGCACTTCGGCGACGCGGAGGACCCCGGGAGCAACATTACGCAGCTGCTGGCGGAAAACCAGCATTTCCGCATGCACGAGGAGCTCGGCACCGAGCCGGGCTTTTACTACCTGTGGGACAAGCGCCGATGACCGCCGGCCCGAACTACGGACCCAAGCCGTGGATGCAGGCTCATTGGGATCTGCGCGCAGCGCTGAATTTCATCCTCGGGGGCACCGGTACCGGCCTGCTGCTCGCGGCGGCGCTTGCCGCCCCGTCCGCGTGGCGCTGGCCGCTCGCCGCCGGACTGGCGCTGATCGCGGCAGGACTGGGCGCGGTGTGGCTCGAGATCGGACGCAAGCTGCGCGCGATCAACGTGCTGTTCAACGCGCGCACCTCGTGGATGACGCGCGAGGCCTACGTCGCGGTGGTCGTGTTCGGGCTGGGTCTCGCGGCGCTGGCGCTCGGACGCGCGCCGCTGGCGCAGGCCGCGGCGCTCGCCGCGCTCGGCTTCATCTATTGTCAGGGCCGCATCCTGTTCGCGGCCAAGGGCATTCCGGCCTGGCGCACGCGAGGGGTGGTCGCGCTGATCGTCGCCACCGCGCTTGCCGAGGGCGGCGGGCTGTTCGTTGCCGCCGCGGCATGGGCACTCGGCAAGCCGCCGACACTCTGGCTGGTGGTGTTCGCGCTGGCGCTGGTGGCGCGCGGCGCGGCCTGGTCGCGCTACCGCTCCCGTCTCGCGGCCGGCACGGCGCGCCTGGCGCTCGAGGCGAGCGGCCGGATCCTGATTTATGTCGGCACCGCGGCACCGCTGGCGCTGCTGGCGATTGGCCTGCTGCTGCCGGGCCTCGCGCCGGGCGCCGACATGCTGGCCGGACTGGCGGCGCTCGCCGCTGGCTGGAGGCTCAAGTTCGTGCTGGTCAGGCGCGCTGCCTACAACCAGGGATTTTCACTGCCGCAGCTGCCGGTGCGCGGCGGCAATTAGACCGCGAAGGAGGGACGACGATGAACGCCCAACTGCAACCGCGCTACGCCAAGGTCCACCACCGCAGCGCCGCCCCGCGCGCGGCGCGGCGCACGGCATTCTATTTCGAGCGCGAAATCGAGACCGCGCCGCGCGAGGAGCTTCGCAAGCTGCAGCTGCGGCGGCTACGCGCGACGCTCAAGAACGCGGTCGAGAACGTGCCGCTGCACCGCGAGCGCATGAAAGCCGCGCGCATCAAGCCGCAGGACATACGCTCGCTTGACGACTTGCGCCACCTGCCATTCACGGTCAAGACCGACCTGCGCGATCACTACCCGTTCGGCATGTTCGCGCGTCCGCGCGCGAACCTGTTGCGCCTGCATGCCTCCTCCGGCACCACCGGCAAGCCGACAGTCGTCGGCTATACCGGAAAGGACCTCGACACCTGGGCCGACCTGATGGCGCGCTCGATGGCCTGCGCCGGCGCGCGGCCCGGCGACGTGGTGCACAACGCCTACGGCTACGGGCTGTTCACGGGCGGCCTGGGCGCGCACTACGGCGCCGAGCGCCTGGGCGCGACCGTGGTTCCGATGTCGGGCGGCGCGACCGAGCGCCAGGTGGTGCTGATCAAGGATTTCGGCGCCCGGGTGCTGTGCTCGACGCCGTCCTACGCACTGAACATCGCCGAGGTCGCCGAGCGCGACGGCGTCGACCTGCGCGCGAGCGCGCTCGAGATCGGCCTGTTCGGCGCCGAGCCCTGGAGCGAGGGCATGCGGCGCGAGATTCAGATCCGGCTCGGGCTCAAGGCGGTCGACGTCTACGGCCTGTCCGAAATCATGGGCCCCGGCGTCGCCATCGAGTGCGAGGCGCAGGACGGTCTGCACGGCTGGGAGGACCACTTCCTGTTCGAGATTATCGACCCTGAAACAGGGCAGCCCGTGACCGAGGGACAGGCCGGCGAACTGGTCATCACCACGCTCACAAAGGAAGGCCTGCCGATGCTGCGCTACCGCACGCGCGACATTACGCGCGTGAGCACCGCGCGCTGCGCCTGCGGCCGCAGCCACCTGCGCCTGCGGCGCATCACCGGCCGCAACGACGACATGCTGATCATTCGCGGCGTCAACGTCTATCCGTCGCAGATCGAGGCGGTGCTGGTGGGCCTTCCCGACCTCGCGCCTCACTATCAGCTGGTAGTCTCGCGCCGCGGCAACATGGATGAGCTGGCGGTCGAAGTCGAAGCCGCACCGTCACTGCCGACTGGCGTGGCCGCATACCGCCAGGTAGCCGAGCAAGTGCGTTACCAGATCAAGTCGCTGATCGGCGTCACCACCGACGTAACGGTGAAGAAGCCAGGCGAGGTGCCGCGCTCGCAGGGCAAGGCGGTTCGGGTGCGCGACCAGCGGCCGAAGCTCGGATAAGGGCCGCGCCATGGATTTCATTCGGCAGGTCAACCGTCGTCTGCACGAAGAGCACGTGGCGACGCTCGCGCTGTGGAACCGGTTCGAGCAGACCTCGGCCGCGCGCGCGCGCGACGGGTCTGCGGCGACCCAGGACCCTGAGATCGAAGCTCTGCTCAAGAGCTGCGCGGCGGCGCTTTCCGAGGAGCTTTGGCACCACTTCGACTTCGAGGAATCGGAGCTGTTCCCGCGCCTCGCCGAAAACGGCGAGGGCGACATCGGCGAGCTTCTGGCCGAAGAGCACGTGGCGATTCGCGCCGCCGCAAAAGGCTTCAGCGAGGCGCTCGAGGGGCGCGACTGGCAGAGGGTGCGATCGGCCGGACTCGAGCTCTCGGAGCGGCTGATCGCGCACGTGCACAAGGAGGAGATGTCGCTCCTGCCCGCGATCGAGGACCTGCTGGACGAAGAAACCGATGCTCAGCTCGCGCTCGCCTACGCGGGCTGAGGCCCGACCTAGGTGAGAGCTTTGACGAACGCCAGCCGCTGCGACGGACCGAAGCCGGCGCGGTAGAGGAACCCGAGCAGCTCGAAGTGCTCCTTCGCCACCACCGATTCGACGCGTTCGACGCGCAGGGCGTCAAGATTCATGAACAATTGCGATAAGAGCGCACGGCCGATGCCGGCGTGCGAGAAACCGGGATCGACCCCGATGGTGTCGATCACCGCAACCGGCTCGGCGCGGCCGAAATCGCCGTAGTCCGCGCTCGCCATCAGGTAGCCGGCGGTGGTGCCGTCCTTGCACGCGACAAGCGAAATGCGCAGCGCCGACTCGCTCAACGTCTGCTCGAACTTGTGGCGGATGTACGCGCCGCGGTCATGGCCCGTGAGGCGGCGGTCGATGCGTATGACCGCATCCAGGTCGTCCTCCGTGAGCGAGTGCACCTCGGCCATGTCGCGCGCAAGATGCTCGAAGTCGTTCGCCGCCGTGTCGCCGTAGTCGTTGCGGTCGCCTGGCCGGTCGCGCTCGTCGACCACCACCGGCTCGTCTTCCCTCGCGCCGAGCTTGGCATCGGCTATGGTGCAGTCGACGACCTGGTTGCGCCCCAACCGATAACCTGCGGCGTCGAGAAAGCGCAGCATCTGGTGGTCGCGCCAGCTTGCGCCGGTGCGCATTTCCTTTAGGCCGCGGCGCCGCGACTCGTCCTCGATCACCCGCTCAAGCGCGAGGCCGAGGCCACGCCCGCGCGCCTCGAGCCTCACCCCCACCACCTCGAGTCGCATCGCCGGCTCGATGCGACCGAACTCCCCCTCGAGTACGCGCCCGAGGACGTAACCCGTGAGCCCGGATTCATCGTCCACCGCGAACTGGGCATGCAGCTTGGGTTCGCGCTTCGCCGCCGCCAGCCGCCGCTCGAAGTAGCTGCGCCGCGTTCGCCCGCTGATCGAGGCGTCGATTGCCACAACCGTATCGAGGTCAGCCGCGGCCAGCGGTCTTTGCTTGATCTTCATCGCTTGCGCCGCTCAGCCGTGAAGGCCGTGGTATTTCTCCATCAGCTGCTCGGGCGTTTCCTGGTAATCCGGGTTCTGAACGATGCAGTCGGCTGGGCAAACGAGCTTGCATTGCGGCTCGTCCTCGGCGCCGACGCACTCGGTGCACTTGAGCGGATCGATCACGTAGATCGGATCCCCGACACTAATCGCTTCATTCGGACACACCGGTTTGCAGGCGTCGCAAGCGGTGCAGTTGTCGTCGATCAAAAGTGCCATTTCTTATCTCCGTATGATTTCAGGCGGCCGCCTTCTCCTGCAGCGCCTTGAGCTTGTCGTGGCGGAAGGCGCCCCACAGGGCAGCGCCGATCGCGCCGGCATAGATCGAATCGGGGTGGTTGACCGTTTCGAGCCCCGTGATTTTCTCGTTGACGAGCTCTTCGCGCAACGCAGCGAGCAGACCGGCATCGAGCGCGAGGCCGCCGGTGAGCAGCACCGTGCCGCTCTTGATGCCGGTCACCTTGAGCAGTTTCACCAGGCGCGAGGCCATCGAGATGTGGATGCCCTTCAGGATATCGGGCGTCGGAATGCCGCGCGACACCATGTTGATGACGTCGGTCTCCGCGAGCACGGCGCAGATCGAGCTGATCTTCTCCGGCGTCTTGGCAGTCTTGGATAGCGGCCCGATCTCCTCGACCGCGACGCCGAGGTAGCGCGCGATGTTCTCCAGAAACTGGCCGGAGCCCGAGGCGCACTGGCTGGTCATCTTGTAGGACAGCACCTTGCCCCGCTCGTCGATGTAGATCGCCCGGCCGTTGAGCGCGCCGATGTCGACCACCGCGCGCGCATCGGGCTGCAGGTAGACGCCGCCGCGCGCGTGCGTAGTCATCGAGTAGAAGTGCCCGGTAGCGAACTTCACGTTCTCGCCTTCGCCCGTGGTGGCGACGTAGTCCACGTTCTCGGGCTTGAGGCCGGCTTCCTCCAGCACCTCGTCATAGCCGTCCTTGGCGAGCTGCATGTTGTCGCGCCGGCGGATCCGCTCGCAGCGCCTGGCGAGCCATTCGCTCTTGGCGTTCGCGCCCGCTCCGTCCGTCCTGAACAAGGTCGTCTTGACCACCCCAGAGCCGATATCGATGCCGACGGTATGGATCATTGCCGTGCCTCCGCGGTTCTGTTTTCCTCGACCACCGCGCGCCAGGCGAAGGTTGCCCCGCCGAGGGCACCGGTGTAGATCGAGTCGGGGTTGATGTTTAGGGTCACGTCGCCGTAGTTCTCCTTGACCAGCTCCATCAGCGCTTTCACCGCTGCCTCGTTCTTCGCCACGCCGCCGGTGAAGGTGAACTGGTCCCGAATGCCCCCGGAACGCGCCAGAATCGACATCGCGCGCAGGATGATGGCGCGGTGCAGTCCCGCCATGATGTCCTCGCGCTTCTCGCCCAGCGACAGGCGGTCGCGCAGCTCGGCGCCGGCGAATACCGTGCAGGTCGAGTTGATGCGCACCGTCTTGGTCGATTTCATCGCCAGCGGTCCCAACTCGTGCAGGCCCATGTTCATCTCATCCGCGATGTAGCCGAGGTAGCGCCCGCAGCCCGCGGCGCAGCGGTCGTTCATCTGGAAGCTCTCGACGATGCCGTGCTTGTCGACCTGGATCGCCTTGGTGTCCTGGCCGCCGATATCGAGCACGGTCGCGGTGTGCGGGTACATCACGTGCGCGCCCAGGCCGTGGCACAGGATCTCCGAGCGGATGTGTTCCTTGGAGAACGGCAGTCGCGCGCGACCGTAGCCGGTGCCAACCACGTAGGCTTCCTCGAGTGCCGTATCGAGCACACCCTCGATGGGTGCACGCACCGCGTCCTGTGTTTTCGAGTCGTTAGTCAAAACCGAAAAGCTGCGGCCCAGCGCAGCGAGCAGGTGGGGCTTGATCGAATCGCCGTAGACGCGGTTCTCGACCTCGATGATCGAGCGGTCGAAGACATTGAGCAGCATGTCGTAGCGCACCCCGGCTTCCTTCGCCACCGCCTCGCCCACCGCGAGATAGCGGCTGCCGGCGATGTCGCGGAAGAAGTCCGACTTGCGCTTCGCTCCCGGCGCGAACAGTTCGGGAGCCTCCACTTGCAGCCGCTTGAACACTTCATCGAGCGCTGCGAGCACCCCGGCCGCGGCATCGCCGAAACGCGTGCCCTCGGCGTTGCGCCGGCAAGTCGCCTCGAGATCGGCCAGCTGCTCGAGGAACTGCTCGAGCCGGAAGTCGCGTTCGAGCTGCCCCACGAACTCCTCCAGCCGATCGCCGTTGAGCGCACCCGATCGCGACAAGGCCTCACGGAACAGATAGAAGCGCGCGTTGAGCAGCGCCTCCTGTTTCGCGATCGCCGCCGCGGTGTCGTAGTTCGAGCGCGAATTGGTAATGCCGCGCCCGAGCACGTTTTTCTGCTCGTCCATCACCACCGCCTTGGTGGTGGTGGATCCCAGGTCGATTCCGATGAAGCATCGCATAATCAGTGCAGCGCCGCTGCGCGCTTTTGCTTGATCATCTGGAAATAGCTCTCGAGACGGTTCTTGATGTTCGCCGCCGAGAAGTAGCGCGGATCGACCAGATCCGACTCGATGAACGCCGCCGGCTTGCCTGTGCGCTTCTCGACTTCGCGCAGGATCAGCAGCTGTCCGGCCGAGAAGCTGTTGCAGCTCTTGATCGAGTTGATCAGCAGGCCGTCGGCCTGGTACTCGTCCATGTACTTGCAGATCATGTCGATGCGCTGCGGGAAGTTGAGGTTGGTGTAGCAGCCCAGACAGTATTCCGCCAGCGACTCGAGCGGGTGGTCGGGGTCGTGACGAAAGCCGAAGTCGTACACCCCGCCGACCTTGGCGTAGGTCGAGGCCACCACCACCGCACCTTCGTCGTAGAACATCTTCCAGAAGTCGCGGAAGCTGGTCCAGTTCGGCGGGCCTTCGACCACCAGGCGGTACTTCTCTTCCCCCATTTCGCCTTCCGGCGTGAGCGGGCCCTTGCCTTCGCGGATGCGCTGCTCGATCTCGCCGCGCAGCACGCGGTAGAACTGCGTCGCCTCGGGCGTGCCGCGGAAGGCGGTGAAGATCGGGCCGATGTAGTACACCGCACCGAAGTAGCCGTCGATCGGCGAGGGCTTGTGCTTGGCCGACTGCAGCGTCCAGACCAGGTCCTCCTCCGCCTTGACCGACTCCCGCATGTACTGGCGCAGCCGGTCGATGTCGAACTTGACGCCCGAAACCTTCTCCAGGGTCGGGATGACCTTTTCCTTGAGCTGCTTGACCACGTAGTCGCGCATGCTGGCCGATATGTGGCCGTCGCCCTGGTAGGGCACGTGCAGCATCACCGTCTCGCAATCGTATTTCTGCCGCACCAGCTCGAACCACTTCATGAAGGTAAAGCAGCCGGTGTAGGAAAGCAGCAGCACGTCGGGCGTAGGCAGCGGTTCGCCGGTGGGGCCGACCTGGCCCTGCAGCATCATGCCCAGGTCGGTCTTGACGTAGGTGCACACGTCCTCCGAGTGCCCGTCGCGTTCCGCATCCATGATGAACTTGCCGGATTTCTTGCGCATGCCGCTTTGCAGCGCGTTGGTCTCGGGCAGGCTGCGAGCGAAGTCGAAGCACATCAGCAGCTCGTTCAGGTTGCCCGGCACGAACGTCGCTGAGACCTTCTTGCCCAGCGCGCGCGCGTTCGCGAGCTCGTGGTAGTTGCTGTTGATCAGCTCCTTCTGCAACAGCATCGCGTCTTCCTTCTGGACGACGGGCTTGGTCTTCGGCGTGACTTGGGGTTGCATCGCGGGAGTACTCATGCGGCGCTCCAGAGTTTGATCGAATCGGCGAAAGTGCCGGCCTGCTCGCGGATCGGCGCCATCTGGCCGGTGTTCTCCGCGTACTTGAACGCAGTGTAGGGAACCTTGTACTTGGCGAGCACCTCCTGCAGCATCGGGCGCTCGAGCAGCGCCGGGTCGCAGAAGGAAGGCGCGGCGAAGATCACCCCCTCGCCCGCGTTGGTCTTGACCTGCTTGAGCAGGTACTGCCCCTTGTCCGATTTCTTCTCGTCATACTTGGAAGAGGTCGACGCCGAGCGGTGCAGGAAGGCCTTGGAGAGCTCCTCCAGCGGGTTGCCGACAGCCGGCACGTCGTCGAGAATCCAGCGCATGACGAGCATGAAGTCGTCGTCGACGATGTAGCAGCCGGCCATTTCGATCGACTTGATCAGGCTGAGCGGCGGCTGCTCGCAGAACGCGCCGGTGAGGACGACGCGCGCATTGTCGCGCAGGGCGCGCTTCTCGACGTCGGCGGCCGCGATGTAGTCCCGCACCAGCTTGGTGTGCTCCTCCGGCGGCAGGACGCAGCCGGCCCGCAGCACGAGGTAAACCTCGGAGGTCGGCGCCTGCCACGGCTTCGCCGCCCGGTAGGCATACAGGTCCCGCAGCGCGCGGCGGTTCTCATTGTAGACCGCGATCGAGGCGCGCAGCTCGTCGTCCGTAATGGGCTTGCCGCGCAGCTTGCCCAGGTCTTCACGCATCACCTGCATCTCGCGCACGTAGAACTCGCCGCCGATTGAGTCGTCGTAGTTCTGCGGCACGTCGAAGTACTTGACGTATTTGTCCTTGAACAGGATCTGCCACATGCCCGAAAGATTGCGGATCACGTCGCAGATCGACGGGAACAGCATCCCATCGAGCACGTCCAGGCGCCCGGTGAGCCCTAGCTCGAGCGTCGAGCGCGGAATGCGGCAGATGTAGCTCTGGTAGTAGGCGTCGCCCTGGATTACTTCCATCTGGTCGCCACCGCCGAAGATGCCCACGGGAAGCATTCCCGCGGCGTGCACGATCTCGCGCGGCACGTAGATCGGCATGTAGCCGATCGCCTTGCGCCCCGGCACGGCCGCCTTCCACTCCTTGACCGCGTTGAAGTGCAGGTCCTCGAACAGGGCCTCGCAGCGCCCGACAACGTCTTGGACGGTCATTTGTGCTCCCACTTTGGTGTGCGCTTGTCGAGGAAGGCCTGCAGCCCCTCGACGGCATCGCGCGTCTTCATCAAGCCGTCGAGGTAGAGCGCCTCGACTTCCAACAGGCGGCGGCGAAGCTGCTCGATCAGAGGAGCGCGCGCGGCGCGCAGCGCGTAGCCGAGCGAGCTGGCGCTCTTGCCGGCCAAGTGCGCGTCGAAGTACGCCAGCGCCGCGGCGACGGGATCCTCGGCCAATTCGTTGACAAGACCCCACGCCAGTGCCATCCGGGCGTCTATCGAGCGACCCGAGAACAGCAAGTCTTCGGCCCGCGACTGACCGATGCGCGGCGGCAGCAGGCAGGACGCTGCGGGAGCGAACACCGCCAGCTTCATCTCGGGCTGCCCGAATTGCGCGTCAGCTGCAGCGAAGATGAAGTTGCCGGCGCAGGCGAACTCGAGCCCGCCGCCGAGACACTGGCCGCGGGCCGCGACAAGGATCGGCACGGGCCACTCGAGCATTCGCAGTACTAAAGCATGCAGGCTTTTCAGCATCGCCGCGCACTGCTCAGGCATATGCTCCTCGACGCTGGCGCCGAAGGAGAAGTGCGGGCCCTCGTGGTCGATCAGCACGCCGCGCAGCGCGGAGTTTCCGGCGTGCTCGGCGAACGCCCGGTCGAGCGCGGCGATCATCGCGGCGTCGAGGATATTCGCTTTCGGGCGGGCAAGGCGCAGCCTGAGCAACGCGCCCTCGCGCTCGATCCAGACCTTGAGCGGCGTCTCGGGCATGCTCAGGCCTTGCGCTTGGCCTTCGGCTGGATCCGGTCGTGCAGCGGGCCCACCCAGCTCTCGTTGCGCGCCAACGCCTGCCGCAGCGCCACGAAGTCGATTTCGCGATCGTCCTTGGTGCCTTCGTTGAAGGCGGTGAAGCCGGCGCGTGCTTCGGTCATCATGTTGAGCGCGAGCCAGGCGCGCGAGTCCTCCTTGTTCCGGTTCCAGGCCTCGAGCTTGGGCTTTCTGAGCTCTTCGAGCGTCTTGGAGGTGCAGTCGGGGAAGGTGAGCAGGATCTTGGCGCACAGTTCCTCGACCTTGGCGTCAAGCAGCGACAGGTCGACCGCACCCTTGGCCATCAGCGCCTTGCCTTCTTTGAGCGCGTCGCCGGTCTTGGATTCGCCGAACGCGAGCCGTCCGAAATCGTCGAACACGCGGCCGGTCTCGACCAGCGGATTGGCGATGAATTTGCCGTCTAGCTTGAGGCCCGGGACGATGTCGCTCAGGATTCCCCAGTAGTAGGCTTTGTGCGCCGAGAACGGCTCGCACAGCACACAGGCCGCCATCGAGCGCTCGGCGCCGATCACCACCGGCAGGAAGTCGGTCGCGCCACCGATCGGGGCCGAGCCGTGCTTGGGGCCGGCCTGGCCGAAGCGCGCCAGGTCCTGCGCGATCGAGAAATCACAGGCCATGCCGATTTCCTGCCCGCCGCCGACCCGCATCCCGTTGACCCGGCAGATGACAGGCTTGTCGCAGGCCAGAATCGACGACACCATGTCGTTGAACAGCCGCATGTACTGGCGGTATTCCTGCGGGTGCCCGGCGTAGTACTCGGCGTACTCCTTGGTATTGCCGCCGGTGCAGAACGCCTTGTCGCCCACACCTGTGAATACCACCGAGCTGACGTCGCGCGCGTTGGACGCGGCGCGAAAGGCCAGAATCACGCCCTTGACCATGTCGGTGGTGTAGGAGTTGAACTGCGGTGCGTTGTCGAGCCAGATCCAGGCGTTGTAAAGGCCTGCCACTTCCTTGCCGTCTGGGGTCCGGGCGGGCCGCTTCTCGAGCTTGACGCCCTGCACCGCGAGTTCGGCCAAATCATGATTCTTCATCGACGTCTCCTAGGGTACGAGCACTGCGCGCTTCGAGATTTCGTGGTGGTGCACGGCCTCGAACACGCGGTTGATGTCCTTGAGCGGCAATGGCTCGACAAAAGGTTTGACCTTCACCTTGCCTTCCAGCACCAGTTCGAGCGCCGCCGGGTACTGCTCCGGCGGGCAGCCCCAGTTCCCGATGGCGCGCGCGTCGAACGCCATCAGGTTGGAAAGCCTCAGCTCGACCTTGTCCATGGTAAAGCCGACCACGCTCAAGGTGGCGCCGTGCACCAGCAGCCCCCAGGCGGTCGCCTGGCCGGCGGCGGTACCGGAGCACTCGAAAATGAACCATTCCGTAGAGCGCAGACCGTTTTCCTTCGCAAAGTCGGCGATCGCCGACTTGAGCGCCTTGTGCTCAAGGGCCTTCGCGTTGAGCGTGAGGCCGGCACCGTAGGGTTTCATGGCAGCGAGCTTGATATCGTCCACGTCGATCGCAACGACCTTGGCGCCGAAAGCGCTCGCCACCTGCACGCAATAGCCGCCAACGCCGCCTGCGCCGATGACCACCGCGAGCGCCCCGGGCGCCACGCCTGCGCGCCGGACCGCCTGGAAGGGGGTAGTGAGCGCGTCGGCTACGACCGAAACATCGCCCAGCTCGAGGCCCGCCGCGGCGAGCCGCTGCTCGTCAACCTGGCACAGGCCGCGCGCGGGGACCACGATGTGCGAGGCAAAGCCGCCCTGGATGTCGTTGCCGGGCATCTTCTGCTTGCGGCAGATGGTGCCCAGGCCGCGCTGGCACAGGTCGCATTCGCCGCAGGGCAGCACCGCCGGAACGATCACCGCCTTGCCCAGCCACGCCTCGACCCCCGGCCCGGCCGCGACGACCCGGCCGGAAACCTCGTGCCCCAGCGCGAGCGGCAGCGGGTGATTGGTACGCACGCCGTCGTAGAAGTAACCCAGATCCGTATGGCAGACGCCGCAGCCCGCCACGCTGACCGCCACCTCGCCCGCACCGGGCGAGGCGTCGAAGGCCTCCAGCACCAGAGGCGCCTTGGGCGCCGTCATCAGCCAGCGTTGCGCGTGGATTGCTGCCGCCATCTCGCTCCCCTCCACTTGATCTGCGCCGCCTTTTCACCTATTGTGGTATTCACGTACCACATTACCAATTTAGCCGAGGAGCTCTGCGGCGTCAACGCCCCGGATCCAGCGATGAGCCCCCTTTTTACGCCCCGCTTGCGGGCGCGATTTGATCCAAAGCAAGGAATTCGCGGTTCGATGCGCGAGCATGGCGGACCAGGAGGAATTGCATGAACCTTCCAACCCAAGGCGCCGCTCGGCGCGAGAGCGTATCGATAGCCCTCGCGGGCTCCGGCGGCGCCGGCGTGATGACCGCCGGCAACATGCTGCTCGAGGCTGCGGCGCAAGCCGGCTACTACGGGCTCATGACGCGCACCAGCGGACCCCAGATCCGCGGCGGCGAGGCCGCGGCGATGCTGCGCGTTTCGACCTTCGCCTCCGACAGCCAGGACGACCACTGCCATGTGCTGGCAGCGATCGACTGGCAGAACGTCAATCGCTTCGCCTCGGAGATACCGCTCACAGCGGACAGCCTGCTGCTGGGCGACCCGGCGCAGGGCGAGCCGCCCGCCAGCTTCACCGGCATGGGGGCGCGCTACGCACCGCTGCCGCTCAAGGAGCTTGCCAAGCAGGTCAGCGGCGGCTGGCCCAACATGGTCGCGCTCGGCGCGCTGGGCGGCCTGATCGGGCTTCCGGCAGACGCGCTAGAGCGCGCGGTGAAGAAATCGATGAAGAAGGGTGGCGACGCGATGGCCGCCGGGCTTGCCGCGGTGAAGCTCGGCCTGGCCGAAGCGGCCAAACTGGATGGCGGATTCGCGCTCGCCCCGGCGACACGCGGCGGCAAACGCTGGCTGATCAGCGGCAACGAAGCCGCCGGCTACGGCGCGCTGCGCGGCGGAGTGCGCTTTGTCGCGGCGTACCCGATCACTCCCGCGACCGAATTGCTTGAATGGATGTCGTCCGCGCTGCCTAAAGTCGGCGGCACATTGGTACAGGCCGAGGACGAGCTGGCGTCGATCAACATGATCATCGGCGCCTCCTACGGCGGCGTGCCCGCCCTGACCGCGACCTCCGGGCCCGGGCTCGCCCTGATGAGCGAGGCGATCGGCCTCGGCGTTGCGGCCGAAGTGCCGATCGTGGTGGTGGATGTGATGCGCACCGGCCCGTCGACCGGGATCGCGACCAAGACCGAGCAGGCCGACCTCAACATCGCTCTCTACGGCCTGCATGGCGACGCCCCGCACGTGGTGGTGGCGCCCAACTCCGTGTCGGACTGCCTGAGCGCAACGCAGTGGGCAGTCAGCCTCGCCGAGTCGCTCCAGGTACCTGCGATCGTGCTCTCCGACCAGTATTTCGGCCAGGCACGCGCAATCGTCGAGCGCCCGGCGGACTCGGAAATCAAGTCAGAGCGCCTGCGCGCGTCTGACAATGCCCCCGCCTACAAGCGCTACGCGATCACCGAGTCGGGCATCTCGCCGATGGCGATTCCCGGCACGCCGGGCACCATGTACACGGCCGACGGCCTCGAGCACAGCGAGCGCGGCACGCCGTCGTCCCAGGCGAGCGATCACCTGGCCCAGCTCGAGAAGCGACAGCGCAAGCTCGCCGAGATCGATTGCGCCGAGCACTGGGCAAGCGTCGAGGGCAAGGGAGACATCGCGGTGGTGACCTGGGGTTCGTGTACGGCGCCTGTGCGGGAGGCGTTCGCGCGCGCGCGCGCCGACGGCGTAAGCGCGCGCCTGATCTCGCTGCGGCTGCTCGCGCCGGCACAGCCGGCCCGTTTCAAAAAGGCGCTGGAAGGGGTCAAGCGCGTGCTGGTCGTCGAGCAGAGCTTCAGCGGCCAGTTCTACCGCTACTTGCGCGCCGAGTACGACCTTCCGGCGGAAGTGCAAAGCGTACGCCGGCCCGGCCCGCTGCCCTTCCGTCCGGAGGAGATCCACCAGTTGCTCTTGAAATGGAGTCGCACATGAACGCTCCCGCGAACGTCGCGACGCTCGCCGCGAAGGACTTCAAGTCAGACTATAAGCCGGTCTGGTGTCCGGGGTGCGGCGATTACACCGTGCTCGCCTCGATCACTCGCGCGCTCGCCGCGCTCGGCCTGCGGCCGGAAAACGTTGCGGTGGTGTCCGGCATCGGCTGCTCGTCACGCATTCCGGCCTACACCACCTGCTACGGCTTTCACGGCGTTCACGGACGTGCGCTCGCCGCCGGCACTGGCCTGAAGGTAGCGCGCCCGGATTTGACCGTGCTCGTCGCAGGCGGCGACGGCGACGGTTACTCCATCGGCGGCAACCACTTCATGCACGCCTGCCGCAGGAACGTAGACCTGACCTACATCGTGATGGACAACCACGTCTACGGCATGACCAAGGGACAACCCTCGCCCACCACCGAACCCGACTGGAACAGCAAGCTCTCGCCCGGCGGCACCGGGCTGCGCGAGTTTCATCCCTTGGTGATCGCGCTCGCCGCGGGCGCGAACTTCATCGCGCGAGCGTTCTCCGGCGACCCCAGCGGCACGGCCTCGCTCATCACCGAAGCCATTCGCCATCCCGGCTTCTCGTTCGTTGAGGTGCTTTCGCCCTGCGTCACCTTTCGCCCCGAGCAGCGCGCCTGGAAGGAGGCCGTGCGGCCGTCGCCGGTCGAGCCGACCGACGACCCGGCGCGCGCGGCCCGCCGGCTGATGACCGACGACGGCTTCAACCTCGGCGTGCTGTACAAGGGCACGCGACGTCCGTATGCGCCACCCGGGCGCGCCTCGCACGCGGTTGCGGACCTGGAGAAGGAGTTCGCGCTATGACGGCCGGCAGGAAGAAGACAAAGCCCGACACGGCGTTCGCGGACTTCATGGCGCGCGCCTACGTGATGGAGATAGACGCCTCGGAGCGCTACGCGGACTTCGCGGACCAGATGGAGGTGCACAACAACCTCGAGGTGGCGCAGCTGTTCCGTAAGCTCGCGCGCATCGAGGGTTTGCACGCCAAGCGGATTTTGGAGGAAATGGGCTGGAAGCAGCCGCCCAAGATGCTGCTGGCATGGCGCTGGGACGACGCCGAACCGCCTGAAACCGCGTCGGTCACGGATCTGCACTACCTGATGCAGCCCTGGCATGCGCTCGAGATCGCGCTCAGGAACGAGCGCCGCGCGGAGAAGTTCTTCGCGCGCATCGTTCGTTCGGCCAAGACCCCCGCTGCGATAAAGAAGATTGCAGCCGAAATGGCCGAAGAGGAACGCGAGCACGTGCACCTCATCCGCGAATGGATGAAGCGGGTGCCGAAGCCCGAGCCCGGCTGGGACCGCGATCCGGATCCCCCCGTCTACTCGGACTGAGCGCGGGCATGACCACTCCCCACAGTGTACTGCTGCCGCAGGGCTGGGCGTCTCCGATCGGCTACGCGAACGGCATCGCCGCCGCGCGAGGCCGGGTGGTGTTCATCGGCGGACAGGTCGGCTGGGACGCACAGCAGAAATTCCACGCAGAGGCGGTCGCGCCGCAGTTCGAGCAGGCGCTCAAGAACGTCATCGAGGTGCTGGCCGTTGCCGGCGGTCGGCCGGAGCATATTTGTCGCATCACGGCCTACTGCTGTGACAGGCCGGCCTACCTCGCCGCGCGCGCCGAGCTCGGCGCGATCTGGCGCCGCCACATGGGGCGGCATTTTCCGGCGATGAGCATGATCTTCGTCTCCGATTTGCTCGATCATCCCGCCAAGATCGAGCTCGAGGCGACGGCGGTCGTTCCTACTTGAACTTGTAGTAGCGCTCGTTCAGCCAGGCCGCTACGCTTTGCTCGTCTTCGGCCGACAGGCCGGTACGGGCGCGCTGGTTGCAGCCCTGCACCTGCGCGAGCAGCGACGCCGGCGTATGGATCCTGTGGTCCGGGCGCGTGAATACGCTCGAACCGTCGCCGCCGAACTGCGACACGTGGCAGGCTGCGCACTTCTCCGCGTAGAGCTTCTGCCCCTGCTTGACATCGCCGAACGCGAATTCGTCGGGAGCGGCATTCGCTGCGCCGACGTACACGACCAGCGCTACGGCAAGGAATTTCAATTTGGCTCCTCGCAATGATGGGACTTGCAACGCAAGGATAACTCAGCGTACAACTCGTGAACATGATCAAGCACGTCATGCTCTGTGTTTTTGTGGCCGCGCTCCTGACGGCCTGTCAGTCGGGCCCATCGCCGCTGACGCTCGTGAACCTCGCGGCATCTCGCGACCCTCAAGCGGCTCTGCGAGGGGCGCTCAAGCACCGCGCCAAGCAGTACGAGCGCGACCCGCGCGTCCTTCTGGCCGACCTGCGGACCGTAAAGCGCGATCTTACGCGGCTGGAGTCGTTCCTGTCAGGCAAAGCGAGCGCAAGCTGGGGCCCGAAAGAGGTGAAACTTCCGAGTCGCACGCGCTACGTCAAATACACCCAGAACTACAAGAGTCGCGCCGTAGTCGACTTCGACGCCGGTGAAATTACGGTCGAGACGGTCGACCAGCAGGAACCGCGCGCCAGCCTGAGAAACGCGATTGTCACCACTGTGCTCACTCCCGACGATCCTCGCGCAGTCGACCTCTACTCCGACAAATCGATCGCCCTAACGAGCTCTGGCCAGCCCTACCTTCTCGGCCTGGTGCTGGACCGCGAGGGCAAGCCGATCGACAGTCCGGCACAGGCGGAGCGGTTTGCCGATGACCTGCTGCGCTCGCAAGCGGCGACGCGCAGCGTGAAGCTGCGCGGCGGCCTAAGGAAAGCACTGTTCGTCAAATTCCGCATGATGCCGAACTTCGAAAGCAGCCAGGCGAGGAAATACCGACCGCTGGTGGAGAAATATGCGGCGCAAAACAACCTCAGCCCGAGTCTGGTATTCGCCATCATCCGCGCTGAGAGCAATTTCAACCCATTCGCGGTCAGCTCCGCGCCCGCCTACGGAATGATGCAGCTGGTGCCGTCGAGCGGCGGCCGGGCGGCTTACCGTCGCGTCAGCGGTCGGGACGAGATGCCCACGCGTGAGTTTCTGTTCGACGCCGGCAATAACATCGAGCTCGGCACCGCGTATCTAGGCCTGCTGTTTCAGGACCAGCTTGACGTCGTCGCCAACCCGGTTTCACGGGAATATTGCGTGGTTTCAGCCTACAACACCGGGCCCGGCAACGTCTTGCGCGCCTTTGCCAGGGACCGCGCAGCCGCGGTGAATCGCATCAACGCGATGCAGCCGCCCGCCGTATACGATCGCCTGCGACGCTACCTGCCCTACCAGGAGACGCGCCGCTACCTGGTGAAGGTGATCAACTTTCGCCGCCAGTTCCTTAGCTTCGAGAACTAGGCCGAAGCACGGTTCACTCGACGGTGACCGACTTCGCCAGATTGCGTGGCTTGTCGACATCGGTGCCGCGCGCGAGTGCGGCGTGGTAGGCGAGCAGCTGCAGCGGCACCACGTGCAGGATCGGCGACAGCGGACCGGCATGCTCTGCGAGGCGAATCACGTGAACCGTGTCGCTCTCTTCGATCTGCGTTTCGCGATCGGCGAAAACGTACAGTTCGCCGCCACGGGCGCGCACTTCCTGCAGGTTGGACTTGAGCTTTTCCACCAGCGCGTCGCCCGGCGCCACGGCCACTACGGGCATATCACGGTCGACCAGGGCCAGCGGCCCGTGCTTGAGCTCGCCGGCGGCATACGCCTCGGCGTGGATATAGGAGATTTCCTTCAGCTTGAGCGCGCCTTCCATGGCGATAGGCCAGTGGATGCCGCGCCCGAGGAATAGGGCATGCTGCTTCTGCGCGAAGCGCGCGGCCCAGCGCTCGACTTCGGGCTCGATTTCGAGCACCTTGCCGAGCGCGGTGGGCACGTGCCGCAGGGCCTTGAGCAGCCTGTCCTCGGCTTGCGGCGAAAGATGGCGCCCGAGCTTCGCCAGCACCAGCACCAGCAGAAAGAGCGCCCCGAGCTGGGTCGTGAACGCCTTGGTCGAAGCGACGCCGATTTCGGGGCCCGCGCGCGTCAGGAAGCGCATGTGCGAGGCACGTATGAGTGAGCTCTCTGGTACGTTGCAGATCGAGAGCGTGCGCTCGATACCGAGCGATTTCGCGTACTCCAGCGCCGCGAGCGTGTCCGCCGTCTCGCCAGACTGCGAGATCGTAACGAAAAGCCCGTGCCGGTCCGGCACCACCTCGCGGTAGCGGTACTCGCTGGCGATGTCGACCTGCGCCGGCAGGCGCGCGATCGACTCGATCCAGTAGCGCGCCACCATTCCCGCGTGGTAGCTCGTGCCGCAGGCGACGATCTGCACGGACGATACGTCCTTCAGCATGCCCGCTGCGTCCGCGCCGAACAGGCCCGGCTGCACCGAATTCGCGGCCGCGACCGCCTCGAGCGTATTGGCGAGCGCGCCCGGCTGCTCGAAGATTTCTTTCTGCATGTAGTGCTGGTACGGCCCGAGCTCGACCGCCTGAGCGGTCATCTCGGAGACGTGCGCCGGACGCTCGA